>CAJDTM010000004.1_pt1 | contig 57049 bp, 55 predicted proteins | sample 7389831 | NCBI WGS metagenome assembly CAJDTM01 (sample SAMEA7055656, study PRJEB34461) | soil metagenome | biome: terrestrial ecosystem; feature: Peninsula; material: soil | place: Antarctica | collected 2016
GCGGGCCGGTTCGGCACGGCACCGCTGCAAGTCACCCGACCAACGTCCCGACTCTTTCTGCGCTACCTGACGACCATGACGGGGCAGTGTGCCTGGTTGATGACGGCGCCACTGACCGAACCCAACAGCATTCCCCTGACGATTCCCGTGACGCCGCGGCTGGCTTCGGCCAGGACGGCAGCCTCACGAAGGGCATTGATCGACGCCCCGGAGCCATCGGCACCGACAACATTCCGGGTTGGCCGCCGACGGCATTTGTTTCAATCTCTGTGTGCTCCTTGGGGTCCGGTCGGGTTTGGCGCTGCGTCTGGTCTCGCCGAGGACAGCCCCGGCGGAAAATTGTCGGCGCCCGGCGGCCACAGGCCGTTCGTCTCCCGGAGGTGCCCACCGCTCGCGCCGCGTTGTGCGGGGCATTGGTTGTGTGGGGCATTGGTTATGTGGGGCATTGAATGGCACGATGATCGGCCGTAGTATCGCCGGTAACGAGTGGAGGGTGAGTGCCATGCCAGTTCAAGAACCCCCTGTTGAAGGACAAGCTACAGAAGGACAAGCTACAGAAGGAAAAGCTACAGAAGGAAAAGCTGCAGAAGGAAAAGCTGCAGGAGTGCGCGGGGAGGGCTGGCCGGACGGCGACGGGGCTGGTGCCGCGGGGCCGCGGCGGGGACGCCATGCCGCCGAGCCGGCGGGGCCCGAGCTGGTCCCGCTGCCGGGCAGCAGCCGTGAACCGGCCCCGCAGGCGCTTCACCGTCCCGCCGCCGGGGAGGGCACGGAACCCCTCTACACCCAGGAAATTACGGTGACGGTGGTGCTGCGCCGGGCCGGACCCCCGGCCGGCGGTGCCCCCTCAGGCGTCCCGTCGCGGGGGCAGGCCGGAACGCGCACCCTGCCGGCCGGCTATGCTGCCGCCCCAGCCGACGTCGAGCTTGCCACCAGAACCCTCACCCGGCTTGGCGCCACGGTGGTGGAGACGGATGCGGCCTCGCGCAGGCTCCGGGTCGCCGGGCCGGTCGGGCTGCTGTGCACCATCTTTGGGACCGAGCTGGACATGGTCTCCAGCGTCGCCCCCGGCCATGAAAGCACAACGCACCGACAGCGTACGGGCGGGCTGAGTGTGCCGGCGGAACTGGACGGGGTGGTTACGGCTGTCCTGGGCCTGGATGACAGGCCGTCGGCCCGCGCCCCCTTTCACCTCGCGCCGGCAGCCGCCGGCAACGTAAGCTACACGCCCCTGGACCTGGGGCGGATCTACAATTTCCCGGAGGACACCGACGGCCAAGGGCAGGTCATCGCCATCATTGAACTGGGCGGCGGATTTGGCCAAGCCGACCTGGACGCGTATTTCTCGGGGTTGGGGATCACTGGCCCGTCAGTGGTGGCGGTGGGCGTGGACGGGGCGGAGAATGTCCCCGGGGGCGATCCGCAAGGTGCCGACGGCGAGGTGTTGCTGGATATTGAGGTCGCCGGGGCCCTGGCGTCCCGCGCCGCCTTGAAGGTTTACTTTGGCCCCAACACGGACGCCGGCTTCCTCGACGCGGTGGCCAAGGCCGCCCATGACACCCCCACGCCGGCTGCGATCAGCATCAGCTGGGGTCAAAGTGAGGACCAGTGGACGGAGCAGGCCCGGACCGCCATGGACGACGCGTTCATCGACGCCGGGCTGCTCGGCGCCACCGTCACCGCTGCGGCCGGGGACAACGGCAGTGCCGATGCCCAGCGGGATGGAAGAAACCATGCCGACTTCCCGGCGTCGAGCCCGCATGCGCTGGCGTGCGGGGGGACGCGGCTGGAGGTGGACAAGGGCACCGGGCAGGTCACCAACGAAACCGTGTGGAACGATTCCTCCAGTTCGGCGACCGGCGGCGGGGTCAGTGACGCGTTCCCCCTGCCCGACTGGCAGCAGAACGTCACGGTGTTGGCAGGCCCGGGCCCGGCACGCACCCCGCACGGCAGGGGCGTGCCCGACGTCGCGGCCGTCGCGGACCCGCAGACCGGCTACCTGGTCCGCGTGGACGGAACGGACATGGTCATCGGGGGCACCAGCGCCGTGGCACCCCTATGGGCGGCCCTCATCGCCCGCGTCGCCCAGGCCCGGGGCGGCGGCCTGGGCCAGTTGCAGCCTGCCTTGTACGCCGGCGGGTCCCCGGGCCAGGCGCAGCCGGGATTCCGGGACGTCACGGCCGGCAACAATGGCAGCTACCAGGCCACACCCGGCTGGGATGCGTGTACGGGACTGGGTGTGCCGGACGGGATGGCACTGTTGGCTGTGCTTTCGGCCCGAAACCCTGCCGGCTGAGGGCCCCGGTCAGCCAAGCTGCGGCGGCTTCGGCGGGGCCACCGTCACCTGCGGTGGAGCGACGGGGAGCTGTGGTGGCGCAACGGGCTTCTTCGACGGCGCTGCGGGCTCCTTCGTCGGTGCCGCGGGCTCCTGGGTGGGGGCCGGCGGCTCCTGCGAGGGGGCGGTGCCGCCATCGGGCTGCTGCACCTGCGGCTCGGGGGCCGGCACGCCGCTGTCGGCCATGGGGTCGTTGACGCCGGCGATCAGGGGCGCCGTCTGGCTGAGCATGCTGGCCGGCGGATCGATCAGCGGCTTGGGGGCATAGGCGGGCATGCCTGCGGCGGCGTTCATGACGGCGGCCCATTGCGAACCGGCCAACGCGTTGCCGTCAATGTTGGGGTAGTACACGCCGTTGACGGTGATGTCCTGGTTGACCCATTCCGGGCCGTTGCCTTGGTAGCTGCCAAACCATGCTGCCGTGGCGATGCCGGAGGTGGCACCCACCGTCCACGTCTGGACGTTGCCGTCCGTGGTCCCCGTCTTGGCGAAGGCCGTGGACTTGTCGTCGAGTGGAATGGCATAGCCTGAACCGTGCGTCAGCATGTGCTGCAGTGCATAAGTGACCCCCGCCGCCACTTCCTTCGTCATGGTCCGCTGGCAATCGGCGCCCGGAACGGGGAAGCTCTTGCCCGTCGCGTCGGTGATGGACGTCAGGGCGACCGGTTCGCAGCGCGTGCCGCCGCTGGCAAAAGTGGCGAACGCCGTCGCAAGGTCGATGGGCGCCACGTTTTCCGAGCCGATCAGGTTGGAGATGTTGGACAGGTCATAGGGCTTGTTGGTGCCACCGTCCTTCAGCCCGGCCGCCGTCGCCATCTTTTGGATGTTGCAAAAGTCCAGCTGGGTGGCCGTCTGGAAGGTGACGGTGTTGATGGAGCTGGCCAGTCCGATGTAGGCAGTCATCGGATAGTAGTGGTCCGGATCGTCATTGGGGAGCAGGTTGGTGCCGCTGGCGGGGTCGTAAAAACCGGAGGTGGTCCCGCACGAGTTTTTCCACGGGTAGCCGGGCGGGTAGTCGCGGACGGCGCCATCAATCATGGTCATCATGGAGTGGCCGCTGTTGAGCCATTCGGCAAAGATGAACGGCTTGAACGTGGAGCCGGCCTGGAAGCCGCCGGAGCCGTGCAGCGGCAGGCCGTTGGCATCCTTGAGCGGAAGGGCAAAGTTGCCCATGTAGTTCCCCGGCTTGGTGGCCGGGTTGTACACCGTGTTTTGGGCCATGGTCAGGACCTTGCCCGTGCCGGGCTGGACGCTGACGACGGCGGCGCCGCGCTGGAGCGGGTCCCTGGCGCCCATGCTGGCGTCGACCCGGTCCTGGGCCACCTTTTGCAGCTTCGGGTCCAGGGTCGTCTTGATGGTCAGCCCGCCCTGGTACAGGAACTTGGTCCGCGCCTCGGGAGTGTCCCCGAAGGCCTTGTCGTTGAGGACCAGCTGTTGGACGTAGTCGCAGAAGTACGGTGCGGCAGCGGCGGCAACGCAGCCCTGGGAGGGCTTGTTGAGGTGGAGCGTCAGCGGCGCCTTCACGGCGGCGTCATGTTCCTTCTGCGAGATCGACTTCTGCGCCAGCATCTTGCCGAGCACCTCGTTGCGCCGTGTCACCACATTGGCCGGGTGGGCCACCGGATCGTAGACGGACGGGCTGTTGACGACCCCGGCCAGCGCCGCGGCCTGCGGCAGCGAAAGATCCTTGGCATTGGTGTCGAAGTACAGTTTCGCCGCGGCTTGGATGCCGTAGGCGCCGTTGCCAAAATAAATGAGGTTCAGGTAGCCCTGAAGGATGTCGTCCTTGGACATCGACTTCTCCAGCTCGATGGCCTGTTTCATTTCGCTGATCTTGTCAGTAATCGTCTTTTGGGCGCCAAGCTTCGCTTCGTCGGTTTTGCCCGAGGAGACCAAATTTTCAATGATCACGTTGTTCACGTACTGCTGGGTGATGGTGGAGGCCCCTTCGCGCCCACCCTTGAGCGTTGCGACGACGGCGCGCAGGATGCCGGTCACATCGATGCCGCCATGGTCATAGAACCTGGCATCCTCGATGGCAACTATGCCCTTCTTGATATACGGGGACATGCTCGCCAGTGGCACTTCCTGACGGTCCTGCTCATAAAACCTGGCAATCACGGAGCCGTCGCTGGCCAACACCCTGGTGGCCTGGGCGGGGCTGTTCAGTTTCAGGGCCCCGGAATTGTTGTCCAGAAAGCTGTTGGTGCCGGTCACGGCTGCCGTTGCCACGGCACCCGCCGGCACCAGCAGTGCCGCCACCAGGACGCCGGCCATGGCGCACACCACGAAAAGCTTCAGCAGGTTTCCGACGGACGACCCGCTGTCCCTCCACATCGACGCGGTTCCTGGTCCTTGCGTTCCTCTGGGCATCCGGGGAAGGCCTTCCTGTGGTGTCTGCGCTGTCTGCTCTGCGCTGTCTGCTGTGCGGTGTCTGCTGTGCCGGGAAATGCTGTACGGGGGGGTGGTGCCGGCGGCGGCATCGAAAAGGATGACACTAATACATTTTCCACCCTGTTGGTGTGAATTTCCTGAACGTGCAGACGAAACCCCCGCGCCATGCCGGCACGCACGGCCCGCCGGACGTACACTTTCGTGCATGGCCAAATTCTTTGACATCCACCCGCACGATCCCCAGCCCCGTTCAGTGGCGCAGGTCGTCGCACTGCTCCGCGCCGGTGGCCTCATCGCCTACCCCACCGACTCGTGCTATGCCCTGGGCGCCCAAATCGGCAACCGCGAGGCACTGGAAAGAATCCGTGCCATCCGCCACTTGGACAGCAAGCACCACTTCACCCTGGTGTGCAAGGACTTTGCCCAGCTGGGCCAGTTCGTCATGGTGGACAACGACATCTTCCGCAGCATCAAGGCCGTCACGCCCGGGCCCTACACCTTCATCCTTCCCGCCACCAAGGAAGTCCCGCGGCGCATGGCGCACCCCAAAAAGAAAACTGTGGGCGTGCGCATTCCGGACAGCCGCCTTATCCACGCCATCCTGGAGGAGTTGGGCGAACCCTTGCTCTCCAGCACACTGCTGCTGCCCGATGAGGAGGAACCGCTGACGCAGGGCTGGGAAATCAAGGAGACCCTGGACCACGTTGTGGACGCCGTCATTGAATCCGGTGACGTCGGCGCGGAGCCCACCACCGTGGTGGACTTTTCCAGCGGCTACGCCGAAGTGGTGCGGCGCGGCATGGGGGATCCCGCCCGCTTTGAATAGCGGCAAAGAGTACCCGCCGGTACTCTGGCGGCGGCCTTGCCACAGTGCTTGACTTGTGTTCATCAACCGTTGCAAGGAAAGCCGCACACGATGACCGCCCGTTCAGGCCACCGCCGCAACACGCCGCACGCGCCAGCGAAGCTGCGTCGGCGCCTTCTGGCCATGGTCGCAAGCACTGCGCTGGCGCTGGGATTTCTGGCGTCTGCGCTGGTTTCTGCCGGGACTGCGCAGGCCGCCTCCCTCTCGGGCAATGATATTTCGTGGCCGCAATGCCCGACGTCTGTTGGCGGCTATGCTCTCCCCCTCCCCCCGGACTCTGCCCAATTCGTGGTCATCGGGTTGACCAAGGGGCTCCCGTTCACCACCAATCCATGCCTTGCCACGCAGCTGAAATGGGCCACGTCCCGTGCCAAGCCGGCCCACGCATATGCCATGGCCGCCTTCCCCACGTCCGCCCAGCTCACCACTTACAAATCCAAGGGCCCATGGTCCCCCGCCACCCGGGCCGGGCAGCTTTCCAATGTCGGCTACGCCGAGGCGTCGGCCGCAGCGGCGGCCATGTCCGCGGCCGGGTTCCGGCCGCCGGTCGTGTGGATTGACGTTGAGCCTCGCACCGCCCAGCCCTGGCCCACGGCCACGGCGGCCCAGCAAAGGGAAAACCGGCTGGTCGTGGCGGGCCTCATGCGTGGCTTGCACGATGCCGGGTACGCCTACGGACTGTATTCCTATGCCTCCGGCTGGGCGGACATCACAGGGTCGTGGCTGTTGCCCGGCGTACCTGTCTGGGCCACCGCAGGCAGGCTGGACTATCCCGGTGAAGCTGCAGACATGTGCACCAGGCAGAGTTTCTCCGGCGGCCACGTGTACCTCGCACAGTGGTACGACGACACCCGCGACTATGACATCACGTGCAGTCCCTACACGTTTACCGCCTTGGCCATGCCAGGAACGTCGATGGCCGGCTCCGCCGGCGACTTCAACGGGGACTGGAACACCGATGTGCTGGGCCGAGTTGGCTCCTCCGGCGACCTGCGGCTGTACCAAGGCAACGGCCGGGGCGCCTTCACGGGCACTACGACGATCGGCAGGGGGTGGCAGGTCATGGATGCCCTCGTTGCGGCGGGCGACTTTAGCGGCGACGGGCGGGGCGACGTCCTGGCGCGCGAAAGATCAACCGGACTGCTGTGGCTCTACCCGGGCAACGGCAGCGGCGGCTGGCTTCCCCGGTCCAGGGTGGGCGCCGGCTGGGGCATCTTTAGCGCCATCCTGGGCCCCGGCGACTTCAATGGCGACCAGAAGGTGGACGTGCTGGCCCGAGACGCCGCCGGAGATCTGTGGCTCTACCCGGGCAACGGCAGCGGCGGCTGGCTTCCCCGGTCCAAGGTGGGCGCCGGCTGGGGCATCTTTAGCACCATCCTGGGCCCCGGCGACGTCAATGGCGACGGCACGGCCGACGTTCTGGCCAGGCAGGCCTCCACGGGCGATTTGTGGCTCTACCCGGGCAACGGCCGCGGCGGCTGGCTGCCGCGGGCCAGGGTCGGCGCGGGGTGGAATTCCATGACGGCCCTCGACTCCCCCGGCGACTTCAATGGCGACCGCACCCCCGACGTCCTCGCCCGGGACGCTGCCGGCACCTTGTGGCTCTATGCGCGCAATGGGGCCACCGCCTGGTATCCGCGCGTAGCCGTTGGCCATGGCTGGAATTCAATCGACGCCATATTCTAAGGCAGCGCCCCGGAGCACGAACGTGGACGTCACGGGCCTGTTTGCCCTAGACGCGGCCGGACGGTTTCGCTAGCGTGGAGCCATGGGCGCCGGCTTGGCCGGCGCCCATGCATGACCGCCCAGCATGTTCAGACGAAGGAGCCGCACATGGTTGTCAAGAGGACCTCGCACGCCGGATACACCGTTCCCGGTCTGTCACTGCAGGACGGCCACCAGGTGGCGGCCATCCTGCAGCCCCGGCTGCACGCACTTAACGACCTGGCGCTGACGCTCAAGCACGCCCACTGGAACGTGGTGGGCAAGGACTTCATCAGTGTCCACGAAATGCTCGACCCCCAGGTCGTGGAGGTACGGGCCATGGTGGATGAGACGGCCGAACGCATAGCCACCCTCGGAGTGTCCCCCAACGGCCTGCCCGGCGCCCTGGTGGCGGCGCGCACCTGGGACGACTACGCCATCGGACGTGCCGGCACCGCCGCCCACCTGGCGGCCCTGGACGTGGTGTACACGGGCTTCCTGAAGAGCCACCGCAAGGCCCTGGCCGAACTGGGCGGGCTGGACCTCGTCACCGAGGACATGGTGATTGGACAGTGCGCCAGGCTGGAACTTTTCCAATGGTTCATGCGCGCCCATTTGGAGGACGACGACGGGGACCTCCTCAACGCCGGGGCCAAGACGGAGCGTTCGGCCGCCAACAAGGCCAAATAGGCGGTCCCCGGTGGTTGGGTCCAGCCGGGTTCGCGACCGCGCGTATCCGCGCCTTGCCGTGGTCACCGGCGCCGACCGCGGCATCGGCAAGGCAACGGCGCTGGCACTGGCACGGGACGGCTTTGACGTCGGCTTCACCTGGCACGACGACGAAGCGGGTGCCGCGGACACAGCCCGCCTCGTCGGGCGGCTGGGCCGGGCCTGCGCCCACACCTGGCTGGACACGACCGAGCTGGAATCCTGCGCCCCGGCCGTCGCGAGACTCGCCGGTGAGCTCGGGGGGCTGGGCGCGTTCGTCAACAATGTGGGCGTGGGACTGGACAGATCCGTGCTGGACACGCGGCTGGAGGACTGGCGGCGAATCCTGGACACCAACCTCAACGGGGCGTTCCTGTGCCTGCAGGAGGCTGCCCGCCTGCTGGTGGCCGGCGGTGCGGGCGGACGCATGGTGGCAGTCACCAGCGTCCATGCCCAGCAGCCCAGGTACGGGTACGGGGCGTACTGCGCCTCCAAGGCGGCCCTCGACGGGCTCGTCAAGGTGCTGGCCCTTGAGCTGGCCGAACACGGCATCACCGTCAATGCGGTGGCCCCGGGTGAAATTGCGACGCACCTGCCTGCCGATGAAACCCGCCACCCCCACGCCATCCCCCGCCCCGGCATCCCGCTCGGCCATGCCGGGACCGCCGCCGAAGTTGCTGACATCATCGCCTTCCTCACCTCGCCGGCGGCCTGTTATGTCACGGGTGCCAGCTGGGAGGTGGACGGGGGAATGTCGCAGATGGGGGCCCAGGCCAGCTCTTTCCTGGCCACGGACAGCTGGCGGGCCGCGACGCGCCAAAGCCGGTGACCCCCGCCGACCCGGCCGGGCCTGCCGGCGTCGCGGACCGGCACACCGTTCAGGTGCCGGCGCCCGCGCACGCCGCCGTTCACATCCGGCGCTTCACCCGTGCCGTGGCCGGGGCCGTCCAAGGGTCTTCCGGCCAGGGATGCCGGGGGTAGCGCCCGCGCATTTCGGCCCGGACCTGGGCGTACGGCCCCGACCAAAAGGAGGCCAGGTCGTCCGTGACGGCCAGCGGACGCCCCGCCGGTGAAAGCAGGTGGAACAGCACAGGCGCGCGGCCCCCGGCCAGCCGGGGCGTGGCAGCCCAGCCAAAGCACTCCTGCAGCTTGACGGCCACCACCGGCCGGCCCCCGCCGGACTCCACTTCCGGGTAGTCGATGCGCACGTGGGAACCGCTGGGCACGGCCAGGCGTTCCGGGGCCAGCTCCGCCAGCCGGCCGGCTTCCGGCCACGGCAGCAGCCTGCGCAGCGGCTCGGTGAGGCCGATTTTGATGGTGGGTTTTCCGGCGGCGATGGCCTCCAGTTCAGGGGCAAGCCAGTCATCCAACCGTTTCAGCAGCGCCGCGTCCGTGACATCGGGCCAAGGAGCGCCGAGCTCCCGGTGGAGCAGGGCCAGCCTGCGCCGCAGCGTCTCCGCCGGACCGGTCCAGTCCAGCATGCCCAGCCCGGAGACCTGCAGGGCCGCCGCCACGGCCGCCCGGCCCTGCACTGCCGTGGGCCGGACCGGCGTGGAGGACAGCACCAAGGCCCCCAGCCTGCTTTCGCGGCGGGCCAGGACCCGGCCGTTGCCGAATGCGGCGACCACGTCCTCGGCAGCCAGGTGGCGGGCGGCCGCCTGCGCGGAGTCCTCGCCCAGCGGAGCCGCGGAGCGGATGAGCGCCCCGGTACCGGCGGCGTCCCGACCGCTTGCCCTGGAAACCTCCGCGACGGCCAGCCATTCGTGGCCGGTGAGCGGACTGCCCGCCGGCAGCCCGGCCCGCGTCCCGGAGGCGAGCAGGTAGGTGCCGGTTCCCGCAACGCGCCGGGCCACCCTGTCCGGATAGGCCAGTGCGACAACGAAACCCACGGCTTCCTCCGCCGGCACCGGGGGTAGCCGCCCCTGGCGGGCGGGGCCGTGCTCCTGGCGGGCGATGCCCTCCATGCGCCGGATGTCCTCGTGCCAGCGGCGCGCGCCGGGGTCCCGGCCGGAGCGCAGCGAGGCTGCCAGCTTCACGAGGTCGGCGCCGGGGGCACGGTGGTCCCCCGAGACCAGGGCGACAGCCTCGGCGGCGATCCTGGGTCCGACGGCGGAGGCACCGTCCAGGAGGGCACGCGCCAGGCGCGGATCCGCCGGGACGCCGGCCAGTTTCCGCCCCAGCGCAGTGGCCAGTCCGTCGCCGTCGACGGCGCCCAGTTCGCGCAGGACCTCCACTGCGGAGGCCATGGCGGCCGGCGGCGGCGCGTCGGGCAGGGCCAGCCCCTTGCCTCCCGGAGCGCCCCAGCAGGCCAGCACCAACGCTGCGTGCGTCAGGTCGGCGACCATAATTTCCGGGGTTTGGTGGGCGGGCGCCGCGGCAAAGGCCCTTTGGTCGTAGCACCGCACCACGGCACCCGGCCCCAGCCGTGCGGCCCGGCCCGCCCGCTGCCCGGCGGAGGCGCGGGAGCAGGACACCGTCACCAGCCCGGACATGCCGCGGGCGGCATCGCGCCGGGGTTCGCGGGACAGCCCGGAGTCAATGACCAGCCGCACCCCGGGCACTGTCAGGGAGGACTCGGCGAGGCTGGTGGAGACGATGATCCGGGGCGGTCCGCCGGCCGTACGGCCGGACACGGCCCGGTCCTGTTCGGCCGGGGCCGCCTGTCCGTGGAGTTCGAGCACCTCGGTGCCTCCGTTGCGCAGCCGGGCGGCGATGTACCCCACTTCCCAGGCACCCGGGGCAAAGACCAGCACATCGGTGCCGGGGTCCTGCGCCAGTGCCTTGTGGTGGGCCGCCGCGGCGGTGTCCGCCACGTGGTCCAGGAAGGCGCGGGCCACGCCTCGTTCCTCGAGCCGGGGCCCCGGCGAAGGAACCCAGAAGGTCTCCAGGGGGAACAGCACGGACGGGGCGTCCACCACGGGGGCGGGGTTGCCGGCATCGTCCGCCAACAGGGTTGCAAAGCGCTGCGCCTCCACGGTGGCCGACATGGCGACCAGGGTGAGATCTCCGCGCAGCTGGCGGACCTCGGCGAGCATGCCCAGCAACAGGTCGGTTTCCAGGCCGCGTTCGTGCACCTCATCCAGCACGACGGCGCCCACGTCTTCCTGCCCCGGGTCCAGCAGGAGACGGCGCAACAGGATGCCGGGGGTCACAAATTCAACCACGGTCCCCGGGCCTGCGTGGCGTTCCCCGCGCACGGTGTAACCCACGCGCCCGCCGAGCCGGCTGCCGTCCAGGGCGGCCAGCCTCCGGGCTGCGGCCCTGGCCGCGACGCGCCGCGGCTGGGTCACGACCACGCGCCGCCCGCCGTTGAGGTTGGCAAGCAGCGGCGGCACCAGTGTGGTTTTGCCGGTGCCGGGCGGGGCCTGGACCACGGCGGCCCCGCCACCGTCCAGGACCCCTGCCAGGCGGTCCAGGGACGGGGCAAAGGCCAGTCCGGCGCCGATGGCCGCCAGGTCAAAAGATGCGGGCATGGCGGCCTAGCCGATCTGCAGTTCGCCCATCTCGCCCCAGGAGTCGCCATCCACCTTGCGGGAGACAATCCTGGGCGTGGAGAGCAGGGCCGGGCGCATGGTGTCCAGCCCTGCCTTGAAGTGGGCGCTGGTGACGTGGCTGCCGGCGGCGTCGTCGTCCATGAACGCTTCCACGAGCACGAACTCGGCCGGGTTTTCCACACTGCGCGACCAGTCAAACCACAGATTGCCGGGCTCCTGGCGGGTGGCCTCGGTGAACGGGCGCACCAAGTCCATGAAGCTTTCGGTGTAGTCGGGCTTCGTCTGGAACTTCACAACAATAAAGTACATGCCTCCCAGCTTAGGCGAACGGCCTACCAGCCGCGCTCGCGCCATTGCGCCAGGGCCGGCCGTTCGGCACCAAGCGTGGTGGGACCGCCATGGCCGGGCAGCACCACGGCATCATCGCCATAGGCACCGAAAAGGCGTTCCTGCACGTCGCCCAGCAGCGAGGCAAACCGTTGCGGGTCATTCTCGGTGTTGCCCACGCCGCCGGGGAAGAGCGAGTCCCCGCTGAAGATCAGCGTGGTGCCGCCGTCGATGAGGACATACGCCATGGAACCGGGCGTGTGCCCGCGGAGGTGGACGGTGTGCAGCGTGATGCCGCCGGCCTCAACCACCTCGTCGTGCTCCAGCACGCGGCTGGCCGCCACGCCCGTTGCGGACTGGATGCCTGCTGCGTCCTCCCTTCCGGCCACCGTGGGCGCCCCCGTCCCACTGACTACGTCGGCGAGCGCGCGGACGTGGTCCCAGTGCCGGTGCGTGGTGGCGACCAGTTCCAGCCTGGTGCCCACGGGCGCATCGCGTTCCGCCGCGCCCAGCAACACCTTGATGGCGGGTGCATCGTCGGCGGCGTCAATGAGGATTTGGCCGCCGCCCTGCCTGTGCGTGAGGAGATAGACGTTGTTGGCCATGGCTGAGACCACCGCGCGGCGGACGGTCACTGTTGGAAGTTCGTAGATCAGGGAAGCATCAGCACTCATGCGACCAGCCTAGCCCGGACCTTAGGACAGCACGTCCTTGGTGGCGAACCGTCCGTAGGCCAGCGCACCGAAGACCAGCAGGTAGCCCAACTGCAGCACGGCGTTGTTGCCGAAGGAAGACCACTCGACGGGCTGGCGGAGCAGGTCCGCAAACCCCAGCCACCAGTGGCTGAACAGCCAGGGGTGAAGCCAGTCCAGCTGGGGCAGCACGTCCAGCACCTGGGAGGCGATGGCCAGCACGATCGTGGCCGCCATGGCCCCGACCGGGACGTCGGTAAGCGTGGAAATGAACAATCCCACCGCGGCCAGACCCAACAGCGACACGCACACGTACGCGCCAACGAGCAGTATCCTGCCCCCGGCCGTCCACCCGTCCACCAGCTCTCCCGACAGCAGGGGCACCGGCCCTGCAGGGAACAGCAGGAGCCCTGCCACGGTACCCGCCAGCAGGACGGAGGCAGTTGCGGCCAGGCAAAAAGCGGCCACCCCGACATATTTGACCAGCAGAAGCCGGGCGCGCCCGGCCGGAGCGGCCAGCAGGTAGCGCAGCGTGCCCAGGCCGGCCTCGCCGGCAATGGTGTCCCCCGCGACGACGCCAACCGTCAGCGGCAGGAACAGCGGCGTGCACAGGACCATCGCCGTCAGCACCACAAAGAGGCCGTTTTCGGTGATCCGGTCCAGGAACGCCGGCCCGTGTCCGGCCCGGGAGCCGTTGCTCAGCTTGACGGCGACGGCAATCAACACCGGAACGGCGGCCAGCGCCGCCAGCATGGCCCAGGTGCGGCGGCGGCGGAACATCACCGAGAGCTCCGAGGCCAGCAGCGGCCACGTCCTGGCGCGGCGTAGTGGAGTGGGGACTTCAGCGGGCAACGTCGAACCCCTCCCCCGTCAGTTCGACGAACCGGTCCTCGAGGCTGCCGTTGTCCATGCTGAAGCCGCGCACCCGGATGCCTTCTCGGACCAGTGCCGCCACAATCTCTTCCGGCCGCGGTGGGGCCTCCAATGCCGCGGGCAGCGACGCCATGACGGCCGCGCCCCCGTCATGGTCCATTCCCGGGGCAGTTGCGGGGTCCGATCCCGGGTCCGTGGCGGGGGACGCCGTGCCGGGGACCAGGCCCAACCCGTCCAGGCCCAACCCGTCCAGGACGCGGCGGGCGGCCTCGGCGTCGGGCGTGCGGACCATGATGCGCGGGCGCCCCGAGGCGCGCAACCCGGCAAGGGTCCCCTGGGCGACCAGCTGCCCGGCCCGCATGATGGCCGCGTGCGTGCAGATTTGTTCCACCTCGGCGAGCAGGTGGCTGGAGACGAACACGGTGGTGCCTTCGGCGGCCAGGGAGCGCACCAGGCTGCGGACCTCTCGGGTGCCCTGCGGGTCCAGGCCGTTGGTGGGCTCGTCCAGCACGAGCAGTTCGCGCGGGCGCAGGAGGGCGTTGGCCAGCCCGAGCCGCTGTTTCATGCCCAGCGAATACGCCTTGACCTTCTTCGACGCGGCGTGCTGGAGGCCCACCCGGTCCAGTGCCTCCCCCACGCGTGCCCGGCGGGTGGCCCGGGGGGAATGGGGGTCTGCCGCGTCCAGCCGCAGGAGGTTGGCACTGCCGGAGAGGAAGGGGTAGAACGCCGGTCCCTCAACAAGGGCGCCAACCCGGGGCAGGACGGCGTCGAGGTGGCGCGGCATGGCCTGGCCCAGCACGGAGGCGGTGCCGCTGGTGGCGTTGGCCAGGCCCAACAGCAGGCGGATGGTGGTGGTCTTGCCGGAGCCGTTGGGCCCGAGGAAGCCAAACACGGCTCCGGCCGGGACGTTCAGGTCCAGGCCGGCGACGGCGGTTTGGCTGCCAAAGCGCTTGGTCAGAGCGCGGGTTTCAATGGCGGGTGCACCCGGACGGGCATCTTCCCGGCTGCCACCGCCGGGGTGGGCGCTCACTTCGCAGCGGCGGCCTGCTGCAGGGCAGCAAGCGGGACAGCCCCGGCATACAGTCCACCGTCGGGGGTGAGTAGGACGTTGAACAATGTGGTGGAGAGTGCGTGTCCACCGGGGACGGGCTGCAGCAGCTGGGCCAGGGCCGGCGACGCGGACAGGGTTGCCGGGACGGTTCCGGCAGGCGCCTGGACGATTGTCGCCCAACCGGTGCCTGTCGTGGAAGCTTGGGGGCCGGTGTGCGGCCTGGGCGCCACGGCGTCCGGGGAGGGCATCTTCGGCGACGGCGTCCTGGGGGTGAAGTTCTTGGGCGTCGCGGGTGCTGCCAGCCTGGTGACGGTGGTTCCCGGGGGCGGGGTGAACAGGAAGGTCGACGCCGGCGGCGCTGCCAGCGACAACTTGCTGAAGCCCAGTTCAATGGCTGCCTTGTCCTGTCCGCGTGCGGTCACAGTGACTTGCAGCGGCAGCCCGGTGGCGGCGTCGACCGCAATGGAAACCTTGCCAACGAGTGTCTTGTCCGTCCGCGGGACGAGTTCGAGGTCGTAGGCGTCCCGGTTGGCAACCTTGGTGTTGGCGCCCAGGCGCAGCACCGTGGTGGGGTCGAGGTTCTTCAGCAAGGCCGCGGCGAGGCTGGCGGGCGTCCGTTCAAAGTCTCCGGGCCGCACCGCCTTCGGCAGCCGGGGGTTGGGCAGCGAAAGCTCGGTGGCGGTGTTCGCCGCGGAGTCGTACGCCCACACCGTGGTGCCGTGGCGGATGAGGTCGCGCTCGGCCAGCTGGTCCAGCACCTGAATGCGCTGGTTGGCCGCGCCGTCCAGGTAGACGCGAACCGTCTGGGGTGAGGAAAGAAAACCCACGAGTTCGCTGATGTTGCCCGGCTGCAGCAGGTCCCCCGCCGGTGGCTGCCCCGGGGTGGCGCCGCTGGAGGAGCCGGGCCGCCCCTGGCCAAGGTCCGGCAGTTGGGGCAGGCCAAGGCTGGTGGTTTGTTCCAGCGTCCCGGACAGCTGCTGCACATGGCTTCGGGCCACCAGCTCCAGCACCTGCGCGGGAGTCTTGGCGGGCAGGGCCACGCGGGCCGTGGCCTGAAGGGGGCCGGCGAGCACGGCAGCGGCAATGACCGCCGGCATGGCTGCCGCCGGCATCCACCGCTTCCATGGGCGGGTCACGGGGATCCCGCCGCTTCTGGCGTACGCACCCCTTCAGCTTACGCCGGTGCGGCCGAGGATGGGCTGTGAATTGGGTGGCCTTCGTTTCGGCCCCACTGCCGGATGCGTGCCGATGTAGGGTGGCGTCATGGCGAGCAACTGCGGGTCCCGGTACCGGCCCGCCCGGGGCAGGTCATGACGCGCATCGCCGTCGTTGTTCCCTCGTTCAACGATGCCGTCATGCTGGAGGCATGTCTGGCATTCCTGTCAGCCCAGTCGCGTCCGGCCGACCAGGTCATTGTGGTGGACAATGCCAGCACCGACAACACGGCCGGGGTCTGTGCGGCTGCCGGCGCCCTGCGGATCTTCTCGCCCCAGCCGGGCACCGCGCCCACCTCCGCCCACGGCTTTGACGCGGCCTGCGCGGCCCGGGCAGGCATACTTGCGCGGCTGGACGCCGATTCCCGTCCGCCGGCCGATTGGCTGGCCCGGGTCGAGGCCGCCCTGGACCGGGCAGGGCCGCTGTCCCTGGTTACCGGTCCAGGCGACTTTTACGGTGGGAACAAGCTGGTGTGCTGGCTGGGGCGCACGCTGTACCTGGGCGGCTATTTCCATGTGGTGGGGTTCCTGCTGGGCCACAAGCCGGTCTTTGGCTCCAATTTCGCCATGACTGCCGACGTCTGGGAGCGGATTGGCCCGGGTGTGCTGCGGGGATCGCCGCTGGTCCACGACGACCTCGATATTTCCTACCGCCTGCGTCCGGACATGCAGGTGGTGTACGACCCCGCCCTGCGCATGCCCGTCTCGGCCCGGCCCTTCCTTTCGTGGGGATCGTTGGGGCAGCGGCTGGCCAAGGCATGGGACACGTTCAGCTGGGAATTCCAGGCCGAGGCGCCCCTGCGCCGCCGCCGGGAACGACGCCGGTGGGCCAGGGAGCATGGACACTAAGCCGGCTAGGGTTTGGCCGGCTTGGGTTCAGACGGCTTGGGCGAAGAGGGCCAGCAGGTCGCTGCAGAGCTGGTGGGGAGAGGTTTCGCAGGGGCTGTGGCCGGAGCGGTAAATGGACAGTCCGGCGCCGATTTGCGCGGCGTAGCGGGCGTGCAGACGGGCGGGCCAGAGGTCGTGTTCGCCGACGGCCACCAGCGTGGGCAGAGCCGCACCGGCCAGGGTTGCAGTGAGGTCCGGGCTGTGTTGCATGAGCCGGATGATGTCGCGCACGGACTGGCGGCGGGTGAGCTTGAACCGGTTCCGGACAAAGCGCAGGCGACCGGGCGGCACAGGGATGACGTTGGCCTTGACCCCCCATATCATCAGCGCTGCGCCGGTCCGCCCGCCGGCCAGGGCTGTCAGCGGGCCGATCCTGCTGATGCCCCGGAAGCTTTGCCCCGCCAGCGGAGGGCAGCCCAACAGGGTCAGGGTGGCGAACAGGCCGGGCTCGCGGGCATGGGCCAGCCCCGCCACGGTGCCGGCAAAGGAGTAGCCGAGCACGTGGGCGGGCAGGCCGGTCCTGGCCACAACGTCGCGCAGCACCGCCAGGAGGTCGTTGGTGAACAAGTCATGGTCGTAGTGCCGCCGCGGCGGTCTGAGATGTTCCGGGCCGGCCTGGGAGGACTCGTATTGTCCGGCCATGTCGAAGCTGAGCGTGAAGTAGCCTGCTGCGGCCAGGATAGGCATCATCAGGACAAAGTCTTCCTTGGAACCGGTGGCGCCGGGAACCAGGACCACGGCCCGGTTGCCTGGCCCGCCCAGCGAAACCATGGCCAGGGGACCGCTCGGTGCCGCAAACGTGGATCGGGTGAAGCCGTCGGGAAGCCGGGCCCAGTCAATGTCCGGCAGGGACGCGTCGAGCTGACCGGCGGCATCCGGCGTCGTGTCTCCACGCTGGTCCACAGCGGCTCCTCCGGTCCTCTGGGCGGGGGGCTGGCGGTCCTAGACCGCCACTTTCCATATAAAGGATTGTAGGCGCCGGTACACTTCCTGCGATTCGGGGAAGCGGAAGTTTTGCTGCCAGGTGTGCTCGGTGTTGGCACGGCTCCAGGAGTACACCAGCTGGTCGACGGCGACGCCGTGCCGTTCGAGGCTCGCGATCAGGTTCAGGTTCGCCGCGTAAAAGAAGTCCCGCTCCGAGGTGGTGATGAACACGGGCGGACAGCGTGCATCCAACCACTCGATGGGTGACATGTAGTGGGCCGCCTCACGCAGCCGCAGCCGGCTTTTGCTGCCGCCCGCAGGCATCAGCATGCGGATGAAATTCAGGCTCAGCACAAAGCCGGGGTCAAAAAAGACGGAAAAATCCACGACACTGCAATGCTGCACCAGGCCCTTGAGGCTGGCCGGCGGCAGCGCCGGGGCCAGCCTGTAGCGGCTGGCAAGCACCGGCCGGAACATGGCGGCCGTGATGAGTGCTGCTATTTGACCGCCGGCGGAGTCGCCGCCGAGCACCACCCGTTCGGGGTCCCCGCCCAGCAGCCCAATGTTCCCGCGCACCCAGGCGAGGGCGGAGTTCGCGTCGTGCAGGACGTGGCCGAGCTGAAACCGGGGGGCCTTGCGGTAGTTGACGTTCACCACCACCATCCCCGCGGCGGCCTGGCTGGCGCAATACTTGGTCAGAGGTTCCTTGTCCCCCGACGTCCAGCCGCCGCCATGGAAGTACACATACACCGGCAACAGACCGGAGGCCCGGGCGTCTGGCGCCATGACGTCCAGGCGCTGTGCCGGGAGGTGGCCGCCGGCATAGGCGATGTCCCGCCAGCGTCGCACACCGGCGACGGGGTCCACGTTGAACTTCACGCGTTCGCTGTCCCGGACCGAGTGCATGAGCAGCCGCCAGGCCCAGACGGGAACACGGCGCAGGACCACCCGGGCACGCCTGCCGAATGCAAAGGTGCCAGTGGAATCATCAGGACCGCAGCCGTCCATGGGTCAAGGGTACGCCTGCGCATGCGCGGCACCGGGCGTAGTGTGGAAAGCAGAGAGGGGGGAGCATGGAGGCGGTGACAATCTACACGGTGGGGCACTCAACGCATTCCCTGCAGGATTTCCTCGCGCTGCTGGCGTCCCACGGGGTCCGGAGCCTGGTGGACGTGCGCACCATCCCCAAATCCCGGCACAACCCGCAGTTCATGCAAGACGTCTTGTCCGTGGAACTGCCGGACGCCGGCATCGCCTACAGGTGGGAGAAGACGTTGGGCGGGCTGCGCCCCACGCACAAGGACAGCGTCAATACCGGCTGGCGCAACGCCTCATTCCGCGGCTACGCGGACTACATGCAGACTCCCACTTTTGCGCTGGGCGTGGACCAACTCATCGACAGTGCCGGCGGCAGCCCGACGGCCATCATGTGCGCCGAAGCGGTGCCCTGGCGGTGCCACCGCTCCCTGATCGGCGATGCCCTGCTGGTACGCGGCGTCACCGTGCTGGACATCATGAGTGAAAAGTCCGCCAAGGCGCACAAACTGACGTCATTTGCCCGGGTCGACGGGCTGACCGTGACCTACCCGCCGGAATCCGAAGGATCGTCCCCCAACCCCGACGACCCTAGCCCCGAAGACCAGGACCGGCCTTGACCGGGCGTGGGACGGCGCCGGCCGCCCAACCCACCGGAAAGCCGTTGTCAGGCCAGGCACGCAACGCTCTTCTGGCCGTCGTGACGACGGCCGCGTTTCTGACTTTTGCACAGGCCTTCATGGTGGCACCGATACTGCCCCAGCTCGCCTCGGCTTTTGCAACCGGGGTGGGAACTGTGGGCCTGGCCGTCCCGGCCTACCTGATCCCCTACGGGCTCATGACACTTTTTTGGGGGCCGCTGTCCGACCGCACGGGACGGCGCCCCGTCATCCTCGGATCCCTGCTGGTGTTTGCCGCGCTGACCGCCGCCACAGCCCTGGCGGCAGACGCTGCGGCGTTCATCGTGATGCGTGTGGCCACGGGCATTGCCGCCAGTGGAGTGGTTCCAATCTCCCTGGTGCTGATCGGGGACGTGTTCCCCTTTGCCGAACGCGGGCGTGCCCTGGGTTGGCTCTTCGGCGGCATGGCGGGCGGCATTGCCGTTGGTTCCACGGCCGGGGCGCTCGCTGAACCGGCCGTTGGGTGGAACGGCCTGTTCCTCGTCTCCGGCCTCGGCGTCCTGCTCATGGCAGCTCTCGCGGCCTTCCTGCTCCCGGCCCCGCAGCGCGCCCCGAGCGTGCTGGCCTGGCCGGCGGTCGCGAATGGTTACTGGCGCCTGCTGAGGAACGTGCGGGGGTCCCGCACCTACACGTACGTGCTGTTGAATGCTGTGCTGCATTCGGGCATCTATACGTGGCTGGGCGTCTACCTCGTCCTGCGCTTCGGGCTGGGCCCGGTCGGCGTCGGCCTGGCCCTGTTGGGCTACGGTGTCCCGGGCTTTTTGTTCGGGCCCGTCATCGGCCGGCTGGCCGACAGGTACGGCCGCGCGCGCATCATTCCTTCGGGCATGTTCACGGCCGGTGCCTGCGCCCTGGTTCTGGCCGGGAACCCGCCTCTTCCCGTGGTGGTGGCCGCCATTGCTGTCCTGTCCCTGGGGTACGACATGACCCAGCCGCTCTTTGGCGGCATCGTCACGGACTTCCCCGGCAGCACGGGCCAGGCGGTAGGGCTGATGGCTTTTGCCCTGTTCCTCGGCTTCGGCACGGGCAGCCTGGCATTCCAGGCCGTCCTGGGCGCAGGCTTCCCTGCGGCACTCACCGTCTTTGGCGTCTGCGCGCTGCTTGCCGCCGCCCTCGCCCTGCCCCTGTTCCGCAGCGAACGTCCCCGCTGAGGGGCGCTTCGAGCGCCTGACGGCGGGCGCGAAAAGATGCACAATTGTTGCTGGACGACGGTGCCAAGGTTGGTTATCGTATGGGGATGGCGGGCCACGGGGCTCAACCCCCGGGCACCCGCCGGGACAGTGAAGAGTTCCACAGTTGTACGACCGAAAGATCAACAATAGGAGGAACAATGGGTTTCATTGCATGGATCATCCTGGGCCTGATCGTAGGGGCCATCGTCAAGGCAATCATGCCCGGCAGGGTCGGGGGCGGCTGGGTCACGAGCCTGATTCTGGGCATTGTCGGCGCAATCGTCGGAGGCTGGATCGGCGATCTGCTTTTCAACAAGGGCGGCATGTCCTTCTGGAGCATAGGATCCTGGATCCTGGCCATTGTCGGCGGCCTTGTCGTTGCCGGTGTTTACGGAGCCATCACGGGGCGTTCCAAGACGACCGCGTAAAGCACCCACCCCTGGCGCAGCCCGGGCAGAGTTGCGGGCCCGCACCCTCCAGGGTGCGGGCCCGCAACTCTGTGAAGCGCGTGGCCCACTTCTGCTGTGCGCAGGAGCGGGAACGGATCATGCGCGGCGTCGACCATGCGCACGATCCCGCCGGAGGTGGACGCATGACGGAACTTCCCCGGCGCATGGGCTTGCCACTGTGACCGGGCAGACCTTATGGGGCATCCTTGGGACGCCACACACCGAAGCGGTTTCCCTGCGGGTCCAGGAGGTGGGCAAACTCGATGTCACCGTTGTCCACCGGAGGCACGGCGACGCTGGCGCCCAGGGCCACGGCCTTCTCAACACTCCCGGCGACGTCGTCGACCTGGACATAGAAGATGGCCCAGCGCCCGCCGCCCATGGCGGACGTGTCCCACAACCCGCCGCGATCGCCGTCGACCATGCTGTAGCCCGGACCGGAGGGCTCCCCGACGGGCCAGTCGAACATGCCGGCATAGAACGCCTTGCTGGCGTCCGGTTCCGGGGTGCCGATTTCAAAGTAGTTGACTTGGTTTGACATGGCTTTCCTTCGTGCGCGATGGGCGGCTGGTGGACCACTCCAGCATTGCCCGGATGCGCGGCGTCCGCAAGGCAGGGACGGCCATGGCCCGGGCGTTCGCGCGGCGGCGGACCGCAGGGAATAGTCTGCCGGCGGGAGCGCGTTGTCACCACCGAAGCACCAGCCATAACACCACCAGCCGCTCCGTGAAAGAAGCCCCGTTGAACCTGTTTTCCGCCGTCTCCCTCGGCGACCTGAAACTGCCCAACCGCCTCGTCATGGCCCCGCTCACCCGGTCGCGCTCAGGCACCGACGGGGTTCCGGGGGACGACGTCGTCGAGTACTACCGCCAGCGCGCCTCCATGGGCATGCTTGTCAGCGAGGGAAGCTACCCGAGCTTTGCCGGCCAGGGCTTTATGCGCCAGCCCGGGCTGGTGACGGAGGCACACCTTGCCGGCTGGAAGCGGGTCACCGACGCCGTTCACGCGGACGGCGGGCTCATCATCGCCCAGGTCATGCACGCCGGCCGGGTCGCCCACCCCAACAACACCGGCGGCCGGGACGTCGTGGCGCCCAGCGCCATCGCCGTCGAGGGCCACACCCGCACCTACGGGGGCAAGGTGCCCTACCCCGTGCCGCACGCCCTGACTGCCGGGGAACTGCCGGCCGTCATTGAGGAGTTGGTGCAGGCCTCGCGCAACGCCCTCGCCGCCGGATTCGACGGCGTTGAACTCCACGGCGCCAACGGCTACCTGCTCCACGAATTCCTGGCCCCCTCCTCCAACCACCGCACCGACGGATACGGCGGCTCCCCCGCGAACCGGGCCCGCTTTGTTCTCGAGACCGCCACTGCGGTGGCCGCCGCAATCGGAGCAGGGCGTACCTGGCTGCGCATCTCCCCCGAACACAACGTCCAGGGCGCACTGGAAACCGACGCCGCGGACACGCTCGCCACGTATGGGGCACTCGTGGACGGCCTCGCCGCGCTGAACCTGGCCGGGCTGAGCATCCTGCACCAGGACCCGTCAGGGGCCCTGGTCCAGGAACTGCGCACGCGCTTTGGCGGGCCCTTCCTGGTCAACACGGGTTTTGCCACGATCACCACGCTGGAGGACGCGGAAGCAGTCGCCGGCAACGGCTGGGCCGACGCCGTGGTGGTGGGTCGGCCCGCACTGGCCAACCCGGACCTCGCCCGCCGGTGGAGTGAGGGGCTGCCGCTGAACGAACCCGACCATTCCACGTTCTACACCGAGGGCGCCAAGGGTTACACCGACTACCCGTTCTGGGCAAACTAAACGATCCATTCCCGGTCCGTTTTGACAGAAAGTTCGACGTCGGCGCCCCAGGGGGTCCCGACGCCGAACTTGTGCACGCACAGGAGTGCTGCCGGTGCAAACCCGCCACGCAACATGGCGAAATATTCCTTCGCATTTTCCCGCCAATGGCGCCACGCTGGATACATGAGCACAACACGCACATCAGTCCCTGTCCTGGACCTGTCCACGGCCCGCAACCCGGACGGCTGCTTCGGCACTGACTTCATTGACGCGCTCCGCGACGCGGCACACAATGTGGGCTTCTTCCAAGTCACCAACTACGGCGCCGCCCCGGGCCAGGCCGAGGAACTGCTGGACACGCTGGCCGGGTTCTTCCGTCTGCCGCTGGAGCAGCGCCTGGAGCTGGACAACCGCAGCTCGGCGCAGTTCCGCGGCTACACGCGGCTGGGCACGGAGGTCACCCGGGGCAAGGCGGACTCCCGGGAACAAATCGACTTTGGCCCGGACCGCGAACCCCTGGTGGACGTCCCGGCGGACCAGTTGTTCCTGCGCCTGCAAGGCCGCAACCAGTGGCCCTCCGGCCAGCCGGAGCTGGAGCGGACGGCCCTGAAGTGGGCGGCGCTGATGGGCCGGACCGGCGCCGAACTGCTGGCGGGCATCAGCGTGGCCCTGGGCCTGCCGGAGGACTATTTCGCCGAACCGTTTACGTGGTCCCCGGCCTGGATGGGCAAGCTGGTCCATTACGTCGGCGGCCAGGTGCCGGAGGCCGGCACGCAAGGCGTGGGTTCGCACGCGGACTACGGCTTTGTGACGCTGCTGCTGCAGGACGGGGTGGGCGGGCTGGAGGTGCAGCCGCACGGCCAGGAGGAATGGATTGCCGTGGAGCCGATCCCCGGGGCTCTCGTGGTGAACCTGGGCGAAATGCTGGAGGTTGCCACAAACGGCTACCTCATGGCCACCATCCACCGCGTCACCGCTCCCCCACCCGGCGTGGACCGCTACTCGGTGCCGTTCTTCTGGTCTCCCCGGCTGGACGCCGTCATCGGCACGGTGCCGCTGCCGGACGCACTCGCCGCCGAGGCCAGGGGTGTCAGTGACGACCCTGAGAACCCCATGCTCTCCTCCTACGGCGCCAATGTGCTCAAGGGCTGGGTCCGCGCCCACCCGCAGACGGCAGCCATCCACTACCCCGAATTGGCCGGATAGTCCCGGAATGGGACCAACCGTCGAACAGGTGGCCGCCGTCATGGACTGGAGGGTGCGCACCTTCGAACTGTATTCGCAGGTCAGGCGGGCGGCCGGGGACGACGGCGCCGCGGCCGCCCACGCGCTGTGGGTGCACGGCCGCGATGAAATGTTCGCCAGCCATCCGGCGTCGGCCCTGGACGCCGGGAAGAGGGCTGGTTTCACCGGCCTGCCAGTGGCGGCGTATGATCCCGCGTTCCGCTTTGAGTGCCCTCTTTCCACCCAAGGGGCCGGGGAGGAACTGCTGGTGCGCACGGGCACCGATGGAACCGTGCCGTTCGAACGGCTGGGCACCTTTGACGTCCCCGGTCTGGGTTTCCTGGCGGCCTGGCAGCTGCGAAGCTACGCCGGCGGCCTCTTTGTCCCCTTCCGGGATGCCTCCTCCGGCACCGAAGGCGGCAGCTACGGCGGCGGCCGCTACCTCCTGGACACCATCAAGGGCGCCCACCTGGGCCGGGCGGGCGCCGCCTTCATCCTGGACTTCAATTTTGCGTACAACCCCTCGTGCGCCTACGACGAAAGCTGGGCCTGCCCGCTGCCGGGGCCGGACAACCGGCTCGCTGCGGCGGTACCCGTGGGCGAACTCCACCTGCCCGGGCTTGCCGTCCAAACCCCCCACTGAACCATTCGTGGCGAAGGAGGGTTCAGGCCGTCACTTTTTTGATGAACGACTGCAACCGGCCGTACACCTCCTGTGATTCCGGATAGCGGAAATTCTGCTGCCACGTGTGTTCGGTGTTGGCGTTCTTCCAACCGTAAACCAGTGAGTCCACCGAGACCCCGTGTTCGTCCAGTTTTTGGATGAAGTTCATGTTGGAGGCATAGAAGAAGTCACGTTCCGACGTCGTGATGAACACGGGCGGGCACCGTGCGTCGAGCCACTCGATCGGTGACATGTAGTGGGATTCCTCACGCAGCCTGTGCTTCTCCCTCCCGCTCTCCCTGCCCCTGGCGTCGTGGGGCAGGAGCATGCGGATGAAGTTCAGGCTCAGCACAAAGCCCTTGTCGAAGAACACGGAGAAATCGACGATGCTGCAATGCTGCACCAGGCCCTTGAGGGCGGTGGCGGGCATGGCGGGGTGCAGCGCATAGTGTGCGGCAAGTTCGGGACGGAATGTGGCCGCCGCGGTGAGCGCGGAAATCTGCCCGCCCGCGGAGTCCCCGCCGAGGACAATCCGCCGGGCGTCCCCCCCAAAGTCCTGAATGTGGGCGTTGACCCAGCCAATGGCCTCATTGGCATCCTCCAGGACATGGCCCAGGTGAAAATGCGGCGCCATGCGGTAATTCAGGTTGACCACCACCAGGCCGAATGCTGCCTGGCTGGCGCAGTATTTTGTCAGTGACGCCTTGTCGCCGGAGGTCCACCCGCCGCCGTGAAAGTAGATGTAGACGGGAAGCAGGTTTTCCGCCGCCCGGCCGTCGGCGGCGGCGATGACGTCCAGCCGGTGCCAGCGGATGCTGTCGCCCACGAAGTCAATGTCGTGCCAGTGCCTCACCCCGGTGATCGGATCCACATTGAGATGGTGCAGCTCACCCTTGCTGATCGTGTGCATGTACACGCGCCACACCCACACAGGAACCCGCCGCAGTGCGCCCCGGGCCCTGCGGCCGAAGTCAAAAGCGCTGCGGGATTCAGCACGAACCCGGCCACCCATACACCAACGTTATGCCGGTGCGCTGGGTTGCGGCTGTGAAATGCGGGCTGTGAAATGCGGGCAGCGAAATGCGGGCAGCGAAATGCCGGCGGCCGGGGGCGCCACATCGGTTCTTGCAGCAAGGTCGGTGCACCGGCTGGACCGGCTGGCCGGCCAGCTGGCCGGCTTTCTGGGGGTACCAACAGACATGCGCGACGGCGGCGGCGTGAGTGTGGACGTCAGTTCGGGGACCACGCTGCGGACTCTTCCCGGGGTTGGACGCACTCCTTGGGCAAGCATGCTTTGAACAACCTGAGCACGGTGGCGTGCATGGAGCTGGCGCCGGGACGAATTCACGCGGTGCCGGTCCGTGCCTGGCCAAATCGACCCTTGGCCCTATGCTGGTGCCATGACGAAGACGTCCATCCCCTCAGCCGCCGCACTGGCGGACATGCTGGCCGCCACCGGCTACCTGGCCGACGAGGGCCTGGCCACCATCGGTTACCTGGCCCTGAGCATGGAGCGGCCGCTGCTGCTCGAAGGGGAGCCGGGCACCGGCAAGACGTCGCTGGCCGTGGCCCTGGCGGAGGCGTTCAGGCTCCCGCTGATCCGGCTCCAGTGCTACGAAGGCATTGATGCGTCGCAGGCGCTGTACGACTGGGACTTCACGGCGCAAATCCTGCACCTGCGCAGCGTGGAGGCCGGCGGCGGCTCCGGGCTGAACACGGCCGAGCTGGAAAGCACCCTCTATGACGAGCGCTTTCTGCTGGCCCGGCCCATCCTGAAGGCCCTCCAGCTCAGCCCTGCCGTGCTGCTCATCGATGAGATCGACCGGGCCGACGACGAATTTGAGGCATTCCTGCTGGAGGTGCTCTCGACCTACCAGGTGTCCATCCCGGAGTTTGGCACGGTCAAGGCGGCAACACCGCCCATCGTGGTGCTGACCTCCAATCGCACCCGCGACCTCCACGACGCCCTCAAGCGACGCTGCCTTTACCACTGGATTGACCACCCGGCGCTGGCCCGGGAGGTGGAGATCGTGCGCACCCGCCTCCCCCAGGTGCCCGCGCTGCTGGCCGAACAGGTGGTGCGCGCCGTCCAGCAAATCCGCGCCACCGACGGCGTGCTCAAGCCGCCGGGGGTTGCCGAAACGTTGGACTGGGCCCGTGCCATCCACCAGCTGGGGCGGGTCGAACTGGACCTGGCCGGCGCGGCGGCCAGCATTGGCGCCCTGTGCAAGTACCGCGAGGACACCGAACGGGTCACCGCCGCCCTGGCCCGGATGTTGGGGTAAAACCGTGCCAGCCCCCGAAGCCCACAGCCCGGAGGAGATCCTGCTCGCGTTCGCCGTGGCGGTCCGGACCGCCGGCGTCAAGGTCACGGCGGACCGGTCCCGCAGCTTTGTCGACGCCGTCGCCCGGCTGGACATGGGCCGCCGGCAGGATGTTTTTTGGGCGGGCCGGGCCACCCTGTGCGCCGCACCGGAGGAGCTGGGCCCCTACCGGCGCGCCTTTGACGCCTGGTTCACGGCCGAACATTCCATGGCGGCCGGGCGGGATGCCGCGGCCACGACGGTCAGCGAAGCCGCCTTGGCGGACGACGCCGGCACCTCCGACGGCGCCCGGGACTCCATGCAGGCGGTGGCGAGCCGGCGCGAACTGCTCCGCCACCGCGACATAGCCACGCTGGATGAGGCCGAGAAGGCCCTGCTTGACCAGATGTTTGGCGAACTGGCCGTGCGCCTGCCCACCCGGCCCAGCCGCCGGCGCCGGCTGTTCCCGCATGGTGAGGTGGACCGGGTGCGCACGCTGCGCGACCAGCTGCGCCGCGGTGGCGAGCCGGGCCCGTTGCGCCGGGCACGGGCACCGCGGCGGCTGCGCAGGATTGTCTGGCTCATCGACGTCTCCGGCTCCATGGCCCCCTACGCCGACAGCCTGCTGCGGCTGGCCCACCGCGTGCTGTCGCAGGCCCCGCACCAGGTGGAGGTTTTCACCCTGGGCACCCGGCTGACCAGGGTGACCGGCGCGCTGCGCCTGCCGAATCCCGAAGACGCGCTCGCCCGGGCGGGCCGGAGCGTCCCGGACTGGTCCGGGGGCACCCGGCTGGGGGAAGTGTTGCGGGCGTTCAACGACCGCTGGGGGCAGCGCGCGGTGGCAAGGGGCGCCGTCGTCGTCATTGCCAGCGACGGCTGGGAGCGCGGGGACCCGGCACTGCTGGGCCGGCAGGCCGAACGCCTCCACCACCTGGCACGGCGGATCATCTGGTCAAACCCGCACGGCGGCAAGGACGGGTACCAGCCGGTGCAGCAGGGAATCAAGGCCGTCCTGCCGCACGTTGACTACTTTATGGGAGGACATTCAATGAGGGGCTTCGAGGAGTTGTTGGGCGTGATTTCCAATGCGTGAGGTGTTGAAGGACCTGAGCGCCGCGGTGGCGGCGGGCACCACTGTGGGGCTGGGCACGGTGGTGCGCACCTTCCGGTCGGCGCCGCGGCCGGCGGGGGCTTCCATGATGGTCGACGCCGACGGCCGTGCCGTGGGCTCCGTGTCGGGCGGCTGCGTCGAAGGTGCCCTGTACGAGCTCGCCACCAGCGTCGTGGCGGACGGCACGCCCGTGCTCCAGCGCTACGGCATCAGCGACAACGACGCCTTCGAGGTGGGCCTGACCTGCGGGGGCATCATGGACGTCTTTGTGGAGGCCGTGTCCATGGAATCGTTCCCTGAACTGCCGGCGGTGGCCGCGGACGTCGACGCCGGCCTGCCCGTGGCCGTTGTCACCGTCATTGAGCACCCGGACCCTGCCTGGCTGGGACGGCATCTGGCGGTGCACGCGGACGGATTCTCCGGCTCGCTGGGCACCGGGCGCGCGGACCATGCCGTCAGCGACGATGTCAGGGGCCTGCTGGCCGCCGGCCGGAACACGACGCTCATGTACGGCCCGGACGGCGAGAGGCGCGGGGACGGCATGCGCGTGTTCGTGGCCAGCTTCGCCCCGCAGCCGCGCATGCTGGTGTTTGGCGCCATCGACTTTGCTGCGGCGGTGGCCAGGCAGGGCAGCTTCCTCGGCTACAAGGTCACCGTGTGCGACGCGCGGGCGGTGTTTGCCACGAGGGCCCGCTTTCCCGTGGCGGACGAGGTGGTGGTGGAGTGGCCGCACCGGTACCTGCAGGCCCAGATCGTCGCCGGCCTCGTGGACCCCCGCACGGTGATCTGCGTGCTCACCCACGACCCGAAGTTCGACGTTCCGCTGCTGGAGGTGGCGCTGCGCCACGACGTCGCCTATGTCGGCGCCATGGGTTCGAGGCGCACCCACGACGACCGCATGGAGCGGCTGCGCGAGGCCGGGCTGACAACAGCGGAACTGGACAGGCTCTCCAGCCCCATCGGCCTGGACCTGGGCTCGCGCACACCGGAGGAGACGGCCGTGTCGATAGCCGCGGAAATCATTTCCCTGCAGTGGGGCGGGCAGGGCGGGCGGCTCAGCCACATGGACGTGAAGATCCACCACGAACCTTTGACCGACGGTGCCCACGAGGACTCGGCGGTGGATTCGATAGTGCCCTAACCAAAACCCGGCCGGTGGGGTAACGTGGCTCACATCAGGGCTGGAGCCGGGCGCCGGTGCACGTCTCCACAGGACAAGGAGATCTCAATGGCGAGTTCCACCACGATCACGGTCGAAGTTGACGATGTGATGTACACCGACGACGTCGAGCCCCGGCTCCTGCTGGTCCAGTACCTGAGGGAGCGGCTCGGCAAGACCGGCACCCTGATTGGTTGTGACACCACCAACTGCGGCGCCTGCACCGTCCACCTGGACGGGGTGGGCGTCAAATCGTGCACCATGCTGGCCGTGCAGGCGGACGGGCACAAGGTCACCACCATCGAGGGCATGGCCAAGGACGGCACACTGTCCCCGCTCCAGGAAGCCTTCCACCAGTGCCACGCCCTGCAATGCGGCTTCTGCACCCCCGGGATGATCATGCAGTCGGCGTCGCTGCTGAAGGAAAACCCGCACCCCAGCGAAGAAGAGATCCGTGACGGACTGGAGGGCAACCTCTGCCGGTGCACCGGCTACCAAAACATTGTGGCCGCCGTGAAGAGCGTGGCGGACGGAACCGTCTACGACGACTCCGGCGTCTCCACCACAGCGGGCGGGTCGCAGACGGCAGGCGTGTCATGACCGCCATCGCCCCAACACCCCAGGCCGAGATTGGCAAGGCCAGACTACGCAAGGAGGACCGGCACCTGATCACGGGCAGGTCCCGCTTCACTGACAACATGGTGCTGCCGGGCATGCTGCATCTGGCCATGGTGCGCAGCCCCTACGCGCACGCAAGGATCACCGCCGTTGATGTTGCGGCCGCCAAGTCCTCCCCGGGCGTCATGGCCGTGCTCACGGGCGCCGACGTGGCCGGCGAACAAGGCAGCCTGCCCAACGCCTGGCCCATCACCCCGGACCAGAAGGCGCCCAGCCACCCGGCCATCGCCGTCGAGGAGGTGGCCTTTGCCGGCGAAATCGTCGCCGTCATCATCGCCCGCAGCGTCGCTGCCGCCCGAGACGCCGTCGAGCTGGTCGATGTCTCCTATGACGAGCTTCCCGTCGTCATGGACCTGGAGGAGGCGTTCACGGACAAGGTGCTCGCCCACACCACCCTCGAGTCAAACAAGTCGGCCACCTGGGTCTATGACTCGGCAGAGGCGGGCACCGGAACGGCCATCCAGGACGCCCTGGACAATTCCGAGGTGGTGGTCGAACGCACCCTGTACCAGCAGCGCCTCATTCCGGCCTTCATGGAACCGCGCTCCACCGTCGTGGACCCGACGGGCGAACAGGTCACCATGTGGACGTCAACCCAGATTCCCCACATCCTGCGCCTGATGCTGGCACTGACGCTGGGCATCGCCGAAAGCAAGGTCCGCGTGATCGCCCCGGACGTGGGCGGCGGGTTTGGCGGCAAGCTTCAAGTCACCCCGGAAGAGATCATCACGGTGCTGGCCGCCCGGCGCATGGGCAAGCCGTGCAAGTTCACCGAAACGCGCAGCGAATCCCTGCAGGTGGGGCACCACGGCCGGGCGCAGGTGCAGCGGCTGAAGATTGGGGCCACGAAGGAAGGCATTCTCACGGGCCTTTCGGTCAATTTGCTGGCCGACATGGGCGCCTACCTGGGCCTGATCACCTCCGGCATTCCGATTCTCGGCGCGTTCATGTACGTCGGCATCTACAAGTTCGCGGCATACCGGTTGGAGTGCAACAACATCTTCACCAACAAGCCGTGGACGGACGCCTACCGCGGCGCCGGCCGGCCCGAGGCCACGTTCGCCATTGAACGGATGATGGACGAGCTGGCCACCGAACTGGACATGGACCCGCTGGAACTGCGCGAAAAGAACTGGATCAAGCACACCGAGTTCCCGTTCAAGACCGCTGCCGGGCTGGAGTACGACACCGGCAACTACGAGGCGGCCACCGCCAAGGCCGTGGAACTCTTCGACTACCAGGGGCTGCGGGCCGAGCAAAGGCGGCGGCGCGAGGCCAACGACCCCGTCCAGCTGGGCATCGGCGTCTCCACGTTCACCGAAATGTGCGGCCTGGCCCCTTCCCGGGTGCTGGGATCGCTGCGATACGCGGCGGGCGGCTGGGAACACGCCCAGGTGAGGGTGCTGCCCACCGGCAACATCGAAGTCGTCACCGGTACCTCCGCCCACGGGCAGGGGCATGAGACGGCGTGGAGCCAACTCGTCGCAGACCGGCTCGGGGTGCCCTTTGAAAACGTCGAGGTGCTGCACGGGGACACGCAAATCTCCCAGCGCGGCCTGGACACCTACGGTTCACGCTCGCTGACGGTGGGCGGCATGGCCGTGCTGGCCGCAGCCGACAAGGTCATTGAAAAGGCCAGGGTCGTGGCCGCGCACCTGATGGAGGCCAGCGCGGAGGACCTGGAGTTTTCCGCCGGCAGCTTCAGCGTCAAGGGAACCGACCAGTCCACGACGCTGGGCGAGATCGCCTTTGCGGCCTTCTCAGCGCACAACCTCCCGGACGGCTTCGAACCCAACCTGGACTCGGACGCCACCTTCGACCCGGTGAACTTCTCCTACCCGCACGGCACCCATCTGGCCGCCATGGAGGTGGATACGGAGACGGGAAAGGTGAGCGTGCGCAAGTACGTGTGCGTGGACGACGTCGGGGTGGTGGTCAATCCCCTGCTCGTCGAGGGACAGGTGCACGGCGGGCTGGCCCAGGGCATCGCGCAGGCACTCTACGAAGAGGCGGTGTACGACGACGCCGGCACCCTCGTCTCCGGATCGTTCGTGGACTATCTGGTCCCCAGCGCCCCGGACCTGCCGCACTACATCACCGCCCGCACCGAAACCCCGGCCACCAGCAACCAGCTGGGCGCCAAGGGTGTTGGCGAGGCCGGGACCATCGCATCGACGCCCGCCATTGTCAACGGCATCCTGGACGCGGTGCGCCACCTGGGTGTGAAGGACATCAGGATGCCGTGCACGCCCTCGCGTGTGTGGCACGCACTGGAAACAGCCAAAACCACCGGAGGTGCGCAATGATCCCTAGTGCCTTTGACTACGCCGCACCGTCCACGGTGGAGGAGGCCCTCGGGCTTTTGGCTGCCGCCGGCTCCGCCGGGGACGACGTGAAGCTGTTGGCAGGAGGACAGAGCCTGCTCCCCGTCATGAAGCTGCGCCTGGCCGACCCCTCCATGGTGGTTGACCTGGGGCGGATCGCCGGCCTGTCCGGTGTCACGGACGACGGTGATTCGCTCGTCATTGGCGCCATGACACCCCACCACGTGGTGGCCACCGATCCGCTTATTGCCCGGCACCTGCCGCTGTTGGCGCAGGCTGCCGCCACGGTGGCCGATCCCCAGGTGCGCCACCGCGGCACCTTCGGCGGCGCCCTGGTCCACGCCGACCCCGCCGGGGACATGCCCGCCCCCGTGCTGGCAACCGGGGCGTCCTTCACGCTCTCCGGCCCCGGCGGCGAGCGCACGGTGGATGCCGCGGACTTTTTTCAGGGCTACTTCACCACGGCGGTTCAGGAGGGGGAGATCCTGACCCGGATTCGGGTGCCGAAGTACACCGGTTGGGGTTCGCACTATGAAAAATTCACGCGTGTGGCACAGCAGTGGTCCATTGTGGCGGTTGCCGCGATGGTAAGGGTGGAGGGCGGCAGGATTGCCGAGGCCCGGCTGGGACTGACCAACATGGCCAGCACCCCACTGCGGGCCACCGCCGTGGAGGCGGCACTGGCCGGTGCACCGCTGAGTGTCGGGGCCATTTCTGCGGCGTGCGCCCATGCAGCCGAAGGCACGGACCCGGCCAGTGACTTGAACGGTGACGCCGCCTACCGGCGGCATCTGGCCCAGGTGCTGGCCAAGCGTGCGGTGCTGGCCGCCGTGGGGCTCTAGGACCGGATCGGAAAGGCAGCAATGGAACTTAAACACCATTTCAGCGTCCCGCGCCCGTTGGCGGACACGTGGCATTCCTTCAACCAGTTGGAGGAGATCGCCCCCTGTTTTCCGGGCGCGGTCCTCACCTCCGTGGAGGGGGACACCTTTGCCGGCACGGTCAAGGTCAAGCTCGGCCCGATCGCCATGATGTATTCGGGCACGGGCGAGTTCCGTTCCCGGGACGAGGCCGCGCACACCGTGGTCATTGTGGCGCAGGGCAAGGACAAGCGCGGCAATGGCACGGCCGGGGCCACTGTGACGGCGGTGCTGGCGGCCGACGGCGACGGCACCACCGTTGATGTGACCACCGACATGAGCATCACCGGCAAGCCCGCACAGTTTGGCCGCGGCGTCATTCAGGACGTTTCGGATAAGTTGCTGGAGCAGTTCGTTCAGTGCGTCATCGCCAAGGCCTCTGCTCCGGCCGAGCCCAATGCCGAGGCCGCCGCGGGGCCCGAACCCCTTGCTGCGGAGCCTCCTGCCGCCGAATCCGCGGCGGCGGTGCCTGCGGCAACCCAGACCCCGCCGCCCAAAGCTGCGGCGCGGCACCTTCCGCCGGCCGAACCTGCCGCCGAGCTGAACCTGGGCCGGGCGGTGTGGCCGGTCCTGGCCAGGCGTTTCGCGCCGGCGGCGCTGGCGGTCCTCGGTGCCGTGGTGCTCGCCGTCGTTCTCCGCAAACGGAGGCGGTGCCGCAGCTAAACGGCACACCGGGCCTCCGGGCCACCAGGCGAAGCACCCCCCTGATCCGGCGGTGCTTCGCCTGTTCCTGCCTGCCGGCAGCACGCCGGCGGCCGTGTTCCTAGACCGGGCCGGGTCCCCGCGGCGTGTGGTCCGGCTCGGGCCGGTGGTTCGGCTGAGGGCTGTGGTTCGGCTGCGGCGCAGCGGCCGGGGCCTTGATCATGCCTTCGAGCAGTCCGATGATGTCCAGGCCGGTGGAGTCCTTGATCAGCTGCGTGGTCTGGTGCACGCCATTGGCGACGTTCCTGCTCAGCTGGCCGGCGCCGTCGTTGGATATCACGGTCATGTCCTTAATGGCGGACATGGGCGCGGCCACCTCACGGGCCATGGCCGGGAGCACTTCCAGGACCTTGCTGAGGATGGCGGCGTCGTTGAACTTCTCATAGGCGTCGGCCTGGGCGGCGATACCGGCGGCTTCGGCGACGCCCTTGGCCTCTATGGACTGGGCTTCGGCCTGGCCGCGCGACTTGATGACGGCAGCGTCGGCCCGTCCCCTGGCCTCGATTACGGCGGCATCGGCATTTCCGCGCGCCGTGTTGGCGGCGGCATCGGCTTCCGCGGCCACGCGGTCGCCCTCGGCGGTGAGCTTGCGCTTGGCCAGTTCCACGGTGGCCTCAATTTCAGCGGCCTCCGAGGCACGGCGGCGCTCCTCAAGTTTCGCATCCGCCTGCTGGATGAGCCGGTACTTCTCGGCGTCGGCCGGCTTGCGAACCTCGGTGTCCAGCTCCCTTTCACGCAACTCGGCCCGGCGCTGGGCCACCTGCTGGTCCCGGACGATCACCTGTTCCTGCTGTTCAGCGGCGGCCAGCGGTCCGGCGGCATCCGCGCGGGCCTGGCGGGCATCGGCCACTTCCTTCAACTCAGCGCGCTTGATGATCAGCTGCTGCTGGGCCAGGGCCACCTGCTCGTCAGCGATCGCCTTGGCCTGTTCGGCCTCCTGCACCGACTGCGCCTCGGCGATCTTTGCCCGCTTTTCGGCCAGGGCCGCCTCGGGGCGCCCCAGGTTGTCCAGGTAGCCGGAGAAGTCATCCACGGATTGGATCTGGAAGGTGTCGATGACCAGGCCCTGGTTGTGCATGGAGTGTTCGGCCTCCTCCTTCACGCTTTTGGCGAAGGAGGCACGGTCCTTGATGATGGATTCCACGGTCAGCGTGCCCACAATGGAGCGCAGGGATCCGGACAGGGTTTCCTGGGTGTAGTGGTCAATGGCGTCCTGCTGGTTCAAAAACCGTTGGGCCGCCTTGCGCACCGAATCGGCGTCGCCGCCCACCTTGACCTGCGCCACTCCGGTCAGGTGGAGCTTGATGCCGTTCTGCGAGATGCCCTCAATCTTCAGCGACACCTGCCGCGAGGCCAGTGACAGCGGGTAGGCGCGCTGGGTGAACGGGTTGATGAAGATCCTGCCAAAGACCACTCGCTGGGTGTTGGGATCGGGCTGGCTCTTGTTGTCCTTGGAGGAGATGACCAGCGCCTGGTCGGGGCTGGCAATATGCAGGGCCATCCGGGAAATGACGGCGGCGATGAGCAGCAGCACAATAAGTGCGGCCAGCCCAATGAACAAGGGGATGAGTGAGAGAATCATGAGGCCCTTCAAACAATCGAAGACGGTCTTGCGGCCACAGTGTCCCTGCAGCCACGGCGGCTGTCCTGTGCCACCCAAGTCTGATCCTACGGAAGTAACAGCAATTCTCCACTTGGTGGAGTAAGCGGCGCGGAAACGGGGCACCGTGCCGGGGGTTGGAAGCGCTTAGGACAGACGCTTGCGGACCATGTCCGAGGCTGCCTTGCCGTCGAACCGGCCGGCGATCTTGGCCGTGACGGGCTTCATGGCCAGGCCCATCTGGCGCATGGACAAGCCGCCGCCCGCGGCGGCCTCCAGCTCCGTGATGACCCCGTCGACGATGGTCTCAGCCTCGGCCGCCGTCAACGGCGGGGGCAGATAGGCCTCGATGACTTCGGCTTCCTCGATCTCCGCCGCAGCCCGGGCCTCCTCCCCCGCCTCCGTGTATATACCGGCGGTGTCCCGGCGTTTGGCAGCCTCCTTTTGCAGAAGGGCCGTCACCTGAAGGTCGTCCAGCTCGACCGGGGTCTTGCCGGACTTTTCCCGGGTCTCGATTTCACCCAGGACGTTGCGGACGGTGGCCAGGGCAACCTTGTTGCCGGACTTCATGTGGGCGACGACATCGGATTTCAGCTGCTGCTTCAGCGTGGACATGGGGTTCCTTTGATAGTTTTCCCGGTGGCCGGGCCACCGCACAAGGGCCATTATCCCCCGGCGGGGCGGACAGGCCCCGTAGGTGCCTGCCACGTGGCCCGGACTGCCCCCATCCGCCACCACACCACGGGCCGCGCCTTCTGCCCAACCCTGCCCGCGGCTAGCGGCCACCTTCAATCCTGCGGCTGCGCTGTTCCTGTGCCATCGGCCCGTACGGGTAGACACCCGTGCGGGGCCGGCTGACGTCGGTCAGCCGGCGCTCTTCGTCCGGGTCCAGCACCAGGTCCGCAGCTGCGAGGTTGTCCGCCAGCTGTTTGGTAGTCCGGGCGCCGAGGATGACGGACGTCACGGCAGGGCGTCCTGCCAGCCAGGCAAGCGCGACCTGCGCGGCACTCACGCCGCGGGCTGCGGCGACGGACTCCACCGCCCCGATGACGTCCCAGGTGCGCGGATTGTCGTTGCGGTCCTGCCAGGCCTCCATGCCGCGCGTGGGATTCTCGCCCAGGCGCGTGGCACCGGCGGGCGGTACGTCGCGCTGGTACTTACCGGACAGCCAGCCGCCACCCAACGGCGACCATGGCAGCAGCCCGATCCCGGCGTCCAGGGCGGCAGGCACAATTTCCAATTCGATCTCGCGAACCAGCAGGCTGTACTGGGGCTGCAAGGTGACGGGTGCGCTCCAGCCGTGGGCCTTGGCCACATGGACGGACTTGGTCAGCTGCCAGCCGAGGTAGTTGGAGAACCCGTAGTAGGCGATCTTGCCCCGGCGGACGGCGTCGTTCAGGAAGCGCAGCGTCTCCTCCAGCGGTGTGATGGGGTCCCAGGCATGCATTTGGTACAGGTCGATCTGTTCCACGCCCAGGCGCCGCAGGGAATCGTCCAAGGCGCGGGTCAGGTGGCGGCGGGAGGTGCCGACGTCGTTCGGTGAGATGCCCATGGGAAAGCGGCCCTTGGTGGCGATGACCACCCTTTCGCGCGCGTCGGTGCGCCGGGCCAGCCACCGGCCAATGATTTCCTCGGATGCGCCGGCGCTGTAGACGTCGGCCGTGTCGATGAAGTTCCCGCCGGCTGCAAGGTAGCTGTCCAGAATGGCATGGGAGACGTCCTCAGGTGCCTCGGCACCAAACGTCATGGTGCCCAGCGCGTAGTTGGAAACCACGGCGCCGCTGTTGCCCAGTGTGCGGTAATGCATGATGCTCCCTCTTCCTCGATGAAGGTGCCCCGGCACGTTCCCCGGCGTCCCTGGCCGTCGCCCGATGGCACTCAATCCACCATAGAACGCCGAATGGCCCCGGTACATGCCCCGGCTAGGGGCGGCCCGGCGACGGCGACCGGGACGACCCCGACGGAATCGATGGCGGCCGATAGGACATTTTGTTGGTTGTTGAACGGGCCACTCCGGGAATTTGGGTTGGCGGGACGGCTTTCAGCCTGCCGCCACGATGCTTCACATAGCTTTTCGACATCATGTAGAACGCTTAGGATGGGGAAGTGCCCTGCCGGGCGCCGGCTCGGGCCACGGCCGGAGGCGATCCCCCGGCCGTTCACGGTGCCCCTTCCATCCGCGCCGAAGGCCGCGGTCCGTTGCCTTCGCCCAGCTCCGGAACAGACGCCCCATCATCCCCCAACCCTGGAGCCACCCAGTGAAAACCCCAGCACGCCTGACCTTCAAGACCCTGACCTTCAAGACCCTGGCTTTCAAGACGCTGGCCACCGCGGCGCTGGCGGCCGGATTGCTGGCCGTAGGCGCCGCCGCCGCCTCCGCCCATGTCCATCTCGTCCCTGACGATCCCGCAGCGAACGGGTATACGCACCTGACGTTCAGCGTGCCGAACGAATCCCCCACGGCCAAAACGAAGAAACTGGTGGTCCGGCTGCCCACGGACCCGCCCTTCACCTCAGTGTCAGTCAAGCCGTTGGATGGATGGACGGCACAGGTGGTCACCACCGAACTTCCCAAGCCCGTCACGGTGGAAGGCAGCACCGTCACGAAGGCTGCCACTTCCGTGATCTGGACCGCCGATGCGGCCCACGAAATTGGCCAAAACCAGTACCAAACGTTCTCACTTTCCGTCGGCAAGCTTCCGGCCGCCGGAACCACCATCACCCTGCCGGCCGCGCAAAGCTACACCGACGGGACAGTGGTGGACTGGGACCAGAAGTCGATCCCTGGGCAGGCCGAACCCGACCATCCGGCGCCGTCCTTTGTCACCACGGCCGAAGACGGCGCAGCACCATCCGGGGCGCCCGTTGCGGAGTCGGAGGGAAGTGGCAGCGCCGCTTCTGTCTGGGGCATCGTCCTCGGGGCGGCAGGCCTCCTTGTGGGCGGCACCGCCTTGGGCATGGTCCTGGCTGCCCGCCGCCGCAACGCAGGGGCATGATGCGGGGCTGGCGGGAGGCACAGGCGGGAGGCATGTTGCCTGGCGGCCCCGGCCCATGGCGCCGGGAACGCCCGGCACGGTAAAGTCGGACAAGGCGATGGAACCCGCCGGAGTTGCCTTGCAGCTCGAAGCGCCGACCGGCTGATAGTTCCTGACCTCGCTCCCAAGAGGCAGGCGAACCATGTCCGGCACGCTCCCGACACCACGGAACCCCAGCCGTTTGGCCGCAGAAGCCTGGCGGCGCCCATCGGCTACCATAAAATACCAAGTGGCAGCCATCCGCTCCACAACGTTGAGGACCCCGTGGACTCGAAGCAGGGCCCGGGGAAGTGAGTGACAGCAATGACTGAACAGCAACCCGGAGCCGACAGGCTCGGCCCCGACCGCCCCATCCTGGTCGGCGTGGTCCCGGGCCAACCACTCATCCTCGCCCGCCGCGCCGCGGAGCTCGCCCACGGCCTCGGCGTTGAGCTGGTCTGCGCCTACGTGGACGTCGCCACCTTCCGGGTGGCGGAAGGCATCGACGGCGCCCTCGAATCGCAAGCGATCGACCCGGACGGGGTCGATGACGACATTGAAGACATCGCCACCAACCTCAGGGAACTTCTGGCCCCGGTCTTTGCCCCGTATGGCATTCGCTGGAGCTTCCGTGTTCTTGCGGGAGACCCGGCCCGGGCGTTGGGCCGCCTCGCCCACACCCTGAATGCCGTCATGATTGTTGTCGGCACCCGCGAAGGCGGGCGGGGCCACCGCCTGGAGGAAATCCTGAGCGGATCAATCGCCGTGCATCTGAGCCACCGCCAGTCCCATCCGGTCCTGGTGGTGCCCCTGGATCCGCGCCCATTGCCTGCACCACAGAAGGCATCCGGCCCATGAGCGGCCCCGGGACTAACGCCTCCCACGGGGCAGGGGCGCTGCCCGTGGACAGTGAAGCCGGCACACTTGGGCTGGCCAGGGCGCACCGTGCCATTCACCTGCACCCGGGCTATGTCGGCTTGGTCGTCGTCGGAGGCATGCTCGGCGCACTGGCCCGCTACGGCCTTGAGGGGGCCATCCCGGCTCCGGGAGGATGGCCGCTGCCCACGCTCCTGATCAACGTGGCAGGGGCCTTTGCCTTGGGTGCGCTGCTGGAAGGACTGGTCCGCCGAGGGCGTGACGCCGGCCGGCGCCGGATCATCCGGTTGCTGGCGGGCACGGGATTCATGGGCGCCTTCACCACTTACAGCACCCTGGCAGTGGAAGCCACCCTGCTCGTGGACGCCGACAGGGTGGCGGCGGCGCTGCTGTATCTGGCGGCCACCCTCATCGTCGGTGCCCTGGCCACCACCGCCGGCATTTGGGCTGGCACCCGGCACTTCCATGCCACGGCGGCACGGGCCGGGACTACGCCCCCGACGGCCCCGGCGGATGGGGGTAAACCATGATAGTTGTGCTTCTCGCCGTTGCCGGCGGCCTGGGCGCCGGCTCGCGCTTCGTGGTGGACGGGCTCCTCCGTTCCTGGCTGCGAACGGCCCTGCCGGTCGGGACGATGATCATCAACGTCACGGGATCATTCCTGCTTGGTCTCCTGGTGGGCCTGGTGCTCACCCACCACGCCGTCCCGGACCTGCAAACTGTTCTGGGCACGGGCTTCATGGGCGGCTACACGACGTTCAGCACGGCCAGTTTTGAAACGGTCAGGCTGATCCAGACCGGCAGGATCGTTTTCGCCCTGGTCAATGGCGTGGGCACCCTGGTACTCACGGTTGGAGCGGCAGCCGGCGGACTTGCCCTGGCGGGGGCTTTTTAAGCGGGTGGTGCCTGGCCGGCCAGCGGCCTTTGCCCGGTCCCGCGACTGCGGCATAATCCCAGGATGTGGCATACTCCCAGGATGGAGGCATTCCTCGAGACCGAAAGGCTGCGACTGCGGCGGTTCACGTTGGCTGACGCCCGCCTGCTCGTGGCCTTGGACTCCGATCCGCAGGTGATGCGCTACATCTCCGCCGGGGCACCCACAACTCCCGATGAGGTCGAGCATGAGGTGCTTCCGGCCTTCCTGGGCCACTACCGCCGTTATGCCGGCTACGGATTCTTCGCTGCGCAGGTGCGGGCAGCGGAGGAATTCCTGGGATGGTTCCACCTCCGCCCCGCACCGGGGGACCCCGTGGACCAGCCGGAACTTGGCTACCGCCTCATCCGCTCCGCCTGGGGCCAAGGGTACGCAACCGAGGGGTCACGGGCGCTGGTCCGCAACGCCTTCACGGCGTTGGAGGCACAGCGAGTCGTTGCCTCGACCATGGCCGTCAACACGGCGTCACGGCGGGTCATGGAAAAGTCCGGGCTGCGGTTTGTCCGCCACTTCAAGGCCGACTGGCCGGTGACCATCCCGGGAGACGAATTCGGTGACGTGGAGTATGCGCTCACCAGGGAAGAATGGGAAGGCGGCGCGGCGAGGCGGTGAAGGGGTCCTGACCGGGTGCCGCTCCGGCAGCCCGGGCACCTTGGCAATGCCAGGGGCCCGGACGGCGACGTTCAGTGGCGTCATGGTGTTTCCCTGCCCGTGAACGGTTGGGTGGCGCGGATGCCTTCGGGGTTCTCAGACGTGGAGCGAGGCGGCGTCTTCGAGGTTTTTGCCCTTGGTCTCCGGTGCCATGAAGTAGCTGGCACCCGCCCCGACCAGCGCGATGCCGGCGGCTATCCACATGGTGCCGGAGAGTCCCAGGTGGGTCAAAGCCAGCGGTGTGGCGAAGGTGCCGATGGCGGCCCCGATGCGGCTGGTTCCGGTGCACAGGCCCACGGCGGTGGCACGGACCTTGGTGGGGAACAACTCGTTCGGGTAGATCCATTCCAGGATTGAGGGTCCGCCGTTGAAGATGGCGTAGAAGGCGAAGGCGAGGGCGATCAGGCCCAGCGGTGCGGTCGGGAAGAGTGCCAGGAAGAGCAGCCCTACCCCGGAGAGGATGAAGCCCCAGATCAGGACGGGGCGGCGGCCAAGCTTGTCCACGACGAGCAGGGCCACGACATTGCCGACCAGGAAGAACAGGTTGATCAGCCCGTAGCCGATGTTGGCCGCATCACCGGACTCGAGATGGAACAGGGCCAGGATCTGGGGCCCAAAGGCGTAGATTGAGAACAGTGTCACGATGGTGCAGGTCCAGAAGATGGAGATGAAGATGACACGGTTCAGGTAGCCGCCCGTCAGCACCATCTTGAATGCCTTTTTGGTGCTGAGCTTGACTGCGTTGGGGTCGTGGGCGGTGATCCCGTCCAGTGTTGCACTCTCGCCAATGGTCTTCTTGAGGATGGCCAGGGCCTCGTCGTGACGGCCCTTGCCGACCAGCCAGTGCGGGGATTCCGGGATGGTGGCCCGGGCGATGAGAATCAGGACTGCCGGCACGGCCGAGGACAGCAGCATCCACCGCCAGCCGTCTTCCAGGGACAGCAGCCAGTAGCCGACAAAGGCGGCCACGGTGGCCCCGACGAACCACATGGCGTTCAGGCCGCCGAGCAGCCGGGCCCGCCAGTTCGCGGGGACGAATTCGGCAACCAATGCGGTGGCGATGGGATAATCCGCCCCTACCGCGATGCCGATGAGCAGGCGCAGGGTGAACAGCTGCCAGGGTTCGTTCACCCAGAACTGTGCCACGGAGAACACAATGATCGCGACCAAGTCGATCGTGTACATAAGCTTGCGCCCGATTTTGTCGGTGATGTTGCCAAAGACCAGGCCGCCGATAAAGACGCCGACCAGGGCGGACGCGCCGATAAGCCCGTTCCACCATTCGTTCATCTGCCATTGCGGAATGATCTGGACCAAGGCAATGCCGATGATGGCCAGAATGTAGCCGTCCAGGAAGGGCCCGCCGGAACTGAAGAGGGTCAGGCGCTTGTGAAAGGAGTTCAGCGGTGCTGAATCGATGGTGACTTGGGTGGTGGGCGCTGGAACAGGTGCGTGGGAGAGCATGGTGGTTCCTTGTCTGGGCTAAGGGAAAGCGACGGTGGTGACCCAACAGAGGTGGTGCCCCAACAGATCCGTGACCGTGGGTCGGTCAGGCTGTTACAGCCGCTACGGCATCGATTTCGATGCGCTTTTCCCCCCGGAAACGGGCAACTTGCACCGTGGTTCGGGGTGGGAGGGGATGGCCGCTGAGCCGGGTGAGGTAGGCGGCGTTGTAGTCCTCGAACTCGTCCAGGTCGCCGAGGTAGACGGTGAGTTTGAGGAGGCTGGACAGGTCTGAATGTGCTTCCGACAGGGCGTTTTCCAGGTTGTCAAAAGCCTGGGCCACCTGGCTGGCGATGTCGGCAGGGGTCGAGCCGTCGGCACGGGTGGGCACCTGCCCGCAGAGAAAGACGATGCCATTGACGGCGGCGGAGGCCGAGTAGGGCCGGGGCCTGCCATCGGAGAACTGGGTGCGCTCGATGCCGTTCACCGGTCCGCCATGAGGTAGTTCCGGGAGAGCTGATACATGCGTAGCCATTCTTGTTCACTTACTTTCAGGGGATTCTGGGAGATGTTTGCGTTCGGACGGTCGGGTCCGGAGGTGCCGGGTAGTACGACGACGACCGTGTTTTCCCCTTCCGACGCGGGGAGCAGCGATGCGGCCATCGCCGCGCTGGGCGGCTCGGCTGCCGAGGTGACGGCGCCGTCGTGGACGGAGAGGTATTCCGTGCCGGCAGCGGTGGAGATGGCGACGATGATGGTGCGCTTCAGGCTGGCGCTGCGTCGCAGGAGAAGGTCGTGCCACAGTTCAGGCGGGATCCCAGTGACCGTGGTGCGGCTCACGCGAACGTCACCTGCACTGCCGCTGAGGGCCAAATCGATGAGTTCCAGCGCCGAACGCAGTGCCGGCTGGTCCGGGCAGTCGAGCTCGTGGACGGTGACACCGGCCCATTCGGTTGACCTCGTTGCGGCGGCCTGCACCGGCTGGGCCCAGTCCGCCGCGAGCAGTTTCTCCAGGAGGGCAAGCCCGCGCCGCGAATCGACTTCGGCCCGCAGTACGGCCAGTCCGCCCTCCTGGGCTTCGGCGGGTCCCGCGCCTGCGGCGCAGAGGGCGCGGAAGGCCGATTCGGTGATCTCGCGTGGCTGGACGGCGGCAACGGCTGTCCCTTGGGGGTTTTCGGTGCTTCCCGCGATGGTCGCGATATCAGACATGGGCTGTCTCCTTTGTGTTGTCCATGACCTCGGAAAACAGGCGGCTGAAGTTGCCACCCAGGACCGCGGCGATGGTGTCATCCGTAAGTCCGGTGGCCACGAGCCCGTCGGTGAGCCGGGGGAAGTCCTCGGGCCCCGTGAACCAGTTGGGCCAGGCCGGCCACTTGGGTGCGTGTTCGGGGGCCGTGGGCTGCCAACGCCCGTTCCGGAGCCAGCCGACAAATTCGTGGTCCCAGCCGCGGGTGCAGTCGCTGCCCAGGCCGACATGGGAGGGCCCGTACTGGTCCACCATGCGTGAGACCATGGCCGCAAAACTTTCGACGGTCACGTGTTCGCCGCCGCTGACCGTCGGATACAGGCAGCAGCCGATGACTCCGCCGCGGTCCACAAGGGGTTGGATCACGTCGTGGGGCTTGTTCCGTGGCGTGTCAAAGAACCACAGGGGGTTGGAGTGCGTGATGGCAACGGGCACCGTGGAGGCCTCGATCGCCTCGCGGCTGGTCCGGTATCCGACGTGGGAGAGGTCGATTAGCATCCCGACACGGTTCATTTCGGCAACGACCACGCGTCCGTAGCGGGTAAGCCCGGAGTCCTCGGTCTCGAAGCAGCCACCGCCGAGCAGGTTTTGGTTGTTGTAGGTCAGCTGGGCTATGCGAACCCCGAGCCGGTGGAAGAGTTCCACGTAGCGGTAGTCGTCCTCGAAGGGGCTGGTGTTCTGGAACCCCAGAAAAACGGCGATCTTGTTTTGGTCCTTGGCCGTTTCGATGTCGGCGCCGCTGGTGGCCAGGAAAAAAAGGTCGGGATTTTGGTTGGCCAGTTCAAGCCATTGGGCGATGGAGCGGATGGTTTCAGCGGCGTTTTCCCAGACGGCGCAGGTGGCGTTGACGGCGCTGACGCCGCCGGTGCGCAGTTCCTGAAGGACTGGCCGGCTCCAGTTGCTGATCTGCAGCCCGTCCACGACGGTGGCCTTCTGGTGCACGCTCATTATTTCCCTCCTTCGGGCGCCAGCGGAAACAGCCAGTCGTCGTCGTCGGTTCCGTTCATGACTTCCGCCACCCGCGGGGCTCCGCTAAATAGGGTGACGCGCACCCAGTCGGTGGACTGCGGGCTGAAGTTGTTCATGCCGTACGTGGCCAGCTGGAAGCGTTGGGTGCTCAGCGGCAGGAATTCCGCGTCCAGGAGGTTGTCCTGCAAATCCGGGTACACGTAGCCGCTGGTCTGCTGGATCCGTTCGGCGGCGAAGCGGTGGGCCGGATGGGCCAGCAGGAACTCGGCCACGCTGGCCTCGGCGGGGAAGTGTTCCAGGTCCGCGGCGAGGGCATTGACCCGGCGTGCAACGTCGGTGCTGTGCTCCACGGTGCCGGCCGCCATTCCCTCCCTCTGTGCCCGCCGCGGTTCTTCGCTGTCCGCGGAGGAGTACCAGTAGTAGCTGGAGCGCTGCGGTGCGGCGAAGTCGTAGTTGCGGGTCCAGGCGTAATTGCGTTCCAGCAGCGTGCGTATTTCCTGGCAGCGCATGGAGGGGTCAAAGTCCTGCGGTGCCGACACCGTAAGCAGGGCCTCAGCCTCGTCGTCGAAGTCGGTTCGGAGTTCTATGACGATGGAGGCGAAGAGCCCGCGGGCTTCCGGGCTGAGGCCAGCCGCCAGCTCGTGCAGTTTTGCCAGCACGGGGGCGGCCTTCCCGCCGGAGGCCATGAAGGCCCGGAGCTCGGAGAGCAGCCGGCGAAGCTGCGGCCTGATCAATTCGGTCGAAAGGAACGGCACGGTCTTCAGTGCGGACTTTTCCGCCAGGTGCAGATCCGCCCGCTCCAGCAGGTCTACGATCCGGGACAGGTCCGGGTGGTCCGGTGCGTAGCTGGCGGCCAGCCCCGCTGCGAGGGGAAGCTCGCGAAGCCTGCACCAGGCGTCCAGGTATCCGGGGTGGTTGACAAAGAACGGCACCATGCCCAAACCGGTGGCGTTCCCCAACCCGAAGTACCTGCCCCAGGCCGCATCCAGGGAAACGGCCACGGTGCCGGCCGCTGCGGCCTTGGCACGGGCGACGTGCTCCACCAGGTCCATGCTGAGCTCGCGCATCAGCCAGGCGGTGAGCATCTGGGAACGGTAGGGGACGGACAAGGGATGTCCGGCGGGAATGTTGGCCAGCTCCTTGAGTCCGAACTTGCCGTTGCCGTAGAACGCGGTGCTGCGGATCAGGTACGGGCTGGGGCCGATGGTCGCGACATCGGGCTGGGTTCCTGCGGCGAGGCAGTCGCTGACGTAGTCAAAGAAGCGGGCGCTGCGGTTGGCCCGGGTCATGATGATCGTGTCCGGGTCGGTGCGGCCCAGTTCCTGCACGGGGATGTTGCGGCGCAGTTCCGCTTCGCGCCCCGGCGTCAGTTCACCCTCGACGAGTGCGGCCGTGACGTCCCAGGCCTTGGCGATGACCCTGTCGGTGCGTTCGGCCTCTTCGAGTGCCTGGCAGAAGGCGATGAACGTCAGCTCATGTCCTTCGGTGTCAACGGTGAATACGGCCGTCCCCCGTCCCAGTTCGTCCAGGTCCAGGCGGGTCTTGGTGACGCGCCATTGATGGGAGGCGGCGCGGCGGAGCATGGTGCGGGCGAAGCTGTGGCGCGTGCCCCAGGCACCGTTCATGTCGGAGCCGCACAGGACGGCGTCGGGGGTGCGCAGTTCACACCGGGTTTTTTCCTCAATGAGGTTCATGATCATGCCTTCTTGGGTGCCAGGCGCAGGTAGGCGGTCTTTTCGTGGGTGAAGAAGGTGGCGGCTGCGGCGCTGTTTTGTTCCCGGGGCCCGGCGAAGGTGGAGTCCTTCATGCCGCCGAACGGAGCGTGGAGTTCGGAGCCGGTGGTGGGGGCGTTGACCTTGATCAGGCCTGCCTGCAGCGCGGCCACACAGCGGCGAATGGCACGCTCATCGCTGCTGAAGACGGCGGCGGTAAGGCCGAACGCCGTGTTGTTGGCCAGCTCGATGGCCTCCTCCAGGGTCTCCGCGTGCAGCACGGTGGTGACGGGGCCGAAGACCTCCTCCTGGCAGATGGCCATGGAACGGGGCCCGGTCAGCACGGTGGGGGCAACGTAGCTGCCCTCCCCTTCCGGCAGTTCCGCCCGGGCCAGGATTTCCCCGCCTTCCGCCAGCGCCTGCTCGATTGCGGCGTTGACTTCCTCACGGGCGGATTCGGAGACGACCGGGCCGATCTGGACCGATGCGTCCGTGCCCGGCCCCACGACCAGGGCCGACACCTTGTCCTTGAGCCTTGTCAGGAATTCCTCGTGTCCGCCGCCGACCAGGATTACCCGCCGCGTGGCGGTGCACTTCTGGCCGGTGGAGCCCATGGCTGCGTTGACAACGCTGGTCGCAGCCAGTTCAACATCCGCATCCGGCAGGACCAGTGTGGCGTTGTGGCCGCCAAGTTCAAGCTGCAGTTTTGCCCCCCGTCCGCACACGATCCCGCGGATGTGGTGGCCGACAGGCACGGAGCCGGTGAACGTCACACCGCCCACCAGGGGGTCGGCCACCAGCTCGGAGCCGAGCTGTCCCGGTCCCAGGATCAAGTTCACGACGCCGTCGGGAACCCCGGCGGCCGACAGCGCCTCCATCAGCAGGACCGAGACTCCGGGGGTGTTGCTCGCCGACTTCCACACCACCGTATTGCCGTGCAGGAGCGCGGGGGCGATCTTCCACGCCGGGATCTGCAGCGGGAAGTTCCACGGGGTGATCACCCCGACGACGCCGAGCGGGCGCCGCACGGTCAGGATCCGCTCCTCCGGATGGCTGGAGGGGAACTCAGTGCCCACGGGATTGCGGGCGGAGGCGGCATGGTAGTCAAAGGTGTCAGCCGATGCATCAACCTCCATCCTTGACTCCGCGATCGTCTTGCCGTGTTCGGCGGTCATGACGGCGGCGATTTCCCCGGCCCGGTCACGGATGGCGGCCGCGGCAGCCGCCAGGACACGGCCCCGGGCCAGAATGCCCAACCCGTCCCAGGCAGTGGTTGCGGCCGCGGCGGCCCGGATGGCCTGCCCCAGCTCCGCGGAGCCGGCCTGGTGGTAGCTGGTCACTGCCTGGTCCGGCACTGCCGGGTTGTACCGGGACACGAAGGCACCGGAGCCCTCAACCCAGGTACCGTTGATGAAGCTGCTGGCGGGCTTGGTCAATACGGGCATTTTCAATCCTTTGTTCCGGTCCACACTGTGATGTCTCTCACGGACCACGTTAGGCGCATGCCTCCTCGAACTGAAATATCTATTTGACGAGATTCAATATCCGTTTAGTCTTGATTGCATGAACCTCAGACGCCTTGAACTTTTCGTCGCCGTTGCCGAAGAACTCCATTTCAACAGGGCGGCCCAGCGGCTCCACATGGCGCAGCCTCCGTTGAGCCAGCAGATCCGCAAGCTGGAGGAGGAATGCAAGGTGGCCCTGTTTGTCCGCAATTCACGCAACGTGGAACTAACCGCCGAAGGTGAGGTGCTGCTGGAGCATGCGCGCAAGGTCCTGAGTCAATACGCCGTCATGACCGCGGCCCTGACACATGCCAGGAACGGCGAACTGGGCCGGCTCAGCCTGGGCTTTGTTTCCTCGGCGGCCATCACCATGGTCCCGGGCCTGGTCCGGCAGCTGCGCGCAGAATGGCCCGGGATCGAACTGCAGCTGCGCGAAGAGACCACGGACGTCCAACTTGAACTGATTGCGGCGGGCACCCTTGACGCCGGCATTGCGCGGGAAGTCCGGACAGTCCAGGGCATCAGTTCCACGGTGCTCCTGCACGAACCCCTGGTGGTCGCCGTGGCCGCCGGCCACCGCCTGGCCGGACGGTCCGCTGTGGGCCTGAAAGACCTGTTGGGGGAAGCCTTCATCGCCTTCCCGCGGAGCCGCATCTCAGCGCTCTTTGACCATATTTCGGCCCTTCTTCATGCTGTGGGTGTGGACTTTGACATCGTTCAGGAAGCCGTCCAGTTCCCCACCATTCTTGGCCTCGTGGCGGCCCATCTGGGCATCGCCGTGGTCCCGGAGTCCATGCGCGCATTCGCCATCCCGGGACTGGTCTACCTGGACCTTGAGGATGCCAATGCCACCTCCACGGTCAGCCTGATCTACTCCACGGACATGTCCAATTCGTTGCTCGTGGCAAAAGTCAGGGAAGCGTTTCAGGAAATCCTCACTCCCTGACGGCCGACACCCTGGCGATGCGCGCAACCCGTCCGGGCAAAACTGGCACCAAAGCGCTCAGACGCCTGCGGAGCCGGGCCCTTCCATGGGCAGCGCCTCATGGTGCGCCAGGCCGTGGGTCCTGCGGGTTTCCTTCATCTCCGCCTCGAACAGGTGGCGCCTGCCGCCCGCCAGCTGGTGCCGCGCCAACTGTTCCGCCGCCTTGAACTCTGCGTAATAGCCGTCGTCGTACTCCTCAACGAGTTGGAACGTCCAGCGTCCGTGGATGACGTTCCGGCCCACAATATTCCGGTCCAACTGCTCCGCCAAAACCCCGTGGCCGGCATCACGGAGCATGCGAACCGCCTCGCCCAAGTGCAGGTCCGCAGTTCCGGTCAAGCGATGGAAGCCGTACAGGTAGCCGCGGGCCTGCTCCACCACTTCAAGGGCCTCGGACAGCTTGCCCAGTGCTGCCACGGTGGCGTCGTCAACCCCGGCACCGCGTTGGTGGTCGGGGTCCGGGCCGGTGGCATCTGAAGTGCTCATGGAACCCAGCCTACGCACCGCACCGCCGCGATGGAATAAGGTCCCGCCCCGTGCGGTTGCCCCACCATGACCAACAACAACACGCAGACCAGCCAACCACCACTGACCATCGACCTCAAGGACCTTGGCACCGTCCACCGGCTCGGCTTCGGGGCCATGCGGATCGTCGGCGACGGCGTGTGGGGTGAGCCGAAGGACCGGCGGGCCGCCGTCGCGGTGGTGCGCCGCGCCGTCGAACTCGGTGTGGACTTCATCGACACCGCCGACTCCTACGGGCCGAACATCAGCGAGGAAATCATTGCCGAGGCCCTCCACCCCTACGGTGACACACTGAAGATTGCCACGAAGGTCGGCTTCACCCGCACCGGCCCGCACCAGTGGGTGCCGGTGGGACGGGCTGAATACCTGCGCCAACAGACCGAGCTGAGCCTGCGCAAGCTCAGGGTGGACGCACTGGATTTGTTGCAGCTGCACCGCATCGACCCCAAGGTCGACGCCGAAGAACAGTTCGGGGTGCTGCACGAGCTGCAGCAGGAAGGGAAGGTCAAGGCGCTGGGCCTGTCCCAGGTCAGCGTCGAGGACATCAAGGCGGCCGGCAAGTTCTTCACCGTCTCCACCGTGCAGAACCGCTACAACCTTTCCGATTCCTCCTCGGAGGATGTGTTGGACTATGCGGGCGCCCACGGCATTGCCTTCATCCCGTGGGCGCCCCTGTCCGCCGGCGATCTCACCCGCCGGGGCGGTGTTCTCGATGCTGCCGCCGCGCGTCTGGGCGCGACGATGTCGCAGCTCGCCCTGGCCTGGCTGCTGCGCCGCTCACCGGTCATGGTGCCCATTCCGGGCACCGGTTCAGTGGCCCACCTCGAGGAGAACCTCGCCGCGGCCGGCGTCGTCCTGGACGATGCCACCTTTGATGAGTTGTTGACCGCCCAAAGGAACGGCTGAAGAGCGCCCGCCCGCCCGGCACCGGGCAGTGCGACAATGGTCCCTGGGGCACAATCCACGCCAACAACCCAGGAGAGCGTTTGATGCCGGGAACACCTGGAGGAATCCGTGCAAGGGAACTGGCCCGGGGGCTGCCGCCGATTTGGGGCGACCGCTTGGGCCGTTCGGCGATCCGCTCCGTCCAGGCCCTGCTGGTCATGGCCCTGGTGGCGGTGGTCATCTGGGCCGTCACGCGGGTCCCCCTGGTCGCCACTCCCGTCCTTCTCGCACTGATCCTGGCTTCGGCGATCAGTCCGCTGGTCCATTGGCTGGGCGGGCACCGGTGGCCGCGCGTCCTGGCGGTGCTGACCTCGTTCGTGGCCATCCTGGCCGTGTTTGGCGGCGTCATCACCGGCATCGTCTTTCTCATCCGGTCCCAGTCAACGGCCCTTATTGCCCAGGCCGACATCGGCATCGACCGGCTGCACGGGCTCCTCATCCACGGCCCCTACCCCGTCACTGACGCCCAGATCGGGTCCATCCGCGACGGAGTGCAAAAATTCATCCTCAGCACCACCTTTGGGACGGAGGCCCTGACCGGTCTGCGCGTCGCCGGCGAAATCGGAGTCGGCGCGGTCCTCATGGCCGTCATCTTGTTCTTTTTTCTCAAGGACGGGGCCACCATCCGCTCCTTCCTGTTCGGCTTCCTCCCGGATGCCCAGCGCACGAAGGCCCATGTGGCGGCTGAGCACGGCGCCGTCGTCCTGGGCGGCTATGTCCGGGGCACTGCGCTGGTCGCACTGACGGACGCGCTGATCATCGGCCTGGCCCTGGCCATCCTACGGGTACCGTTGGCACTGCCGTTGGCCGTGTTCGTGTTCATCGGGGGTTTCATCCCGATCGTGGGCGCCACGGCCGCCGGAACCCTGGCCGTCGTCGTGGCGCTGATTTTCAACGGCCCCGTCCCGGCGCTGGTGGTCCTCACTGTCCTCGTCGGCGCAAACCAGCTCGAACACCACGTCCTCCAGCCGTTGCTGATGGGCAAGGTCCTCAAGATCCACGGCCTGGCCATCCTGCTTGCGCTCGCCGCCGGGACCACCCTGGCGGGACTGCTGGGCGCCCTGCTGGCCGTCCCCCTGACAGCCGTGGGCTGGTCGGTCATCAAAACGTGGTCCGGCCGGGACGCCACAGCAACTCCGTCCCCCATCCCAACGGATGGTGCTGCGGACGTCTGAGAAGGTATGTCCCGGGCCGGCGGGGGACCCCCCGTCTCCGGCACCGCTGCGCCCGGGAGCCCAACATCGCCCCGGCTGGGGGCTTCACCATTTCCACGGGCATGGCTAGAGTGAAAGGGACGCCAACAGCCGGGCAAGCAGAGCCTGTCTGTTCCAGTTGCGACCTGTTCCAGTTGCGAACAGCGACACGACAGTCCTTCAACATTGAGGGGGAAGTGTTATGCACAGCGAAGATTCGCCGCAAGCCACGAGCACCGCTGTCCGTACGTGCGGCGGCGCCGGACCCCCGGCCGCGGACGGACCCCTCAGTCGGCGAAACCCGGCATCGATCCGGTGGAGCATGCCCGGTGCGGCCGCAGCCACAGGCTGAGCGCCAAAGCGGTGGAAAACCGCTACTTGGTGCCGGTGCGTCGCGGAGCTGTCGGGACAGAACTCTCAAACTGCCTCGGGCAGACCACCGTCCGTGCCAAATTCAAACAGTCCGGAACCCCGATCGACGCCCGGGAGAGCAGTCCCGCCGCTCCCCCGTCTCCGCTTCGAGAAGCGCCGGGCCGCGCAATGCCCCGCAGTACCTTAACCACTCACATACAACCGATCGGGAGCAGTCATGACCAGGGAAGACCAGGTAGTCGTGGTGACAGGTGCCAGCGCCGGGATAGGACGGGCCACTGCCATTGAATTTGGCAGGCGAGGTGCGAAGGTGGCGCTGCTTGCCCGTGGCAGGGCAGGTTTGGAGGGTGCCGCCGCCGAGGTGGAGGCTGCCGGCGGCACTGCCCTCGTTGTCCCTGTCGATGTAGCCAACTTCGACGAGCTGGACGACGCGGCCACCCGGATTGAGAAGGAATTCGGCCCGATGGACGTCTGGGTCAACGTAGCCTTCACCTCCGTATTCGCTCCCTTCCACGAAATCGCCCCGGAGGAATTTGAACGCGTCACAAAGGTTTCCTACCTCGGCTACGTCTACGGGACCAAGGCGGCGCTGACCCGGATGAAACCGCGCGACCACGGAACCATCGTGCAGGTCGGCTCCGCACTGGCCTATCGAGGCATACCACTGCAAAGCGCCTACTGCGGGGCAAAACATGCCATCCAGGGTTTCAACGAGTCGCTGCGTTGCGAACTGCTGCATGAAAAGAGCGGCGTCCGGACCACCATGGTGCAAATGCCCGCGGTCAACACGCCCCAGTTCTCCTGGGTGCTCTCCCGGCTGCCCAAGAAGGCCCAGCCAGTCCCGCCCATCTATCAGCCGGAGGTCGCTGCGCGAGCGGTCATCTATGCCGCAGAACACCCGCAGCGGCGCGAATACTGGGTGGGCGGCAGCACCGCCGGCACGCTGCTGGCGAACGCCGTTGCGCCCGGACTTCTGGACGCCTATCTGGCACGGACCGGGTTCGCGTCCCAGCAAACACCCGAGCCACGCAGTCCCGACCAGCCGGTCAACCTGTGGGAACCCGCCGATGCTGCCAGGGATTTCGGCACACACGGCTCTTTTGACGCCCGTTCGACCCCGCGCAGCGTCCAGCTGTGGGCATCGCAGCACCATCCCGCAGTGGCCGCCGCCGCCGCCGCCGGTGCGGTGGGACTCTCGGCGGCCGCCGGACTGCTCTTGCGGCGGGGCTTGCGGTGACGGGCACGGCGGCGCTGAGCTCCGTTGAATTGGCCCGGGGTGTGATTGGCCTGTGCCAGCTCTTCGCGCCCAAACCACTGTTTCGCGCCGTAGTGGGCTCCGCTCCACCACCCGCTGCCGTGGCGACGACCCGCATCTTGGGTGCCAGGAACGTAATTCAGGCCGTCCTGCTGGTGCGGGCCGGCAAAACCGCACACCGCTGCGGGGCAATCGTTGACGTGGCACATGCTGCGTCGATGGCCGCACTGGCGGGCGCCAGCGCCCGTTGGCAGCGGCCCTGTGCAACCGATGCCGTCCTGGCCTCGGCCTGGGCCGCGCTGGAAGCCGCATGACGGAACTGCCACGGACAGGAAGTCGGTAACACCAGCCAGGGAGGGAAAACCATGAAATCACCCATCCGCGAGCATCCGCGGCCACGTGCAACCAGCGACGCCGACGCCGTCGTTCAGGGCATTGACAGGATGGTGCGCAACGTTCAGACCGGCCGCTTTGAGCGGTCCTTGGCAGCGCTGACGGCAGCCGGTTCCCTGGTGACGGCCGCGGAGATCTTCTTTGAGCATGACAAGGCCAGTTTCGGGAACAAGTGGATGTGGGTGCCGGTGGCGCTGGGTCCGCTGGGCGCCGTGGCCGGGGTCATGGGGGTGTGCAGTCGGCGCATGGCCAAGACCACACTTCCACTGGCGTCCGCCGTGATCGTGGCCAACGGCCTGCAGGGAACCTATCTCCATGCCCGGGGCATCGCCCAAAAACCCGGCGGATTCACCAACTTCCGCTACAACATGGAAATGGGCCCGCCGCTGCTGGCGCCGCTGCTGGTGACGATGGTGGGCGGCATGGGCTTACTGGCCGCCGTGTTGAGGCGGGAAAAATGACCGGACTGCCGTTGCCGGCCGGGGATGGCGGGGGCCGGTTCCCCCACTTCGATTCCACCTCCCAATCTCGCCATTGGGACGCTGAGACGACGGCGGTCGTCATGTCCAGGGTGGGCCGGCCGGCCGATATTCGTTTCTTCACGCCGGCCGAAGAGGCAGCCGCGGACGCCCTGTTCAATCAGGTCCTGCACCAGCGCCTCGAACCCCGGGTCGCCGTGGTCGCAGCCGTTGACGTGCGCCTGGCCCACCAGCAGACGGACGGATGGCACTACGAGGGGCTGGGCGAGGATGCGGGCGTTTGGCGCCAAAGCCTGGCAGCATTGGACGAAGATGCCAGGCTGAAATGCGGCTCCACCTATGCGCAGGCGTCCTGGGAGCAGCAGCATCGACTCCTTCAGGGGATCCAAAATCTTGCCCACGGCGACTGGCACGGATTTCCGGCTGACCGGGTCTGGGGTATGTGGAGCCGCTACGCCTGCACGGCGTTCTATTCCCACCCTATGGTGTGGGACGAAATAGGCTTCGCCGGGCCCGCCTACCCTCGGGGCTATAAAAACATTGGCGTGGACGCGCTGGAACCTTTCGAGGTCAGGGACGCAAGGCCCGGTGCGGACCCCGCGCGCGGAAAGGCAGGCCGTCCATGAGCAGGCTGCGCCAACGCAATGAATCGGCCTGGCTTCTTCCGCCCGGCCCCGGCACCAACCGGGCACTGCGCGAGGGCATGCGGCGGTACGCCGATCAGGATGAGGTGGACATCGTCATCGTCGGGTGCGGTGCTGGCGGGTCCACCATGCTCCAACGCCTGGCGCGTGCGGGCTGGCGTGCCGTGGCCCTGGACGCCGGGCCATTCTGGGACCCCGTCCATGACTGGGTCAGTGACGAGGCCGGATCCCACCACCTGTACTGGACGGAGCCGCGGGTCATCGCCGGGGAGGACCCGGTCCCGCTGGGTTCCAACAACTCCGGTCGCGGCGTGGGCGGATCCATGGTGCACTACGCCGGTTATGTTCCGCGGTTTCATCCCAGCGACTTCCACACCCGGACGTTGGATGGGGTCGGGGCGGACTGGCCCATCAGCTACGCAGACTTGAGGCCCTACTACCAGGATATTGAAGAAGAACTGCCGGTGGCGGGTGAACGTTGGCCGTGGGGGGACCCCCACGGCTACCCGCATGGCCCACACCCTGTTTCCGGCAACGGGGAGATGTTCCTCCGCGGGGCGATGGCGTGCGGCATCACGGCGAAGGTGGGACCGGTCGCCATCGCCAACGGACGCTTCGGCAATCGCCCGCACTGCATCTACCGGGGCTTTTGCCTGCAGGGCTGCAAGGTCAACGCCAAGGCATCCCCGCTGATCACGCACATCCCCGACGCGCTCGCCCACGGCGGGGAGGTCCGCCCGGACTCCATGGTGACCCGCATCGAGATCGATCCAAGGACGGGCCGGGCCACAGGAGTGCACTACATGCACGACGGTCGGGAGAGGTTCCAGCGGGCCCGCGTGGTCGCCGTCGCCGGCTACTCCATTGAAACCCCGCGATTACTCCTGAACTCCGCCTCCGCCCGGTTCCCGGAGGGGCTGTGCAACGATTTCGACCAGGTTGGCAGGTACCTGATGGTTCAGGGCGCACCGCAAACGGCTGGACGCTTTGATGCCGAAATTCGCATGTGGAAGGCACCCCCGCCGGAGGTCAGCACCGAGGACTTCTACGAAACGGATCCCGGCAAGTCCTACAAACGTGGCTTCTCCATCCAGACGGTCTCCCCGCTGCCGATCGCCTGGGCAGAGCATGTCATGGCCCAGGGCCACTGGGGAGCAGCACTGCGCCGGTACATGAGTGACTATGTCCATTGGGCATGCCTCGGTGCCCTGTGCGAGTTTTTGCCGCTGCCCGGCAACCGGGTGACCCTGGCCAATGAAAAGGACCGCCACGGTTTGCCGGTGGCACGTTTCAGCTACTCCCAGTGCGACAACGACCGCGCGCTGATGAAAGCCGCCCAAACGACAATGGAGGAAATACTCCGGGCCGCCGGCGCGGATGAAGTGATGACCATTGACAGGTGCGCGCACCTCGTCGGAGGTGCCCGCATGGCCGGCCGCGAACAGGAGGGTGTGGTGGACTCGGCGTGCCGCAGCTTCGCCGTGCCCAACCTGCTCATCACGGACGGGAGTGTCCTGCCCACGCAGGGAAGCGCCAACCCCGCCCTGACGATCATGGCGGTGGCCGCACGGGCAGCGGATGCGCTCCTTGGAAACACCCGGCCCTGACCACATCCTGGAAGAGGGGACGGAGAATACGTACTCCTCGACGGTGCCGCCGGACGCCCGGTGGCGGTTGCCTCCAGGCACCCACTGCCCTTTGATCATGCCGCCAGTGCCAGCGAATCGACGAGAATGATTGTCGCGATAATTGCGGCTGATCCGCGCCCATGGTTTGAGATGCTCCAAGCATGGTCAAAAGCAGTCCATTGCGCTTCGATGTCCGCCCGGTCAGGGGGAGCCGGCTGAGGGCGTTGTTCAGGGGCACGTTGCGCACGATGGTGATGCCGAAGGAGGCAAGGGCGAATCCCGCGCCGGCCATGCGATTTACCGCGGCCGGGGTGGCCGTGCCCGAGGCGACTTCCGCAATGATCACGGCGGCAGAGGCGGCGGCACCACCAAAAAATACGACCATGAAGGGCAGGCGGACAGCGCTGATGTTGAGGCGTTGCATCGCCGTGACCGCCTCGACGGCAGGCAGGGCGCGAAGTGCCGGCACGACAATAGTCGCAAAGGCAAAGTAGACCCCTCCCGCGACCCCGGCACAGACGGCGGACGCTGCCGTCACTGCGGTTATGAAAGTGCTGCCCATGCGCTTGCCTCGATTCGTGGGTTCTTGACGTGCGGGAAGCCATCAAGGACGACGTCGGCCATGACTTCCTTGGAGGTGCCCGTGTATGGCCGGTGTGCTGTCCGTTCGCGGCCCGAGAGCAACGTCCGAGGATTTGCACCTGGCTCCGCGCCCGCACGTGCGGACGGTACGGCCTAAGCTTGGTATTTAACCTTTGTAGTGGGCTTTTCCTACGGGCTGGATCACGGGTTTGTTTCGGTTGAGGCTGCCTTTGGGTCGGCCGGGACCGGCACCTGAAGCTATCGGCGGTTTCGCGGGATGTACCGTGTTCTGGCAGGCCCGTCGATAGGTCGCCTGCACCCTGGCCGGGCTGAGCCGCGGTGATGGGACCGGCTGTTGCCAGGGCAGGCGACATTCGATGGCCAGGGGCCGGGCCAGACGCAGGAGCGTGTGCG
>CAJDTM010000055.1_pt1 | contig 52938 bp, 54 predicted proteins | sample 7389831 | NCBI WGS metagenome assembly CAJDTM01 (sample SAMEA7055656, study PRJEB34461) | soil metagenome | biome: terrestrial ecosystem; feature: Peninsula; material: soil | place: Antarctica | collected 2016
TGCCCCGCAAGGCTAAGCTCCACTGTCAAGTGGTTGGGGACGATCCGCAATGTGGCGGGGAGGCAGCATGGATGCGCTGGCACTGGTTGAGGATGAGGTTCGCGAGCTTATCCGGCGAAGGGGCTTGGATCCCTTGCGCCAGGGGATCGAGGTGCGGCACCTGGTGGAGGCCGCCGTCAATGACTACGGCGAGCGGTCCCTCGTGGGCGGGGTGCCGCCGCTGGCCCATGCCGGGGATGCCATGCAGCACGTGTTCGACGCCGTTGCCGGCTTTGGTGCGCTGCAGCCCTTCCTGGACGACCCCGACATTGAAGAGATCTGGCTCAACGCCCCTGACGAAGTGTTCGTGGCGCGCAACGGCGAATCCGAACTGACCTCCCTGGCGTTCTCCCAACAGCAGGTGCGGGACCTGGTGGAACGGATGCTGAAAAGTTCGGGTCGCAGGCTGGACCTGAGCAGCCCCTTCGTGGACGCAGCACTGCCCGACGGATCCCGCCTGCACGTGGTGATACCGGACATTACCGCATCCCACTGGGCCGTCAACATCCGCAAGTTCACGGCCCGCGCCAGCCGCCTGGAACACCTCGTTGAGCTGGGGTCGCTCACGCCGCAGGCAGCCCGCTTTCTGGGTGCCGCCGTCAGCAGCGGACTGAACATCCTCGTCTCCGGGGCCACCCAGGCCGGCAAGACCACCATGCTCAACTGCCTGGCCGCCGGCATCGGTTCCCGCGAGCGTGTGGTGACGGTGGAGGAAATCTTTGAACTGAAGCTGCCGCTGCGCGATGTGGTGGGGCTGCAGTGCCGCCAGCCCAACCTGGAGGGGACAGGGGAAATCCCTTTGCGACGCCTGGTCAAGGAGGCTCTGCGGATGCGCCCCGACCGGCTCATTGTCGGTGAGGTCCGGGAGGCCGAGAGTCTTGACATGCTGATCGCACTCAACAGCGGTCTGCCCGGGATGGCATCCGTGCATGCCAACTCGGCCCATGACGCCGTCGTGAAGATCTGCACCCTTCCACTTCTGGCAGGCGAAAACATCACCGCCGACTTTGTGGTGCCCACGGTGGCAGCCTGCATTGACATGGTGGTCCACTGCGTCAGGCTGCCGAACGGAAAACGCCGGGTGGGCCAGATCCTGTCGCTGGGCCGCCGCGTCGAGAACGGCGTCATTGAATCCGGCCTGGCCTTTGACACGGTGGACGGCCGGCTCTCCCCTTCCACCTCCGCCATGCCGTCACCGGAAAAATTCGCCGCCGCCGGCTACAGCGTGGCCGCCCTCATGGAGGAAGCCTGATGTCCGCACTCGTGGGGCTGCTTGCCGGGCTGGGCCTGTTTCTGGTCTGGACGGCTTGTTGGAGCGTGCCCGGACAAGCCTCACGTCCTGCCAGGCGCGGCAAGCTCGCGGAATTGCTGCAACAGGCCGGCGTTGAGCAAGTGACGCCGTCGTCGCTGCTGGCGAGCACGCTGGGCCTTGCCGTCCTCGCCGCGCTGCTGGTGTTGGTGTTGACGGGGGCGGCACCGGTGGCCTTGTGCCTGGGCTTGTTCAGCGGCTACGTCCCGTTTGCCCTTCTGCGCTGGAGGGCCCGGCGCCGTTCATCGCTCCTGCGCGGGCTCTGGCCGGACGTCGTGGATCACCTGAGATCCGCCATCCGCGCCGGGTTGTCCCTGCCGGAGGCGCTCATTCAGCTTGGTGCCAAGGGCCCCGTGGAGTTGCGCGGGGAATTTGTCACTTTTGGGGCTGACTACCGCTCCACCGGCCATTTTGATGCGGCCCTGGAAAAGCTCAAGGGCCGTCTGGCCGACCCGGTCGCGGATCGCATCATCGAGGCGCTGCGCCTGACCCGGGACGTGGGCGGCAGCGACCTTGGCAGACTGCTCGGCACGCTGTCCGAATTCCTCCGTGACCACGCCCGGACCCGCAGTGAACTTGAAGCCCGCCAATCCTGGACTGTCAACGCCGCGCGGCTGGCCGTGGCAGCACCGTGGATCGTCCTAATGCTCATGGCCACCCGTCCCGAGGCCATTGCGGCCTACAACTCCACCGCAGGCTGGCTGGTGCTCGGCGGCGGATTGCTGGTGTCCGTGGTTTGCTATCGGCTCATGCTGCGCATCGGGGCGCTGCCGGTTGAGCAGCGGGTGCTGCAGTGAACGGCCAGTCCGCAGCCGCTGTCGCGACTGGACTGGCCCTGGGACTGGGCCTGTTGCTGATATTCCTCCGTCTCCCGGCCATGCGCCGGCCCACCTTCGCCGAACGGGTGGAACCACAGCTGCGCAGCGTCGCGAGCCGCTCCGGGCTCCTGGCCCAGGAGGAAGACGGCGCACTCTTTGGCCCACTCGGGCGGATTTTCCGCCTGCTGGTCTCCGACGCCGTCACCCGGCTGGGCCGGTTCAACATCAGCGTCAAGGGCCTGGCCGCACGGCTGGAACGGGCCGGGCGGAGCGAATCGCCGCTGGAATTCCGCGCCGTTCAGCTGTTGTGGACCGGTGCGGGGATGGTGGCGGCACTGGCCATTTCCCTGCTCATGCTGTGGCAGGGACGCGCCACTGTCATGGGAGCCCTGGCGATGACCGGTGCCCTCATGCTGGGCGGATATGTGGGCTGCGACTATCTGCTGGCAGTCCGCATCAAGCGCAGGCAGGGGCGCATACTGGCTGAATTTCCGGCCCTGGCCGAACTCATGGCACTCGCAGTGGGCGCGGGCGAAAGCGCCGGCAGTGCCCTTGACCGGGTGGCCCGCCAGTCCCGCGGCGAGCTTTCGGTTGAATTTGCCAAGATCGTGGCACAAACCCGAGCCGGCACTCCTCTGGTGGAAGCTTTGGGCGACTTCTCCGAGCGCCTTGGCATCCCCGCGCTGGCCCGATTTGTCGACGGGATCAGCGTGGCCGTCAACAGGGGGACGCCCTTGGCTGATGTCCTGCGTGCCCAGGCCCAGGACGTTCGCGACGTAGCCAAGCGCGAGCTGATGGAAGCCGCCGGCCGGAAGGAAATTGCCATGATGGTCCCGCTGGTTTTCGGGGTGCTGCCGCTCACGGTGGTGTTTGCCGTTTTCCCCGGCCTGGCCCTGCTGCAGTTCGGCTTCTGATGACTGCCGCCTGGTCGTCACCACCTCCTTCACCACTACGGCTCCGGCATGACCGGGACCATCACCAACACCGCAACGAGGGGATACACCATGGAAAAGATAAAGCTGCTGACGGAACGCGCACTGGCGCGCCTGCTGTCAGGACAACGGGGGCTGGCACTGTGGTTGGCAGGGCTCGGCCGCCTGCCGGGACTGCCACGCCTTCGACCCGCCACCGGACGGACCCGGGGCGACGTGCCGGGCTGGGTGCTGATTACCTTGATGTCGGCCGTGCTCGTCGCAGGACTCCTCGCCATCGCCGGGCCGGCACTGGCGAAGATGTTCAACGAGGCCATGGATCAGGTCCATCCCTGACCGCGGACAAGCCGGCGGACAGGACGGAACAGGGTGCCGCCGTCGTCGACTTTGTGCTGGTCTCCTCCATTGTGACCATCATGTTCCTGGCGCTGATTCAGCTGGCCCTGGTGCTGCACGTGCGCAATACGGTGGCGGACGCGGCGTCGTCAGCAGCCCGGTACGGGGCGCTCGCCGACCGGACCGCCGAGGATGCCCAGGCCCGTGCGGAACTTCTCATGGCCTCTGCGCTGGGGAGCGGATTCTCCCAGGAGGTCTCGGCCACGGTGTCATCCACCAACGGCGTCCCCGTCCTGACCGTCTCCGTCACGGCGCCGCTGCCCCTGCTCGGACTGCTGGGCCCCGGCCGGGTCCTGGAGGTGAGCGGCCATGCCGTCATTGCCCGGTAAACCGCCGGGGTCCCTCCCGCGGACGCCGGGGCCGCCCGCGCCGGCCGGGCAGGGAAGCGCCGTCGTCGAGTTCGTCTTCCTGGCTGTCCTGCTCATGGTTCCCGTGGCCTACCTGATCCTGACCGTCGGGGCATTGCAGTGCGGGTCCTATGCCGTCGTGGGGGCCGCGGACCAGGCGGCCAAGGTCTACGTCCTGCAGCCCGACGCGGGCGCCGCCCGTCAGGCCGCGGAAGCGGCCGTGGCGATGGCCGTTGCCGACATGGGCTTCGACCCGGCCGCCGCCACGCTCGCCATCACCTGCGACGGCGGGTGCCTCACCCCGGGAGTCATGGTCCGGGCCCGGGTGAGCCTCAGCGTCGAGCTGCCCCTGGTGGGCGGCATCCCCGGTGCCAGGCTTTCCGCGGCCGTCGTGGAGTCCTCTGCCTCCCAAAAGGTGGGCCGCTTCAAATGAGCCGCCTTCGAATGATCCCGCCTGAAAACGCCAGCCGGCAGGACGGGCATGTCATGGTGCTCATGATCGGTTACGTGCTGCTTGCGTTGCTGCTCATGACCGTGGTGGCCGCCGGTTCCAGCCTGTACATCGGCCACAAGAAGCTCCTGTCCATGGCCGACGGGGCTGCGCTCGCGGCTGCCGACACCTTCGTGCTTGGCGGCGGTGCCGCGGGAACGGAGCCCGGCACGGTGCTGACCGGCCACGGCATTGAGGCCGCGGCCCGGGACTACCTGGCCGGCGCGGAGGTTCCCCGATCCCTCTCCGGCGTGCAACTTGCCGCCGGCACGGGAACAGATGACGGGCGCACGGCCCAGGTTGTCCTGTCCGGCGTCGTCCACCCCATGTTCATCAACTTTCTGGTGCCGGACGGCATCGTCCTGACTGTGGGTGGCACGGCCCGCGCCCACCTGGTCCTGTGACGGCACGGTACGCCGGTCCCGAGGGCCCCACGGCGCCCCGCCACGCTCCGGCTGAACAGGCCCGGGCATGCCGTAGGCTTGAATGTCATGGCTGAGATTGACTTTCCCGCAGAAATCAGGGCGCTGCGCGCCACCTACGTCTCCATTGAGCAGGTCTCCGAGGTGGACAAGCTCCTGGAGGACATTGAGGATTTATCGGACCAGGCTGGTTCCCCCAACCTTTGGGACGACCCCGCCGCGGCCCAAAAGGTGACGTCCAGGCTCAGCCATGCCCAGTCCAAACTGGAGAAGCTGCGCGGCCTTCAGGCCCGCATCGACGACCTGGAGGTCCTGGTGGAGCTGGCCCAGGAGGAGGCCGACGCCGACAGCCTGGCCGAGGCGGCCAAGGAACTCCCGGCCCTGCAAAAGTCCCTGAAGGACCTGGAGATCGTGACGCTGCTGGCTGGCGAGTACGACGAACGCGAGGCCGTCGTGACCATCCGTTCGGGCGCCGGCGGCGTGGATGCGGCAGACTTTGCCGAGATGCTGCTGCGCATGTACCTGCGGTGGGCCGAGCGCCACGGCTACGCCACGGCCGTCCTGGATACCTCGTACGCCGAAGAAGCCGGGCTTAAATCCGCCACCTTCGAGGTCAAGGCGCCCTATGCCTTCGGCACCCTCAGCGTGGAGGCCGGCACGCACCGCCTGGTGCGCATCAGCCCGTTCGACAACCAGGGCAGGCGCCAGACCTCGTTTGCGGCAGTGGAGGTCATTCCGTTGATCGAGCAGACGGACAGCATCGAGATTCCGGACAACGAAATCCGTGTGGACGTATTCCGTTCCTCGGGCCCGGGCGGTCAGTCAGTCAACACCACCGACTCCGCCGTGCGGCTGACGCACCTGCCCACCGGCACCGTCGTGTCCATGCAGAACGAAAAGTCCCAGATCCAAAACCGTGCCGCAGCCATGCGAGTCCTGCAGTCGCGCCTGCTGCTGCTAAAAAAGGCAGAGGAGGATGCGACCAAGAAGGCCATGGCCGGGGATGTCAAGGCGTCCTGGGGCGACCAGATGCGCTCCTACGTCCTCAATCCGTACCAGATGGTCAAGGACCTTCGCACGGAATACGAAGTGGGCAACACCTCCGCAGTGCTGGACGGAGAGATTGACGACTTCATCGACGCCGGCATCCGCTGGCGGGCGGATAACCGCAACGCTGAAAACCAATAGCGTCGCCGGCCGCGGCTTTTTCTTGTACCGACACACCGGGCCCGGAGCACGCAAAGGCGCCCCCGGACGCCTATAGTCGATACGCTGGTGGTTTCTTCCCCCAATCCAAGGCCCAGGCACCGGCATGCCAGCACCGTTCGCTGGAAGGGCGCGAAAAGTCATGATTCGTTTTGAAAATGTAAGCATCGCTTACGACCGCAAGAGCAAGCCCGCACTGGACGACGTCTCCCTGGAGGTCGACCGCGGCGAGTTCGTTTTCCTTGTCGGCTCCTCCGGCTCGGGGAAGTCCACTTTCCTGCGCCTGGTGCTGCGCGAATACAAGACCGAACACGGCCAGGTCTACGTGGCGGGCCAGAACGTGGCCAACGTGCCCAGCTGGCGCGTGCCCAAGTTCCGCCGCGGCATCGGTGTGGTGTTCCAGGACTTCCGCCTGATCAACACCAAGACGGCGTTCGCCAACATCGCCTATGCCATGCAGGTGATCGGCAAGTCGCGGGCAGCCATCCGCACCGAGGTGCCCCGCGTCCTGGAACTTGTCGGCCTGGAAGACAAGGGACGCCGGCTGCCCACCGAACTTTCCGGCGGTGAGCAGCAGCGCGTGGCCATCGCCCGTGCCATTGTGAACCAGCCGGACATCCTCCTGGCCGACGAGCCAACAGGAAACCTCGACCCGATCACGAGCACCGGCATCATGGGCATCCTGGACAAGATCAACCAAAACGGCACCACCGTGGTCATGGCCACCCACGACGACGACATCGTCAACTCGATGCGCAAACGCGTCATCGAGCTTCGCCACGGCCAGGTGGTCCGCGACGAGGCCCGCGCCCAATACACCGCGATGATGCCGATTGTCCCCACCGCAACAGCCGGCGCGGCGGATCCCGGCAGCACTGAGGACGAGGGCGCACCCCAGACCCGCCGCCAGCGGGTCGTGAGCGCGGCAGCCGGGACCGTCACCCAGGAGGAATCCCTGCCCCCGCGCCTTGAACGCAATCGGGACCGTGTGCACTCCGCAGATGCCGGCACCGCCGGGAAGATCTCACTGGACGGAGAACAACAGTGAGACTGGCCTTCATCATGAGCGAGTTGGGCAGCGGACTCCGCCGGAACCTGACCATGGTCATCTCCGTCATTCTGGTGACTTTTGTATCCCTGACCTTCGTTGGCGCCGCAGGGGTCCTGCAACTGCAGATCGGCCAGCTCAAAGGCTTTTGGTATGACAAGGTCCAAGTCACGATCTACCTGTGCACCGACGTTCCAACCAACACCAACTGCGTTGCCGGCCCCGTCACCGCGGACCAGAAAAAGTCCATCCAGGGCATGCTGGATTCGGCCGCGGTCAAGCCCTACGTGGAGAAGTGGACGTTTGAAAGCCAGGCAGAGGCGCTGGCCCACTTCAAGGAGCAGTTCGCAAACTCACCCATGGTGGACTCGGTGGAGGCGGGCAATCTGCCGTCCTCGTTCCGCATCAAGCTGACGGACCCGGAAAAGTACCAAATCATCAACGAGTCCTTTTCCGCCACGCCCGGCGTTGACTCGGTCGTTGACCAGCGCAAGGTCCTCGAATCGCTGTTCTCGTGGATGAACATCGCCACGATCGTGGCGGTGGGGGTGGCCGTGCTCATGATTGTCTGTGCGGCGCTGCTGATCGCCACCACCATCAGGCTTTCAGCGCAGTCACGGGCCAAGGAAATTGACATCATGCGGCTTGTGGGCGCGTCCAAGACGGTGATCCAGCTGCCGTTTGTGCTCGAGGGGGTCATTGCCGCCACCATTGGTGCCCTGCTGGCATCCGGGGCAGTGTGGGCGATCGTGGAATTCTTCATGGGCGACTACCTGGCCAGCGGCAACAGCGGCACCCCCATCATTTCAACCACGCAGGCCCTGGTGATTTATCCGGTCCTCATCTTGCTCGGGGTGGTGCTGGCTGGCCTTGCGTCTGCCGTATCACTGCGAAAGAACCTCAAAGTATGATTCGTGGGGGGCGCGCCTGGTACGGCCGATTCCTCATACACCCGCCAGGTGCCACAATGCAAGGAGCAGTTTAAGCATGGATATGAAGTCAACCGGGGGAAACGCCGTGGCTGGTCCCGCCCTCCCGCCACGACGTCGGCCCGCACGCAACGGTGCCACCCGCGCCGTTACCGCGCTGGCTGCCGTGCTCGTGGCCGGGCTGCTGGGACTGGTGCCGGCAGCCCATGCGGACAACCTTGACGACCAGGCCGCCGCCCTGGAGCAGCAGGCCCACGACGCCGCCTCCGCCCTTGAATTCGTCGACGCCGGAATCGCCAAGTCAGCTGCGGACCTGGTCGTGTACCAGGGCCAGCTCCCCGGCGCCCAAGCGGCCCTGGCAGACGCCCAAAACCGTGTGGGTGCGGCCACGGAACTCGTCAGCTCGCTGGCAGCCCGGATCGAACTGGCGCAGCAGAGCAAGGACAAGATCACCGCCCAGATCGCGCTCGATTCCAAAAAGCAGGCGGAAGCAAAGAGCATGATCGGCCAGATCGCCGCGCAGTCCTACAAGGCCGGCGGCATCCCCACGAACCTGGCGCTGATTCTCGGCGTGGGATCCTCCGGCGACCTGGCCAATTCCATCGACCTCGCGGAGCAGGCCATGCGCAGCCAGAACGCGGCCCTGGCGCAGCTGACCACCCAGAAGGCAACCAACCAGAATGCCCAGGCCCGGTTGGCCGCCGTCGAAGCCGAGATCAAGGACCTGAAAGTCCAGGCCGACGCAGCCCTCGTGGCGGAGCAGGCGGCCCGGGACCAGGCGGCCGCGAAGAAGGCCGCGGTTGACAAGCTGATCAGCGACTCCGCTGCCATCAACGCCAGACTGGAGAAGCAAAAACCTACAATTCAGGCGAAAATGCAGGCTGTGCAGCGGCAGCAGGACGCCGTGGCCGCCGAAATTGCCGAGCGCCAGCGGAAGGAACGCGAGGCAGCGGCAGCGGCCGCCAAGGCCGCAGCGGAACGCCAGGCCCGTGAGGCCGCGGCCGTGGCCGCGCAGCAGGGCAACACCAGCTATGTTCCACCCGCCTACGTGCCGCCGGCCCCGGGCAATCCGTCCGCGTTCGGCCTGCAGCACCCGTTCGCGGCCAATGTGCCCATCACGTCCGGGTTCGGGTGGCGCCAGACACCCGCCGGAACCATCGACTTCAACGGCACCGGCGGCTACATGCACACCGGCGTGGACTTCGGGGCCACCTGCGGAACGCCCGTCTACGCGGCCGCGGCCGGCACCGTCATCGTTGGCGGCTGGACCAACTACGGCGGTGGCAATACCGTCCAGATCTCCCACGGGGTGGTCCAAGGCAACGCCCTCATGACCATCTATTATCACAACTCGTCCGTGCAGGTCTCCGCCGGACAGCATGTCAACAGGGGTCAGCTGATTGCCTACTCCGGAAGCACGGGCAATTCCACCGGCTGCCATGCGCACTTCGAGACCTGGCTCAACGGCGTCGCCGTCGACCCCATGACGCTGCTCTAGACGGAGGCCTTGGCGCCCGGGGCCCACGGCCGGAGGCGGGGGAGTTGCTAGACTGAAAGTTCGCACCGCACCGGCGGTGCCGGAAAGTTACGTGTTCACCGCTTGCGGTGCATCCAGCCCTGAAGGAGTCAGCCGTGCCCAAGGAAAGTGGCCTGAAAGTGGTGGCCACCAATCGCAAGGCCCGGCACGATTACCACATCATGGACACCTATGAGGCCGGGCTGGTCCTCATGGGAACCGAGGTAAAGTCGCTGCGGGAAGGCCGTGCGTCCCTTGTTGACGGCTTTGCCACCTTTTACAACGACGAGCTGTGGCTGGAGGCCGTCTACATCCCCGAATATCTCAACGGCAGCTGGACCAACCACACGGCCCGACGCCGCCGCAAGCTCCTCCTGCACCGGGAGGAGCTGGAGAAAATTGCCCACAAGACGCGCGAATCCGGGTTCACCATAGTGCCGCTGCAATTGTACTTCCTGGACAGCCGGGCCAAGGTGGAGATCGCCATCGCCAAGGGTAAAAAGGACTATGACAAGCGGCAGTCGCTGCGCGAAAAGCAGGACAACCGCGAGGCGCTGCGCGCAATGCGCGAGAAGAATCGCGGCTAGGCCATGCCACCGCTGGCCGTGTTCCTGGGCGCGTGGAGCCTGGACCCCTGGGCCCTGGCATTTGTTGTGGTCACGGGCGGACTCTATGGATGGGGGCTGGTCAGGGCAGCCGCCGCCGGAGTGCGGTGGCCGGCATGGCGTGCCGCAGCGTTCTTCCTGCTCGGGCTCGGCCTTTACGCGTTCGTCAACTTCGGCTTTCTGGGCGTCTATTCCCCGCAACTGCGGTGGGCCTTCTCCGTCCGCATCGCGCTCATGCTCTTCGTGGTCCCCGCGGGCCTGGCACTGGGCCTGCCGGCCACCCTGGCCCGTCAGGTCATCCGGCCCGGTGCGCTGCGCACCGTGCTGGCCGGCGCCGCCAGACACCCGATGAAGATCTTCGCCAACAGCGCAGTGGCACCCGTTGTGGGTTTGGTGGTGCTGTCCATGATGCTGACCCCGCTGGCCGGCATCACCCGCATCAGTCCGGGTCTTGAAGGCATGCTCACCTTGGCCGTCCCGCTGCTGGGGCTGCTCATGGTGCTGCCCATGGCGGAGGAGAGAACCCGTGTCAGCACGGCCCTGATCATGCTGCAGTTCGTTTTTGCCTTCATCGAGCTGCTGGCCGACGCCGCCCCGGGATTGGTCATGCGCCTGGTGCCCAACATCCTTGACGGCGCGACTGCCCTGCCAGGCGCGCTGCCGGGGTGGTTCCCCAATGCATTGCGTGACCAGCAGCTGGGCGGGGACTTCCTGTGGTTCATCGCCGAAATCATGGACCTGCCCGTCATGATTCTGCTCTTCGTCCGGTTCTCCAAGTCGGACAAGGGAGAACGCAAGGTCCTGGATGAGCTGACGGACGAACAAATGGATGCATTGAACGCCGCCCACCTGCACCTGAGGGACTGACGGTCGTGGCACTGCACCCCCGGCACTGGTGGACGATTGCCGCGTCGGCCGCCGGCCTGGCCGTCGTCATCGCGCTGATACTCACCTTTTCTGCCCCGCCCCGCACGACGACGGCTCCCGCATCCACCGCCGCGTCTCCGGCACCGTCCTCCACCGCGCCAACGGGTCCCGCATCCACCCCGTCTGCCGCGTCCCCGACCACCGCCAGTGCGATGACGCCCGCCAGCCCGACGCCGCCGTCGGACACCCCGGACCCGGCACGGCAAAAGTTCGCCGCCATGACGCTCGCGCAGCGGGTCGGCCAGGCGTTCATGGTGTCCTCGCCGGTGACGGGCGCCGATGCACAATCCACGTACGTGCTGGAGGCCCTCCACGTGGGCAATGTGTTCATGAAGGGCCGCAGTACCGCCGGCGCCGCCGGGATCGCGGCGGTGGTCTCTGAGGCTGCCGCCCAAGCCGTCGAGGAGGGTGTGCAACCGTTCGTGGCGACGGACCAGGAAGGCGGGTTCGTGCAAATCATGCAGGGGACCGGCTTTGAGCGCATCCCGCAGGCCATTGAGCAGGGACAGCTGGCCCCCGCAGCGCTGCAGGCCGATGCCACCCGCTGGGGACGGCAGCTGGCCTCGACCGGGGTGAACGTGAATCTGGCGCCGGTCCTGGACATCGTTCCCGGGCCGGCCTTTGCTCCCCAAAACGCACCGATTGGTGCCTTTGGCCGCGAGTACGGCTACACGCCCGCGGCGGTGTCCAGCCACGGCCTGGCGTTCGCCCGCGGCATGCTGGCCGCCGGAGTGATACCGGCCGTCAAGCACTTTCCCGGGCTGGGGCGGGTGACCGGAAACACAGACGTAACTGCCGCAGTGACGGACAGCGTCACGGTCCGCAACGACCCCTTTGTTGCACCGTTCCGCGACGCCGTGAACGCCGGTGTGCCGTGGCTGATGATTTCCAACGCGTACTACCCAAAAATAGACGCAGCGGACATGGGGCCGTTTTCGCGCATCATCATCCAGGGCATGGTGCGGGGCGATCTGGGTTTCAGCGGCATCATTGTCAGTGATGACATCTGCGACGCCCGGCAGGTCGCGGCCGTGCCCGCGGCGCAGCGCGGCGTGGACTTCATCAAGGCCGGGGGCACCATGGTCCTGTGCACCAACCAATCCGTGGCACCGGCCATGTACCAGGGCATGGTGGCCGCGGCGCAGGCGGACGCCGCGTTTGCCCGGCAAATCGATGCCGCCGCGCTGCTGGTGCTAGAGGCCAAGGCGGCCGGTGGCCTGATCCGGAAGTAGGGAATATTTGCGGGCGCTCATGCGCTATGCTTGATACTCCACGGCCCCGACGGCGTGGGTTTGGCAACAAAATAGGGGATGATCGGTTTCGACGGTGTTTGTCGAGACAGGTGAAGCGGGTCGAGGATACAGGGTTATCTCGTAAACGATCTCTGTAAAACAAGTCCGTCAGCCCGGGAATGCTCTCGTCCCGGATCCTGGCGTCATTTAGAGGGCCACTGCCCTAAGTTCTTGTTGTAGGCGCTTAGGGGACACTTTTACAACTGGGCCTGGCAGCTACTTGTTTGCGAGATAGCTGGGGCCGAGAAAAACCGTATGCAAACTGCACCCGGAGAAGCCCTGATGAAACAACATCGGACGGGAGTTCAATTCTCCCCATCTCCACATCCCTATCAAAAAGGGCCTGGTTCCTGCCATTGCGGCGGGGGACAGGCCCTTTTTACGTGGCCTGTGCGCGTGACCGGAGGCGAATGCGGGGGGCGGGTTTTCCCATGCGCAGCGGCTCGTACCAATCATGCGCAGGAGCGCCCCTGCGCATGATTGGGCATCGGCCCGGCGCATGGGCGACGGTGCGCACGCTTTTTGGCGTCAGCACTCCACGACGTTGACGGCGAGCCCGCCCATGGCGGTTTCCTTGTACTTCGAGGACATGTCGCGTCCTGTTTCACGCATGGTGACAATGACCTCGTCGAGGGAGACGCGGTGCTGCCCGTCGCCCCAAAGCGCCATCTTCGCGGCATTGATGGCCTTGGCCGCGGCAATGGCGTTGCGTTCGATGCACGGGATCTGCACGAGCCCGCCGATGGGGTCGCAGGTCAGCCCCAGATTATGTTCCATGGCGATCTCGGCGGCATTCTCCACCTGCTCCGGGGTGCCGCCCATGACCTCGGCCAGCCCCGCAGCCGCCATGGACGACGCCGAGCCAACCTCACCCTGGCACCCCACCTCGGCGCCGGAAATGGACGCCTGTTCCTTGTACAGCACGCCCACGGCCGCTGCGGACAGCAGGTATTTCACCACAATGTCATCAATGGTGGACTGGGGTGCGTTGACGGCCCCGTCGATGTAGTGGGTGGCGTAAAACATGACGGCCGGGATGATGCCGGCGGCACCGTTCGTGGGAGCGGTGACCACGCGCCCGCCGGAAGCGTTTTCCTCGTTCACGGCCAAGGCCACCAGGTTCACCCACTCCTGCCAGAACTTCGGGTCGCGGTCCGGATCCTCCGCGCGCAGCCGGGCGTGCCAGGCGGGGGCCCGGCGGCGGACCTTCAAGCCCCCGGGGAGCAGGCCGGTGCGGGCGAGCGAGGCGTTCTTGCAGTCCTCCATGACGTCGCGGATGTGCAGGAGCCCGCTGCGGATGTCCTCTTCGCTGCGTTCCACAAGTTCATTGGCAAGCATGACGTCGCTGAAGTTGCCCCCTGCTGCGGCGCAGTGCGCCAACAGCCCGGCCGCGGTGCGGAAGGGGTAGGGCTGCTTGTCCTTGGACGACTCCAGCTCAGCCTCCGCAGTTTCCGCTTCGCCCTCGCGGATGATGAACCCGCCGCCCACGGAGAAGTAGGTGGCTTGGTGCAGCACGGTCCCGGCGGCGTCGCTGACGGCGAACTTCACGCCGTTGGTGTGGCGGGGCAGGATGGTCAACGGGTGCAGGACGATGTCCTCCACACCAAAGTTCAGCTCAACCCGGCCCCCAAAAAGCAGCGGGGTCCCGTCGGCAAAGGCGGCCAGGCGGGATTCCACGTCCGCGGGCAGAATCAGTTCCGGCTCCCGGCCCTCCAGGCCAAGAAGCACCGCCGTCATGGTGCCATGTCCGCGCCCTGTGGCGGCCAGGGAGCCATAGAGGTCCACCCCGACGGCGGCCACCCGCTCCAGTAACTGCTGTTCCGCCACGTCGCGGGCAAAGGCGGCGGCGGCCCGCATGGGGCCCACCGTGTGGGAACTTGACGGGCCAATCCCCACGGAAAACAAGTCAAAAACGCCAACCGACATGGCAGGGGGCCTTTCTCTGTGCACGGAGCGTGTGCCCGGGGGCCCGCGGCAGCCGTTGTCCGCTAGGGCGCTGTGTCCCCTTACAGTCTAGCGCCGCATGCTTCACCCAACGCCTGGCGGCGGGACCCGGGGATCAGGCGTGGTGAGGGTCCCGGAAGGCGTCCAATCGATGGACTTAAATGATTAAGTGGTGGCCGGATTGGATCCCGCCACCACTTACCCCCAAAGAAGGTGTGGACGCTCCCCCCGGCGCGTTCACACAATCATTAGTATGTCAGAGGCTAATGGAAATGTGAACAGGCCAGTGCCACTATTTCGCGGTGTTTCGCCTATATGACACCCAGACCAGTGCCAGCCCTGCTGCCACGAACAGGACGGAGCCGAAGGAGAGTGTGCCCATGACAGCCGCCTGGTGCCACGTGGACAGCTGGACCACCAGTGTGATGCAGACGCAGGTGAAGCCCAGACACATCAACAGTGCTGCGGCACGGTCCAGCGGCGGCCTTCGCGAAAACGCGGCCCGCCCCGTGGGCAGCACCAGGCAGGCTGCGGCGTAGGCGATGTACAGCCGTCCGATCCACATGTAGGCCACCACGGAGGTCTGGTCAAAGAACCCGGACAGGCCGGGGCTGGAGCCACTCAGATCGGAGAGAAAGTATGCGGCCAGGATTCCGCCCGAGCAGGCGGCCAGGACCCCAAGACCCACGGGTCCGCGGATGAGGGTGCGTGCAGCCGGGGAGCCGTAAGCCGCTGCGATCTTGGCCGCCAACAGAAAGAACGCGGCGAAAAGGCTTAGCCGCAGCAGGACGTTGGCGAAGTTGACGCCTCCCAGAAGTCCGTCAAAGGGAAGGTAGACGGCCGGAATGCTCAGGGCCACGCAGATGGTGACCAGGAAGAACGCCCAAAACAGGCTCCGGTTGCGGCCGTGAAGCAAGGCTGGCACCCTCCACGCAGTGCACCCCAGACACACCGCCAGGGCCGCCCATTGCAGGATTGTTGTCATCCGAGGTTCTCCCATACTGTCTGCGCCGCGGCAGAATCCTGTTCGATGCGCCGCAGGGTGCGGCTGAGGGCGTCCATGCGCTCGGCGGACAAGGCGACCAGCGCACTGTTGGCGGTTTTGCGTAGTGCTGCGGCACGGGATCCGGGCAGCCAGCCGGCCTCCCCTGACGTGATCAGGCCGGTGGCCACCAAGCCGTTGGCGAGCCCCACGCCGGCAATCCGGGCTGAACCGACGGCCACTGCAGGGGTGAGCCGGTTGGCCGTGATCTGGGCGGAGAGATTTTGCGGTGCGATCCCGGCGCTCCTGGCCACCTGTTGGCGCAGGTCGGAGGGATCAACGGCGTCCAGCCACGTCCGCACGGACGCCCGGTGTGGGATGGGGGAAAGCCGGGTCGCCGGGGCCGGGGTGGCGCTGTCTGCGGCGGCACTTCTGGCCAGGATCTCCCGGAGCAGGTCCATGTCGGAAATTTGGCTCAGCAGCTCCGCATCAGTGGGGGGCGCGATCCCTTCGGCCAGGTCACGGAAGTTCGGGAACCTGGAGAGGGATTCAACCACGGGCAGCTGCAGTGAACGGCTGACGGCGACCACCGTGGCAACCGTGACGCGGCCGCGCACCAGCTGTTGGGCCAGGGTGGAGCGTTTGATCCCGGCGGCGCGGCACACCGCTGCATGGCTCGTTGACCCGGCCACGTCGTCCAGCCACTGTTGAAAGGCCTTCGCAGGCACGGTCATGGCTGGGCTCTCCTTGCTGCTGTCCTGGATGGGAATCGCGCGTGCGCCTGGCGTGCTGCGGATGCAACTAGGCGGGGTCTTGGGTGTCGGTGATGCCGCGGAAGCGGCTGCCCACACCGTCGAACTCGCTGCGGCGCCATCCCGGCGCGGGGGCGGGGAGATCGTCGCTGCTGTGAAACTCACACATGACGAAGGTGAATTCCGGCCACCATTTTTTTGGCCGGGCCAGTTCGTGGAAGTCGCACACATAACAGCGCAATTCAACCCAGACCGGGCGCTTGCCGGTGGAATGGGCCCGCGACTGGGCCAGCCAGGCCGGCGGGTTGGCATCAAGTTCGGCCACCTCGGCCGCCGACAGGCGGGATGGAATGCCGTTCCGCGCGGCCATTTCCGGGGGGATGTTCAGTGCCTGGGACACCTGCCGGCGGTTCAGCGAGCGATGTGCGGAAGTAAAGTTCTGTGCCATGTTCCTCCAAGGATATGACGTCCCGGGACTGGCGGCGAGTCCGGCATCTGGCCGGGCGCCGGACGCCGTGTCCTTGCGGGCCGGCCGGCGTGCCTTTGTGACGTGAGAAAAGCCACATTGCGGGACATTTGGGGTGCCATTTCCGCGGGATTTGGCACCTCGGCATGGTTTTTGGACCACCGTACCCTATGCTGTGGGGAAACATGGGGAATTTAAGGGCACGATTCCGGCTTTGAGGGGCTAGGATGGGGCGCTGAAATACCCCGCCGACACCACGAGCAGTTCAGGAGTTTGAAAACCGCATGGCAACGGATTACGACGCACCCCGCAACAAGGACGAAGACCACGAGACAGAGTCGCTGCAGGCTCTCCAGGTGCAGCGCGGCGGTGCCCAGACAGCGCACATTGACGTCGAGGACTCGGACACGGCAGAAGGCACGGACCTGCCCGGTGCGGACCTCTCCAACGAGGAATTAATCATCCAGGTCATCCCGGCCCAGGACGACGAGTTCACCTGCGCCTCCTGCTTCCTGGTCCGCCACCGCAGCCAGGTTGCCCGCGAAAAGGGCGGCCTGTTGTACTGCAAGGACTGCGAAGGCTAAGGGGCCCATGGCCTTCGGTGCACGGGAACGTGTCCAGGAAGTGCTGGACACCTTTGCCGTGCCCGGGGCCGACGCCGCAGGACTGTTCGACGACCGGCATCCGGCGGACCGGACCGCTTTCACCGTGCCGGAGTCCGGCTTGGGCTCCAAGGAGGTGACGTACGGCGAGTTGCGTGGGCAAGTCGGGCGGTTCGCTGCCGCGTTGAACACCCTTGGCGTGCGCCGCGGCGACTCCGTGGGCACACTCATGGGCGAATCCGCCGCACTGGTGGTGGCGCTGCTGGGCCTGTGGCGTCTCGGTGCCGTGGACGTGCCACTGTTGACTGCAGCCGGACGTGACGCCATCGCCTTGCGCGTCCAGGCCACGCGGGCGCGGCTCGTCATTTGCGATGCCGGCCAGCGCAGCAAGCTGGTCCCGCCGGGTGGGGTGCCCAACGACGCATCGCCCTTGGTGGTCGTGGCCCGCGGCGAGGCGTTCGGTTACGACGTGGCGTTTTCAGAAATGGTGGCGGGCACGGGCGCGTTTTCCGGACTTTCAACGTCCGACGCCGGACCGGTTGACGCGGGCGGGGACGGCAGGCCCGCGCAATATTTTACCCCCGCCGCACGGAACGACTGAGCGAAACAGGAACCATGGGACGTCGCAGGGCGCAAGCCGCCACCACCGGGCATGGGCGTCTCCGTGCTGCCACGACGGGAGTGCTGCTTCCGGGCGTCGGGTTTGTCCTGGAAGTGGCCATGGTGGCGTCCTTCCTTTACTGGGGGCTGCGGCAGCCAGGTCCGTGGAACCTGGTGGCCGGCTTGGGCATCCCGGCCGCGGTGGTGCTGCTCTGGGGCATCTTCATGGCCCCGAAGAGCACGCGGCGGCTGCCCGACGGCGTGGTGGCCCGGGTGTCCCTGGGCATGTTCCTGTTGGCCGGTGCCGCACTCCTCTCCACCGGCGCCCTGGCCCCGGGCTGGACGATGCTGGCCGTTACGGCCGTGTGGTTCGCGGCGTCCCGGGCGTGGCCTGGGCGTTCATAAGCGAGCCGCCGGTCAGCTCCTGGACGGTGCAGCCCGGGTGGGAGCCGGCGGTGACGAGCCACAGCGAGACCGCAGCCTCGTCGCCCAAGTCAAGCCGGCCGGCGTCGTGCGTGCCGGTGGAGGCCCCGGGGGAGGGGCGGACGGCAACTTCCAGCGTGCCGCCGAAGGGGCGCCTTCCCACGATCTCCAGTTCGGTGTCCACTCCTATCCCGAGCTGTTCGAGGTAGCGCAGGAGCTCGGGGTCGTGGTCGCTGATGCGGCTGATGCGGCCGCGGTGGCCGGGGTCGAGCTCGTCGAGGCGGTGGGAGGGCGGCATGGTGATGTGTCCGCCCGCGTCCGGGATGGGGTCGCCGTGGGGGTCGCGTGTGGGGTGGCCCAGTTTCGCGGACATGCGTTCCATGAACACTTCGGAGACCGCGTGTTCGAGCTGTTCGGCCTCTTCGTGGACCTCATCCCACGTGTAGCCAAGCTCGCGAACCAAATACGTTTCCAGGAGGCGGTGGCGGCGGACCATGGAAAGCGCCAGCTTCAGACCCTTTCCTGTCAGGCGGATGGGGCTGTAGGGCTCGTGGTCCACCAGGTCCTGGTCCTTGAGCTTGCGGACCATCTCCGAGACGGAGGAATTGGCCACGCCGAGCCGAGCAGCCAGCTGGGTGGATGTGATGGGCTTGTCCTGCCATTCGGTGAAGGAGTAGATGACCTTGACGTAGTCCTCAATGCTGGAGGACGTGGGGGTGGCTTTCACGTGCCCAGCCTACCGGCTATGCCTGTCCGGTGAAGGTCAGCCACAACAGCACCGCGTTGAGCGCCACAATCAGGATGACGCTGGCCAGGGCGGCTAGCCGCAGGGGCCAGCGGTCCCTGTGGACCCCCATGAGTTCGCGGCTGGCCGTCAGGCGCAGCAGCGGAATCAGGGCGAAGGGAATGCCGAAGCTCAGCACGACCTGGCTGACGACCAGCGCCCAGGTGGGGTCGACGCCCACGGTCAGCAGGATGATGGCGGGAATCAGGCTGACCGTGCGCCGGGCCAGCAGCGGGATGCGTACGTGCAGCAGGCCGTGCATGATGGAGGCTCCGGCGTAGGCGCCGACGGAGGTCGAGGCCAGCCCGGAGGCCAGCAGGCCGACGGCGAACACGATGCCGACCACCGGCCCCAGGCTGCGTTCAATGGCCGCATGGGCGCCTTCGATGGTGTCGGTGCCGGCCACGCCGCCCAGCGTGGAGGCCGCCAACAGCAGCATGCCGATGTTGACTGCCCCGGCCAGGAGCAATGCCACCACCACGTCCCAGCGCGTGGCACGGACGATGCGGGCCAAGGTTGCCGGAGTGCGGCGGGCCCCGGGATGCCGGTCCTTGGCCAGCTGTGAATGCAGGTAGATGGCGTGCGGCATGACGGTGGCCCCGAGCATGCCGGCCGCCAGCATGATGCTGTTGGTCCCCTCGAACCGCGGGACCATGCCCGCCAGCATGCCGCCCGGGTCCGGCGGGCTGAGCACCAGACCTGCCAGGAAACCCACGGTGATGACGAACAGCAGGAAGATGATGATGGTTTCAAAATGGCGCTGGCCGTGGCGGTTTTGCACCGTCAGCAGGGCCATGGAGGCGACGCCCACGATGATCCCGCCCACCGGCAGGGGAACGTGGAAGAGCAGGTTCAGTGCGATGGCGCCGCCCACGACCTCGGCCAGGTCGGTGGCCATCGCCACCAGCTCGGCCTGCACCCAGTACAGCCGCCGCCCGGCGGTGCTGAATCGTTGCCCGAGAAGCTCCGGCAGCGACTTGCCCGTCACCACGCCCAGCTTGGCGGACTGGTACTGGACCAGCATCGCCATGACATTGGCGGCAACCAGGACCCACACGAGCAGGTACCCGTAGCGGGCTCCCGAGGTGAGGTTGGCAGCGACATTGCCGGGGTCCACGTAGGCGATGGCCGCCACGAAGGCTGGGCCCAACAGGAAGAACAGCCCGCCACGGGAACGCCGCCGCGAACCGGCCTTGGTGGTGGCAGTCTCCAGCAACGCACATCCCTTCACGGTCCCGAAACCCAAAACTTAGGTATACCGAAATAGTAGCCCTGCGGGGGTGTTGCTGTCGAGGTGCCGGTGCCTAGGCGCCGGCGCGCCACGTCTGGCAGACGTACGGCAGCGCCAGCTCCTCGCCAGGGACGTGTCCCAGATGGTCAAAAAGGTACCACCGAAGGTTGCCGAGAACTTTGGCGCGCGTGGCGTCACCGGCCTTGAGGTAGTAGCTGCGCGACTTGACCAGTTCCAGCAGCCCACCGGGTGTGGCCCGTTGCACCCACCGCGTTTCATGGGAGGTGAGCCGGCGGAATTCGGGACCCGTATGGGGGCGGAAATCGGGCTTGTGGACGTCGCCGGCATGCATGATCCGGGCCAGTCGGTGCACCCAGGGAATGTTGACGTCCAGCTGGTTCCACACCAGCCCCAGAACGCCGCCGGGACGCAGGACACGGGCCATCTCGGTGCTCGCGGCCAGCGGATCGCACCAGTGCCAGGCCTGGGCGGCCACCGCCAGGTCCGTCGAGTTGCCCGCCAGACCGGTATGCTCCGCCGTTCCCGGCAGCGTAGTGACCCCCGGCAGCGTGCGCCCCAGTTGTTCGAGCATGTCTGCCGAAGGGTCGACGGCGGTCACGCGCCAACCGCGCGCAGCCAGCAGCCGGGTGTACTTCCCGGTCCCGGCGCCCACGTCCAGGGCGTCCCGGACGTCCGCCCCGCCGGCCAGCCAGTCCAGGGACTCCTGCGGGTAGCCCGGGCGCACCTTGTCATAGTGCGCCCCGCCCTCCTGGAACGCCCCCGCCAACTCCACCCGCCGTGCGCTGTCAAAGACCGGGCCGCCCGTGCCTGCCATGGTGCTCCGTAACAATAGTTGTGCCGCTTCCGCCGCTCCACTCTACCCCGGGCGCTGGAACCGGCGAAGGGCGGCCGACCCCCAACGCGGCGGACTCAGTCGGCGGCGCAGGGGGCGGCGCCGGCGGTGCCCGGGGTGTTGGGGGCCCAGGAGGGGTAGCTGCGCGAATCCCCTGCCGGAACCCAGCGGCCGGCGTCCACCACATAATCCCAACCCAGCCCCGCACCCAGCAGCGTGGCGACACCGTGGACAAGGCGGTCCGCATCCTCGCGCCGCGAGCCCACGCCAAAGCTGGCCCGCAGTGAGCCTGACGCCAGTCCCAGCCGGCGCAGCAGTGGATGGGCGCAAAACTTCCCGTCACGCACCCCCACGCCGTGCTCGGCGGACAGGTAGGCGGCGGCCAGCCCGGCGTCGTAGCCTTCCACGGAGAAGTTCACCACACCAATGCTGCCGCAGCCGGGATGGTCGTCGGAGTCGGCAAACAATCGGTGCACGGTGACGCCGCCGAGGGCCTCCAGCCCCGCCACCAGGTGGGCGCGCAGTTCCTGCTCGTGCGCGTGCCATTCCCCAGGGTCCAGGGCGGCGAGGACCTCGGCGGCCCTGGCCAGCGCCGCTGCCCCCAAAACGTTGGGGGAGCCGGCTTCGTGGCGTGCCGGGCCGGCAGCCCAGCGCACGGATTCCAGGCGCACGTCGCGGACGGCGCCTCCGCCGGCAAGGTGCGGCCGGCCGGCGTCCAGCCAGTCCGGGCGCCCCACCAGCACGCCGGCCCCAAACGGTGCGTAGAGCTTGTGGCCGGAGAAGGCCACGTAGTCGATCCCGTCGCGGTCCATGTCGATGCGCCGGTGCGCAGCGAGCTGGGCCGCGTCCACGACGATGCGGGCGCCGTGCCGGTGGGCCAGGGCAGCCAGCTCGGCGACCGGGAGCACCTCGCCCGTGACGTTGGAGGCCCCCGTGACGGCCAGCAGCACCACATTGCCGGCGCGCAGCTGCGTCTCCACGCGGTGCAGCGTGGATTCGATGGTGTGTCCGGCCACCACTGAGCGGTGGGGCAGCGCCTGCCAGGGCAGCAGGTTGGCATGGTGCTCAATATCCAGGTACAGCACCTCGCCGTGCTCATTGGAAACGCCGTCGGCGTGGCCCTGATCCGCCAGCAGCGACTGCACGCAGCCAGCCAACAGGTTCAGCGAATCGGTGGTGTTGCGGGTGAAGATGACGGTGTCACCGGCACGGGCGCCCACGAAGTCCGCCACGGTGCGGCGGGCGTTTTCATACACGGACGTGCTGACCTGGGAGGCGAAGCCTGCCCCGCGGTGCACGCTGGCATAATATGGGAGCACTTCCGAGAGGTGGGCGGCCACTGCTTCCACGGCCGGGGCGGAAGCGGCGTAGTCCAGGTTGACGTAGCGGGTGGCACCGCCGTCGATCAGCGGGGCAGCCAGGTCCCGGCCCACCACCGGCAGGAGGGGGGTGTCGGAAAGGCGTGTTGTTTCGGCAATGGCAGAACTCATTGGGCTTCCTTGCAGGAAGGACTTGACGCACCCGGTCAGGCCCGGGCAACGAAAAATCCGCGCTTGCCACGACCGCTCCGGCCTGGCCAGGTCGTCACCCGGGGCACCCCGCCGCGAAAGGAGGGTTGCCGGCCAGCAAACCGGGGTTTAGCGCTGGCACTCGTGACCTATTGGCCGGGCTCCGCCGTCGCACATGCCCGGCCCGGGCGGGGGAACCCCGCTCAGAGCAGGTCGTCCCAGCCAGGATTGAGCCTGCGCAGCACTTGGGCGTGAAGGATGGAGTTGGTGGCAAGGGCGTTGCCGCCGAAGGGGCCGTCCACGCCGTCCAGGGACGTGAAGCGGCCTCCGGCCTCCGTGACGATGGGCACCAAGGCGGCCATGTCGTACAGGTTCAGCTCGGGTTCGCAGGCAATGTCCACGGAACCTTCCGCCACGAGGCAGTAGGACCAGAAGTCGCCGTAGGCGCGGGTGCGCCAGACGTCGTCCGTCAGGCCCAGGAACTCCTCCCGGTTGCCACGGTCCGCCCAGCCGGTGAGCGAGGAGTAAGACAGCGAGGCATCGGAAAGTTCGGCCACGTTGGAGACCCGGATGCGGGTGGCGGAGGCCAGCGACTTGCCCATGTAGGCGCCGGTGCCCTCCGCCGCCCACCAGCGCTTGCCCAGGGCCGGGGCGCTGACCACACCCACCACGGGGCGGCCCTCATCCACCAGGGCGATCAGCGTAGCCCAGACCGGCACGCCGCGCACAAAGTTCTTCGTCCCGTCAATGGGGTCGATGATCCAGCGCCGGGAGCCGTGGCCGCTGCTGCCAAACTCCTCGCCCAGCACGGCATCCCGGGGCCGGACCCGGGAAAGCTGGCTGCGGATCGACTCCTCGGCCGTCTTGTCCGCATCAGTCACGGGCGTCAGGTCCGGCTTGGTTTCAACCTTCAGGTCCATGGCCTTGAAGCGGGACATGGTCAGGGAATCGACGGTGTCGGCCAGGACGTGCGCCAGGCGGAGGTCGTCGTTGTATGTCTGGGGTTGGACAGTCATATGCATCACCGTATCGGTAGATGGGCCCAAAGTGCGGGACCGCAGTGCCGGGCGGCGCAGAACAGGGCGGCGCAGAATCATTCGATGGTGCCGAGCTCCTTGGCCTCGGCGCGGCCTTCGGTGCGGCTGCCGGTGCCCAGCAGGCGGCGCAGGGATGCCAGCCGGGCCGGGCCCGCGTCGCCGGCGTGGCCGCCTGCCACCCAGGGGTCCAGGCCGCAGTTGACCGCGGCGGAGTCGTGCTTGCAGCCGCGTTCGCAGTTGTCCGTGCCGGGCTGCAGGTCGGGGAAGGCGTGCAGGATTCGGTCCGGGTCCACGTGGGCCAGGCCGAAGGAGCGGATGCCGGGGGTGTCGATGATCCACGAACCGGCCTCGCCGTCCTGCAGCCGCAGCGCCAGGGCCGAGGAGGAAGTGTGCCGGCCACGCCCCGTGACGGCGTTGACGCCGCCGGTGGCCCGCTGCGAGCCGGTGAGCGCGTTGACCATGGTGGACTTGCCGACGCCGGAGTGCCCCACCAGCACGCTGACCTTGCCGTCCAGATGCTCCCGGAGCGCCTCGACAGCTCCTCCGGCCAGGAGGGCTGAATCGCCGTCATCGCTGCGGGCGTCGATGGCCGAGGCCGAGTCGGCCGCGCCGGGGGCTGCGGTGCGGCTGATGACCACTGTCATGTCCAGGTGCTGATAGTTGGCCAGCAGTTCGGCGGGGTCCTTGATATCGGCCTTGGTGATCAGCAGGATCGGCGCGATTCCGGAATCGTAGGCGGCCACCAGGGCCCGGTCAATGAAGCCGGTGCGCGGCTCGGGGTTGGCCGCCGCCACCACGATGACCAGCTGGTCGGCATTGGCCACCACCACCCGCTCCACCGGATCGGTGTCGTCGGCGCTGCGGCGCAGCAGTGTGCGGCGCAGTTCCACGCGGACCAGCCGGGCCAGCGTGTCAGGCTTGCCGGAGGTGTCGCCCACGAGTGCCACGAAGTCGCCGGCCACCACGGGGGAGCGGCGCAGTTCCCTGGCGCGGGCTGCGATCAGGACTCGCTCGGTGGGCTGGTCTTCATCCACGATGGCCGTGTACCGGCCGCGGTCCACCGTGGTGATGCGGCCAATGACGGCGTCCCCGTGGGCGGGCCGGTCCTTGGTCCGTGGCCGGGTGCCCTTCTTGTTTGCCCTGACCCTGACGTCGGATTCGTCCCAGTTGCTGTAGTCCTGTCCCACGGGCTAGCGGGTCTCGGCGGCCTGGGCCACCATGTCGGCCCACATCTGCGGGAACGCCGGCATGGTCTTGGCCGTGGTGGCGATGTTTTCAACTTCAATGCCGGGAACGGCCAGGCCGATGATGGCGCCGGCCGTGGCCATGCGGTGGTCCTCGTAGCTGTGGAACAGCCCGCCGTGCAGCGGCGCGGGATTGATGACCAGCCCATCCGCCGTTTCAACGGCGTCCCCACCCAATGCGTTGATCTCCGCCACCAATGCGGCGAGGCGGTCTGTCTCGTGGCCGCGCAGGTGTGCGATCCCGCGCAGGCGCGAAGGGCCTGCGGCCAGGGCACAAAGGGCGGCCACGGACGGGGCCAGTTCGCTGGTGTCGGCCAGGTCCACGCCGCGGATCTCGGGCCCGCCAGTGACACTCAGCACGCCGTCCTCCAGGGCCACCGATGCGCCAAACTGTTCCAGGATTGTCCGCCACTTGTCGCCCACCTGGGTGGTGGCCAGGGGCCAGCCGGGGATGCGGACCGTGCCGCGGGTGACCAGGGCCGCGGCCAGGAAGGGCCCGGCATTGGAAAGATCCTGTTCCAGCAGCACGTCGAACGCTGCGATGGCACCGGGCTGGACAATCCAGTGGTTGGGGGTGGAATCATCCACCGTGACACCCAGGGAGCGCAGCACCTGAACCGTCATGGAGATGTGGTCCACGCTGGGCACGGAGGGCCCGTTGTGTTCCAGGTGCAGCCCGTCGCTGAAGCGGGCCGCGACCAGCAGGATCGCGGAGATGAATTGTGAGGAGCCCCCGGCGTCGATGGCGACGTGGCCGCCTGTCACGCTGCCGGTGCCGTGGACGGTGAAGGGCATGAGCCCGTCATCACCGCCCTCCACCCGGACATCCAACCCGGCAAGGGCCGCCAGGACGGGTGCCATCGGCCGGACGCGGGCGGCGGGATCGCCGTCGAACGTGACAGCGCCTGAGAGCAGGGCTGCCAGGGGTGGGACAAAGCGCATGACGGTGCCGGCCAGGCCGCAGCCAACGGTCGTGTCCACTGTGTGGCCCGCGGGAATGGGCGTGACGACCAGATCCGGCGCGGAGCCTGCCCCGGGGACCTCCCGGATGCCGGCACCCAGGGCGCGCAACGCGCAGATCATCAACTCCGAATCACGGGACTGCAGCGGCGCGCGGAGCCTTGACGCGCCGTCGGCCAGTGCGGCCAGGACAAGGTACCTGTTGGTCAGCGACTTGGAGGCCGGGATGGTGACTGTGGCGTCCAGGGGAGTCGGGGCAAACGGCGCGGGCCAAGGGGCGGTGGTCATTGGCCGCTAGTGTCCGCTCACGTCGTGGGCAAGGGCGCGGACGTTCTTGTCGGCGGCCTTCAGCTGCCGGCGGGTGGTCTTCTTGGACGATTCGAGCATTTTTTCCGCGCGCCAGGCCAGGCCCGGGCGGCCGGCGGTGTCCACACTGGCCAGCAGCGCCCCGCCGAGGAGGGCGATGTTCTTTGCCAGCTGGCTTCGGCGGTGCGCCTTGGCCTCCTTGGTGTCCTTGCTGGCGTTGCGATACTCCACCAACGTGGTCATCCCGGCCGTGATGGTCAGCAGCACGGCGGCGGCGCGGGAAAACTTGCCTGCGGCCAGCAGGATGCCGGCACCCACCTGTGCCCCGGCCAAGGCGCGGGCCAGCGTTTTTTCGCTGGCGTCCAAGGGCAGGGCGGCCGCGACCGGACCGAGGACGGGCGAAAGCTGTTGGGCCGTCCTGTCCGCATTCCGCAGGCTGTCAAGGCCGGAGAGGATGAAGGACGAGGCGAGCATGGGACGGGCGAGTGCGCGAATGATGGTCAAGGAGGCCTCCTGGTTGTGCCGTCAACTTCGGTTCCCGCGATGCTGGCTGCGGGGCGGGGTATTCCTGCTTGGGACAAGTCTCGCACCTTGGCCGCTGGTTTGCGGAATATACCGCACCGGGCCCGGGTTTGCATTGGTATGGAACGGCCGGGTTACTTGACTCGCACCCTCGGAAAGGCGGCAATGCAGACACTGACAGTAGACTCGTCTGTAATGAACACTTCCGAGCCTGAGCAAGCCAATGGGACCGCTGCACGGCCGCCCGCAGCCACGACGGAAAGCGCTGCGGAGCCGGCGGGAAACACCGACGTGGCCACGGTGGACGTGGCCACGGAAAGTCTGGAGGCGCGCCGCGCGCGGTTTGAACGGGATGCCATGCAATACGTGGACCAGCTGTATTCGGCTGCCATGCGCATGGCCCGCAATCGCAGCGACGCAGAAGACCTGGTCCAGGAGGCCTACACCAAGGCGTTCTCGGCGTTTCACCAATACAAGCCCGGCACCAATTTGAAGGCCTGGCTGTACCGGATCCTGACAAATACGTACATCAACCTGTACCGCAAACGCCAGCGCGAGCCCCTCCAGTCCAACTCGGACCAGATCGAGGACTGGCAGCTGTCCCGGGCCGAGTCGCACACCTCCCGCGGCCTGCGGTCGGCGGAGGCCGATGCGCTGGACCACCTGCCGGATTCGGATGTGAAGAACGCGCTGCAGGCCATCCCGGAGGAGTTTCGGCTGGCCGTCTACTTCGCCGACGTTGAAGGATTTGCGTACAAGGAAATATCGGAAATCATGAACACCCCCATCGGCACCGTGATGTCACGCCTGCACCGGGGGCGGAAGCTGTTGAGGGACATGCTTTCGGACTATGCAGTGGATCGCGGCTACCTCAGGGGAGCCGACAACGGAATCAAGGAAACGGAGAAGTAACCATGGGCGACTGCCAGAGCCTGGGTGATTGTGACGACAAACGGATTGCCCGGATATACGAGTACCTTGACGGGGCGCTGTCATGCGAGGACCTTTTGGAGATCAAGGAGCACCTCGACGGGTGTCCCGACTGCGCCCAAGAGTATGACCTCGAGTGCGTGATCCGTTCGGTGGTGAAGCGTTCCTGCAAGGAAGCCGCCCCCGAGACGCTCAAGGCCGCCATCCTCGCCCGGCTGCATGAGGGCAGGCCCGCAGAAGTTTAGGCCTGCCGGGGCCGTGCCGCCTGCCCGGCCCGTTCCTCCGGGCGCTGTTTTTCCGGGCGCTGTTCCTGCGGGCGAAGCGAGATGGTGCTGTATTGGCTCGCCGGACGCCCCGTTACGCGGCGGTGCAACGAGCCCGCAATCAGGTGGGCCTGCACCTTGGCCATCTCCGCCTTCTCCCCGCTGAACAGTTCGTCTACCGTGTTGGTCCACAGTTGCAGCCACCGGTTGAAGTGCTCCAAGCCGAGCGGTTCCTTGGCGTGGATGTCAAAGTGGATGGCCAGCGCATTGCGGCTGTACAGCCCCGCCCTGAACAGCACCGTCTGCCAAAAGTCGGCCATGATGGGCATGTGCCGCTCGAGGTCCATGTGGACGATCTCGGTGAAAATGGGTCCGATCAGTTCGTCGGCGAAGGCCCGAGTGTAAAACGTGCGCACGAGGTGCAGGATGTCGTCCCGGCCCGCAATGTCTGCCATCGCCGCCCTTCCTGCTCCGGCCGGCGTGTACGCGTTTAGGTTCGACGCCGTCCTGCCGGACTGCAGCTGCCGGCGTGCGGGCTGCGGGGCGCCTGCCTGGCCTGCTGCGGCATCGGGCCCTGGCGGTGTGGCGGGCAGGACAACGGCGGGCATGGGAGCGGCTTTCTCGTCACAGGGGTTCCCCGGTCAAGGGATTGATGCCAGCATAGCAATGGGAACGCCCTGCCCGTGTTTCAGGCCGCCTCCGCCAGTCCCGCCAACGCAAGGGCCCGCCGCACCGCGAGGGGTGCGACGGGCCCTTGTTTGGGTCGATCAAGACTTAGGTGTTGGGACGCTTACCGTGGTTTGCGCCGCCATTCTTGCGGTCCCGACGCTTGCGTGAACGCTTTGACATAGCTGCCTCCAATCTTTGACAAAGATCTGAATAAGATCCGCCCCCCAGTCTCCCATAACCGGTACTTGTGCACCTAACTGGCCTCCGGCGGCGGCCGGCGCTACGGCTTCAGGGTGGTGCGGATGGCAATGGCCGCCTGGTCCAGCACGGTCCTGATGGTTTCCAGGCTCAGCTCTGCCAGCTCGTGCCTGGCCGCATGCAGGCGCAGGTCCATGCGGAGGTCGTCGCGGAACTTTTGCAGCAGAAGCTCAGCTTCCCGGAGCCGCGGTCCCGTGGTGCCGGGATCGGCGCGGTGCGGCGGTTCCTTGGTCCTCGCCGTGACCCTGGCCGTTTCCGCGCCCGCGGCAAGGTCCGCGCGCAGGCTGCGCATGTTCTCGCGGATGTCCGTGCGAAGGTCATCGGCCAGGCGCCGGACCGAAGCGGAAATTTTCGCTTCAAGGCCCGCCAGTTCGCTGCGGCGGGCGTCAATTTCGGCCCGGCCGGCCGCCGTGAGGCTGTAGACGGTGCGCCTCCCGTCCAGGGACGTTTCGACCAACCCTTCCTTTTGAAGCTTGGCCAGGCGGGGGTACACCGTTCCGGCGCTGGGGGAGTAGGTGCCGCCAAAGCGCTCGTTGACGGCCCGGATAAGATCGTAGCCGTGTTTGGGGCTCTCCTCGAGCAGTGCGAGCAGGTACAGCCGCAGGGCGCCGTGGGCGAAGACGGCAGCCATCAGTTCCCCTCCCCGTTGTTCAGCGGGCCGTTTTCGGCGGGCCCGCCACGGTGGGGGCTGCCTGGGTTGGCGGGGGCGAACACGACGGAAACAATGCCGGACACCGTAGAGGTGCGCACCGCCAGTCGCGGGCTGCCCGGCCCTGCCGTGGTTCGGGTGGTTTGGACGGGCGCGCTGAAGCGTTCGTTACCCACCACCAGGGACCCTGAGGCGCTGGTGGCCGTGACGTCAACGCCGATAGTGGCCGGCAGACGCAGGGTGATGTCCCCCGAAACGGACTTGGCCACAAAGGCGTGGGGTGTCCCAACGACGTCGAACGTGGCGTTGGCCGAAACCGTGCCGGAGCGGATTTCGTCCAGTCTGCCGGATGCGGTGACGTCCCCGGAGACGCTCTTGGCTGTGAGGTGGCCGGTGTGGTTCCGGGCGATGATCTCCCCGCTGACGGTTTCCAGGTTCAGCCTGCCGGTGGTGGCGTCGGACATCAGGGAGCCGCTCACAGTGCGCAGCGTGGTCTGGCGGCTGCCGCTGACCATGCCGTCACCGTTGATCGTGGCCGCATTGACAATGGTTCCGGGCGGGACGGCCATGCTCAGGACGGCACGGGCCGTGGATTGGAAGTTGACAAGGCGCTGGATGAGGTTCGCGGAGTTGAAATGTTCGACCTTCAACACGCCGCCGCTGAAACTGACATCCAACGGCTGCCCGTCCACTTCGCTGATTTCCAATGTCGCCAGCGGGTTGTCGGTGACGAGGATGTCAAAGCGTCCCTTGACCAGGGCCAGCTTCACCTCGCCCACACCGTCGAGTTCAATGGTCAGTGGCTCGCTGACCTGCCAGTTCTGTTCGCCCATTGCCGCACCTCGAGAGTGGTTGTTCCGCGTGGATGCATCACACGATATAACGCGAGTTCCGGGATTTCAAGATATATCGTGACCTCGTTGTGGGGCAGCATCAGGCAGGGAGGCCGGCAGGTGAATGATCAGGAGGCCTCGGGGATCTCCAGCCACTGGTACCAGCCGCGGTGCAGCACCAGCCAGGCCATCAATCCGTAGCCGGCCTGCCCCGGCGACCCGGCGTTCGCGGCGACGTCGTTGCGCCACTGTTCATGGTTTTGCAGCGGCGAGAAGGTATCCACATAGTGGTGCTTGCGGCGCGTCGTGACGTCGGCAAAGGCCGTGTTGAGCTCAGCGAGCTTGCGGTTGAGCGCAGGGTCCAGCGATGGTGGCGGCCCCACCACGAACACCGGAATATTTTGTTGGGTGGCTCCGTCGAGGATGTTGGCCAGGTTCAGCCGGCTGCGAGCCGTGGACAGCCCGTACTCAATGTCCCTGCCGGAAAGGCCGATGACCAACCGGTTTTCATGAAAATCGTCGAAGCGCCTGCCGGCTTCCTGCAGCCACCGGCCAGCCAGCGCCTCCGTTCCCTCGTTTGGCGTGGCGAGCACAAACGGCTCCACGGAGACGTTCTCCTGGGGTGTCCGGGCGAGTACACGGCCAAGCCAGCCCAACGCCCGTGGATCGCCCACGCCGGCCACCAGCTCGTCGCCAACGGCTACAATTCGCAGCTCCCGCTTGTCCACGGTGCCCCTTTCGTTTCTGACATCAGATAAAGGATGCCCGGCCTGTCGTGCAGACCGGGCATCCACGGCGCATTAGTTGCGTTCGAAGGCTTGCTTGACCAGCAGGGTCTGCTCCACGGCATGGATCTTTGCCGAGCCGGTGGACGTGGCCGCCGAGGCCCGCCGGGACACCAGGTTCAGCTTTTTCTCCAGCTTCGGGGCCAGGTTCAGGGCCATGAACGGCCACGGCCCCTGGTTGGCCGGTTCATCCTGGGTCCAGACGACCTCCGCGTTCGGGTACTTGGCCAGTTCCGCCTTGATCTCGGCCTCCGGCAGCGGGTAAAGCTGCTCCACGCGGAGAATGGCCGTCTTCGTGTCGCCGGCCTTGTCACGGGCTGCGAGGAGGTCGTAGTACAGCCGTCCGGAGACCAACAGGACGCGGTCCACGGCGTTGCCGTCTTGGGCTGCGTGCTCGGCGATGACAGGGCGGAAGCCGCCCGTGGTGAAGTCCTCCACCGCAGAGGCTGCGGCCTTCAGGCGCAACAGCTGCTTGGGCGTGAAGATGATCAACGGCTTGCGCGGGCGGCTGTAGGCCTGGCGGCGGAGCAGGTGGAAGTGCGATGCCGGTGTGGTCGGGTTGGCCACCACCATGTTCAGCTCGGCACACATTTGCAGGTAGCGCTCGATCCGGGCGGAGGAGTGGTCCGGGCCCTGGCCCTCGTAGCCGTGTGGCAGCATCAGCACCAGCGAGGAACGCTGGCCCCATTTTTGTTCGGCGGAGGAGATGAACTCGTCCATGATGGTCTGGGCGCCGTTGGCGAAGTCCCCGAACTGGGCTTCCCAAATGACGAGCGCGTCCGGGCGCTCCACGGAGTAGCCGTACTCGAAGCCCATGGCGGCGTATTCGCTCAGCAGGGAGTCGTAGATCCACAACTTGGCCTGGTCCTCGCTGAGGCCGGCGATGGGAGTCCAGACGTTGCCGTTGGCGCGGTCGTGAAACACGGCGTGGCGCTGGACGAACGTGCCGCGGCGCGAGTCCTGGCCGGCCATCCGGATCGGGACGCCTTCCAGCAGCAGGGAGCCGAACGCGGCGAGCTCGCCAAAGCCCCAGTCGATGCCGCCTTCGCGGGACATGGCCTCACGCTTCGCCAGCAGGGACTTCAGCTTCTGATGGACGGTGAAGCCTTCGGGAACGGAGGTGTGGGCGGCACCGATGCGGGCCAGCGTGTCCGCGCTGATGGCCGTGTTTCTGGGGTCGTTGATGCCGGCGTCGGACTGTTGGGCGATGGGCCGCTCCAGGTCGGACACGGCGTGGGTGTCCTTGGTGATGATTGGAATGGGGGACGTCTGTGCGGCATGTGTCTCGGCAAAGACCCGCTCCAGGCGTTCCTGGTAGTCGCGCAACAACTGCGAGGCTTCATCCTCGGTGATGTCCCCGCGTCCGATCAGCGCCTCGGTGTACAGGCGGCGCACGGAGCGCTTGGCCTCGATGAGGTTGTACATCAGCGGCTGGGTCATGGACGGGTCATCGCCCTCGTTGTGGCCGCGACGGCGGTAGCAGACCAGGTCAATGACAACGTCCTTGCGGAAACGCTGCTGGAACTGGTAGGCGAGCTCGGCCACGCGGACCACTGCTTCGGGGTCGTCGCCGTTGACATGGAAGACGGGGGCCTGGATCATCTTGGCCACATCGGTGGAGTACACCGAGGAGCGCGAGGAAGACGGTGCCGTGGTGAAACCGACCTGGTTGTTGACCACCACGTGGATGGTGCCGCCGGTGCGGTAGCCGCGCAGCTGGGAGAGGTTGAGCGTTTCGGCCACCACGCCCTGGCCGGCAAAGGCGGCATCGCCGTGGACCATGAGGGGCAGCACGGGGAAGTTCTCGCCCTGGTCCAGGCGGTCCTGCTTGGCGCGGACAATTCCTTCAAGGACGGCGTCGACGGCTTCCAGGTGGGACGGGTTCGCGGCCAGGTAGACCTTGGTTTCGTTGCCGGCATCGGAGGTGAAGGTGCCCTCGGTGCCGAGGTGGTACTTGACGTCGCCGGATCCCTGCACGCTGCGGGAGTCCTGGGTGCCCTCGAATTCGCGGAAGACCTGGGCATAGGTCTTGCCGGCGATGTTGGTGAGCACGTTCAGGCGGCCGCGGTGGGCCATGCCGATGGCCACCTCGTCCAGGCCGTCGTCGGCGGCGTCGGAAATGATGGAGTCCAGCAGCGGAATCAGGGATTCCCCGCCTTCGAGGGAGAAGCGTTTCTGCCCGACAAACTTGGTCTGCAGGAACGTCTCAAATGCCTCGGCGGAGTTCAGCTTGGAGACAATGCGCAGCTGCTCTTCGCGGCTCGGCTTGGAGTAGGCGTGCTCCAGTTCGTCCTGGAACCATTGGCGCTGCTCCGGCTCCTGGATGTGCATGTATTCGATGCCGGTCGTGCGGCAGTAGGCGTCCCGCAACACGCCGAGGATGTCGCGCAGTGCCAGTTTTTGTTTTCCGCCAAAGCCGCCGGTGGGCCACTCACGGTCCAGGTCCCACAGGGTCAGGCCATAGGTGAGCACGTCCAGGTCGGGGTGCTTTCGCTGGACGTATTCCAACGGATCGGTGTCGGCCATGAGGTGGCCGCGCACGCGGTAGGAGTGGATCAGCTGTTGGATGCGGGCAACCTTGTTGATCTCATCTGCCGGGTCCACCTGGAGGTCCAGGCTCCAGCGGATGGGCTCGTAGGGGATGCGCAGGGCTTCAAAGATGTCGTCGTAAAAGTTTTCGGCACCCAGGAGCAGCTGGTGAATCTTCTTCAGGAATTCCCCGGACCCGGCACCCTGGATGACGCGGTGGTCATAGGTCGAGGTCAGGGTCAGGATCTTGGAGACGGCGTTGCGGGCCAGGATCTTGGCGCTGGCGCCCTGGAATTCGGCGGGGTAGTCCAAGGACCCGACGCCAATGATGGCGGCCTGGCCCTTGGAGAGCCGCGGCACGGAATGGACAGTGCCGATGCCGCCGGGGTTGGTCAGGGAGACTGTGGTGCCGGCATGGTCGTCGGCGGTGAGCTTGCCGGTGCGGGCGCGCTTGATCAGGTCCTCGTAGGTGTGCCAGAACTCGGCAAAGCTGAGGGTCTCTGCCTTCTTGATGTTGGGCACCATGAGCAGGCGGGTGCCGTCCGGCTTGGGCATGTCGATGGCAATGCCGAAGTTTACGTGCGGGGGCTGGACGGCGACGGGCTTGCCGTCCACCACGTCGTAGTAGACGTTCATGGACGGGAACTGGCTTAGCGCCCGGATGACGGCGTAGCCGATGAGGTGGGTGAAGGAGACCTTGCCGCCGCGGGCGCGGGCCAGGTTGGAGTTGATGACCAAGCGGTTGTCGATGAGCAGCTTGGCAGGAATGGCGCGCACGCTGGTGGCGGTAGGCACCTCCAGGCTGCTGATCATGTTGGTCGCGATGGCCTTGGCCGGGCCGCGCAGCACGGTGTTGACGGCTTCTTCGGGAACCGAGGTGTCCTTGGCAGTCTTGGGGAGCTGGGCCGGGATCGGCGTGGTGCCGGTGCGGGCGGCGTCCTTGGCCGGTGCGGGCGGGCGCGCGGCCGCCGGGGCCTTGGGTGCGGGGGCTGTCGGCTCGGCCGCCGGGGCCTTGGGTGCGGGGGCTGCCGGGGCCGGGGCTGCCGCCGTCGTGCCTTCGGCAGCCCGCGCTACGGGTGCCGGCACCACGGGGATCTGGGCCGTTATGGGGGCGGAGGCGGAAGCCGTGTGGCGCCCGTTGTTGGCGGTACCTTCGGCGTCGAAGGACTCAAACAGCGGCCACCACTTTGTGTCCACAGAGTCCTTGTTGGCCTGGTAGCGCTCGTAAAGCTCATCGACGAGCCACTCGTTTCCGCCAAATTCCTCGGGTAGACGGTGGATGGATTGCTCTGGCACGTGAATTACGCCTCTTCCATGAGTTCTTATTGCCCGCTGTGCATAGGCCGCACGGCGCGGATGGACCCGCCGTAACGGGTGCAAACGGCGCAAAGACCGCAGGACCTATTTGATCGATGGATGGGTTTTTGCAAACCCTTGCCGCCTGTAAGTCTAGTGATCAAATCCGTGTGCGGGCCAATCTGGGCGGTGGAGCGCGTGATCGTTAAGTGATTTTGGCGATATTGCTTTGCCCTCGGCGGGTTCTTAGGTGGCTAGACTGCTCTCGGGCGGCCCGCGCTTTCATGACGTGCCGTGCCGTTGCCTCACCGTTACCTGACTTTCGGAGTGCCCATGCGATTTCTCACCCAGCCCACCACCGACCTGACGTATTCGGATGTCTTCCTCGTTCCCTCACGCTCCACCGTCACGTCGCGGCTGGACGTCAACCTTTCCAGCTGTGACGGCACCGGGACCACCATCCCGCTGGTCGTTGCGAACATGACGGCCGTCTCCGGCAAGCGGATGGCCGAGACGGTCGCCAGGCGCGGCGGCATGGCCATACTGCCCCAGGACATTCCGCTTGAGGTTTTGGGTACGGTCACCGACTGGGTCAAGCAGCGCGACAGCCTGTATGAAACGCCGCTGCTCATGGCCGCCGGGGACATAGTCATCGATGCCGTGCACCTCATGACCAAGCGCTCCCACAATGCCGTGGTGGTTGTGGACGGAAACGATTTTGTCGGCGTGGTCCGCGGCGCCGACTGCGAGGGGGTTGACAGGTTCGCCGCACTTGCCTCGGTCATGCGCTCGAATGTGCTCACCCTCGATGCGGCACCCTTTGACCACATCCGCGCCCAGGCCGACTTGGGCGAACTCGACCCTGCCCGCGCCAAGGCACACACCGACCAGGCCCTGCGGGAAGCCTTCGCGGTGCTCGATGCGGCTGGAACCGACTTCGCCCCCGTGCTGCGGGCAGGCAGTGTGGTGGGCGTGTTGACCCGCACCGGCGCCCTGCGTTCCACCATTTACCAACCCGCCCTGGACAACGCCGGCAGGCTTCGGCTGGGCGTGGCCGTGGGCATCAACGGCGACGTCGGCGAGAAGGCTGCGGCCTTGCTGGAGTACGGCGTGGACACCCTGGTGGTGGACACGGCGCACGGCCACCAGGAGAAAATGTTGGAGGCGTTGCGGGCCGTCCGCTCCCTGAACCCGTCCATCCCCGTCGCCGCCGGCAATGTGGTCAGCGCCGATGGTGTCCGCGACCTGGTCGAGGCCGGCGCCGACATCATCAAGGTGGGGGTGGGGCCGGGCGCCATGTGCACCACGCGCATGATGACGGCCGTGGGACGCCCCCAGTTCTCCGCCGTGCTGGAATGCTCGAGTGCGGCAGCGGCCGTGGGCGCCCACGTGTGGGCCGACGGAGGCGTGCGGTACCCGCGCGACGTTGCCCTCGCCCTCGCTGCCGGTGCGGACCAGGTCATGATTGGCTCCTGGTTTGCGGGCACCTATGAAAGCCCGGGGGACCTGCATGTCGATGCCGGCGGGCGCCGCTACAAGGAAAGCTTCGGCATGGCTTCGGCGCGGGCTGTGCAAAACCGAACCTCCGGCGACCGTGCCTTTGAACGGGCCCGCAAGGGATTGTTCGAGGAGGGCATCTCCACCTCCAAGATGTACCTGGACCCGGCCCGGCCGGGCGTGGAGGACCTGTTGGACATGATCACCGCCGGATTGCGCAGCTCCTTCACCTACGCCGGCGCGTCCTCACTGGCGCAGTTCCGGGACCGCGCCGTGGTCGGCGTGCAGTCCGCGGCCGGGTATGAGGAAGGCCGCGCGCTGCCGCAAAGCTGGTAGCCGGTCCCTACTTCACGTCACGCTGCCGGCGTCTGCGTGGTCGGGCCCGACCATTGGACTTGTCCAGACCCCAGCGGACCCTGGCGGAGAGTCCGGGCTACTTGTAACGGGAGGCCCGCCCACGCTCGGGTGTGCAGGCGGCGCCGTCACAGACGCCGGCGCCGGATCCGTCGCGTGCCGGTCTTGGCCAGCATCAGGACCAGCAGCAGGATGCCTACGTAGCCGTTGACCACGTAGACGATGTTGACCATCTGCGAGAAGGGCAGGACCAGGCCGACGAGGGTTCCAACGGCCGCCAGGGCCAGGGTCAGGGACCTGAAGCCGGGCGTCCTGTCGGCGAAGAACCGCGAGGAAACGGTCCACAACAGCGGGATCGCCGTCGTGTAAATGCCTGCGAGGATCATGACGGATATCCCTGCGGCGAGCACCGGGCTCACGTCCTTGGCCAGCACGAGCATGGGAATCTCCGTGCCGTTGACGCGGACGATGTTCGCCAACAGGCCCAAGGCGACGACGATGCAGGCGACCGAGAAGGCGACCGCACCGACCAGCCCCCCGGCGGCGGCTTCCCTGCGGTTGCGCGCCGTCTTGCCGAGCGCTGTGAGGAAGGCGGCCAGCCACAGCATGCAGAAGCCCACATAGGACAGGCCCGACATGAACCAGTTCGTCGACGCCTGGGTCAAGTCCAGTCCGCCAAGCAGGGCGTGGCCCTCGGCGATCCCGCCCGGGTTGCGGACGATTCCCAGGATGCCGAGCGAGATCGCGATCAGGACGATCAGCGGACCGATCTTGCCAATGACGTCGACCAGGTTCTTCAGGCCAAACCAAACGGTGATGCCAACGGCCACGGCCAGCCCGACGCCGCCAAGGTACTTCGAGAGTCCGTAGTGCTCCTGGAAGACGGCGCCGGCGCCGGAAACCATCACGGCGAAGCTCAGGAATACAAACAGGATCGAGAAGAAGTCAAAGAACGTTCCGAGGTGCTTGCCGCAGTAGTAGTGGAAGATCAGCGAAGGCCGCTCGAACTTCTTCGCCTGGCCGACCGAGAAGAATTCGATGGCCACGTAGCTCATGAGGGCAAGGACCAGGAGTCCCGTCCCGAAGATGCCCCAGTACCCGTAAGACGTGAAGTATTGGAGGATTTCCTGGCCGGTTGCGAATCCGGAGCCTATGAGGAAGGCGATGATCGCACCGGCGTAGGTGAGGATGCGCAGGACGCTCGTCTTCTCGACGGCTCCAACCCCCGCGCCGGCCAGGCCTGTCTCTGCCATGGAGTCCCTTTCTCGGGGCGAAGTGGGGGACAATGAGGGGCATTGTCCTGATGTCAGCAATGTAAAGGGGCAGCGCCGGTTCAACGTGGCGGCCCCGTGAAACAACGATTGATATATGAGTTGCATCGAAACGATATGTCAATGGTGTGAGCTGCGTCAAAAGCACCACTGCTGGCGGCGGGAGGGCCGGGTGGCAGCCGCCCCGGTGCGAACGTCGCCCGAAAATCACGTAGTGGAGCCACGGTGGAACAAAACCACGGAGGGGCGCCCGCCGGTGCCACCACAATGCCGCCCGTGCCAGGATTTGGTATATAAGAGAGTATGGACATGCCCCTGAACCACGCCGACGGCCAGGCCGCCCCGAGCGCCGCCACCCGCATCATCGTCATGGGGGTCTCGGGATCCGGAAAGAGCACCATTGGTGCCCTGGTGGCCGACGCCATGGACATCCCTTTTCTGGACGGCGACTCCCTGCACCCCCTGGCCAACATCAGCAAAATGGCCGCGGGCACGCCACTGGACGACGGCGACCGCGCACCGTGGCTGGAAATCGTCGGCAACGAACTGGCCAACACCACCGCCAAGGGCATTGTCATCGCCTGTTCCGCGCTCAAGCGCAAGTACCGTGACGCCATCCGCGCCAAGGCGCCGGACACCATCTTCCTGCACCTGGACGGCTCCGTGGAGGTCCTCAGCTCACGGTTGGAAGGACGCTCGGGGCACTTCATGCCGCCGGCACTCCTCGAATCCCAGCTCGCCACGCTGGAACGGCTGGGCGCGGACGAGCGTGCCGTGGTGATCGATATTTCAGCAGGCATCAACGACCTCCTGGCCCAGGCCGAGGCCGGGATCAGGCGCGCGGCAGGGCAGTAGCGGAAGGTCATCGGTCATGGACGAGGGCACCGGCACACGGGCCACCGAACAGCTGAGCGTAGGGCAGCTGTCCGAACGCAGCGGGGTCAGCGTGTCCGCACTTCACTTCTACGAACGGCGGGGACTGATCAGCAGCCGCCGCACGGCCGGCAACCAGCGCCGCTACCCGCGCTCCGTGCTGCGACGGGTCGCCGTCATCCGGGCAGCCCAGCGCGCCGGCATCCCCTTGCTGGTGGTGGCTGAATCCTTCTCCGAGCTGCCCGTCGACGGCGTGCCCACCCGCGACGACTGGCAGCGCCTGTCCGAACACTGGCGCGCCGAACTGGATGCGCGCATCGCTGCCCTGGAAAAACTGCGGGGCAGCTTGGGCGGCTGCATCGGCTGCGGTTGCCTGTCGCTGGCCGAGTGCAGCTTCGTCAATCCCGACGACCAGGAGGCCGGACACGGCCCCGGTGCCCGCGCCTTCGACCCCATGGAAGCAGACCCCATGGAGACGGGTCCGATGGCCGGCCTCCGGGACGGACTTGACCTCAACTATGGTTGAGGTCTTAACGTTGTAGGTGGGCCGCAGCGATTTCGGCGCGCGGGGGCAGGTAAGCGGGGTAAACGAGAGGAACATGACATGACGGCACAGCCGGACACCAGGGCGCCAGCCGCCGCGGCAAGTGTGGGCGCCTTCAAGGCAGCCTTCGGGGGACATCCTGCGGGCGTTTCGGTCATTACCGCCGGCTCCGCCACGGGACCGGTGGGAATCACAGCTTCCTCGGTCGCCTCCGTCTCGGCGGAACCGCCCATCCTGGCCTTCTCGCTGGCCTCCATGTCCGGCTCGGCCGCCGCGATAGCCGCTGCCGACTCTCTGGTGGTCCACCTTCTCACCGCGGTCGACCTTGGCCTGGCGCGGACTTTTGCCAGCCCCGCCACCAAACGCTTCACCGGGTCGATGGCCTGGACCTGGCTGGAAACCGGCGAACCGCTGCTGCAGCATGCCGGCTACGCCCTGCGCTGCCGGGTCCTCAGCCGGACCCCCGCGGGTGGATCCCTGCTGCTCGCCGCCATGGTACAGGAGGTCATTGCACCGCTCGAGCCGGGTGAACCGCTGGTCTACCACAGCCGCTCCTTCCACCGCCTCGGCCTGCACACCGAGCTTCCCGGAAGCTGACATGCCCTTGGCGGACACTGCCGGCCACCCCCGGCGGCGCTCTCCGCTCATGTAGACTAAAAATCCTATGGAAAGTAAATCTAGGGGCCGGCGCAACGGCACCCGGGGTGTCCACCGGCCCCCCGTCTCGAACGTTGCACAAGCCGGCAAACCCCGCACACGATCGCACCACACTCCCAGGCCCACGCCGGCCGGCCCCAGCGCCGACCACCCCCCGCCGGCGGCCAACCCCCACAGCGCGCGCGCCGGGACGGGGGATTGCTAGTGGAATGGCTTCTTCTGGCCGCAGGCCTGGCCCTGATCCTGGGGACCGGTTTTTTCGTGGCCGTGGAATTTTCGCTCGTGGCACTCGACCAGACCACCGTGCAGCGTGCCGTGGACGACGGCGACAAGGCCGCCGAACCTCTGCTGCACTGCCTCAAGTCCCTCTCCACCCAGCTCTCCAGCTGTCAGCTGGGCATCACGCTGACCACGCTGCTGACGGGGTTCTTGATGGAGCCTTCGCTCGGTGCCCTGCTGTCCGCACCGCTGGCGGCCATCGGCGTGCCTGAGGCGGCCGCTGCCCCGGTTGCCCTGGCCGTGGCCATGGCGGTGGCGACGCTGCTGTCCATGCTTATGGGCGAACTGGTGCCGAAAAACATGGCGATTGCCAAGTCCTTTGAGATCGGCAAGGCTGTGGCCCGCCCGCAGCTGGTGTTCACCGCCATCTTCAAGCCCGCCATCGTCCTCCTGAACGGCGTGGCCAACAAGGTGTTACATCTTTTCGGCATGGAAGCCAAGGAGGAGATCTCCGGCGCCCGTTCGCCGGGCGAGCTGGCCTCCCTGGTCCGCCGCTCCGCCGCCATGGGGACGCTGGATGAAGGCACGGCCCGCTTCGTGGCCCGCACGCTCAGCTTTGGCGAACGGACGGCCGCTGACGTCATGACCCCGCGCATGCGTGTGAAAACCATTGAATCAGACCAGTCCGTGGCTGACATCATCGACGCCGCCCGGCGGACCGGCTACTCCCGGTTCCCGGTCATCGGCGACTCCCCGGACAACATCCTAGGCGTCGTCCACCTGAAAAAGGCCGTGTCGATCCCGTTCCGCAAGCGCGCCGACATCGAGGCCGGAGCCATCATGACGGAGGTCCTGCGCGTGCCCGAAACCGTCCACTTGGACGCCCTGATCCTGGAATTGCGCGAGGGCAACCTGCAGATGGCCGTGGTACAGGACGAATACGGGGGCACTGCCGGAGTCGCCACGCTGGAAGACCTCGTGGAAGAAATTGTGGGTGAGGTCTCCGACGAGCACGACCGCACCAAACCGGGCATCCTGCAAAGCGCCGACGGCAACTGGTTTTTTCCCGGCCTGATGCGCCCGGACGAAGTCTCCGAACGCATCGGCCCGCTCAACGTGCCCGACGAGGCCGGCTATGAAACGGTCGGCGGTTTCATGATGGCCGAACTCGGCCGCATCGCCGTCGCCGGGGACACCGTCCCCGTCGAGGGCGGCACCCTGGTCGTGGACCGGCTCGATCGGCACCGCATTGACCGGATCTGTTTCATCCCCGCCCCCAAAACCGGGGACCGCGGCGCAGCCGCCGGCGGGGAACCGACGGGCGGTGGACGACGATGAGTGCGTGGGCCGGAATTGCCTGGCTGGTGGTGCTGCTGCTGGGCAATGCCTTCTTTGTGGCGGCGGAGTTTGCCATCATGTCCGCCCGCCGCAGCCAGATTGAGCCGCTCGCCGAGGCCGGGTCCAAGCGGGCCAAGGTCACGCTGGGCGCCATGGAGAACGTCTCTCTCATGCTGGCCTGTGCACAGCTGGGCATCACCGTGTGCTCGCTGCTGATCTTGAACGTGGCCGAGCCCTCCATCCACCACCTGCTCTCCGTGCCGCTGCATGCCGTGGGGATCGCCGAGAGCATTTCCGCTCCCGTGGCCTTTGTGGTGGCGCTGCTGCTGGTGACGTTCCTGCACGTCACCTTTGGCGAAATGGTCCCCAAGAACATGAGCGTGTCCGCCGCAGACAAGGCGGCGCTGCTGCTGGCACCGCCGCTGGTGCTCGTTGGCAAGGCGGTCCGGCCCGTGATCGTGGCCCTGAACTGGAGCGCCAACCACATTGTGCGCCTGTTCCGGATTGAGCCGCAGGACGAGGTCTCCTCGTCCTTCACCCTGGAGGAGGTGCAGTCCATTGTGGCGGAGTCCACACGCAGCGGCCTGGTGAACGACCAGACCGGGCTGATCAACGGCGCGTTGGAATTCTCCCGACAGACGGCGCAGGGCATCATGGTGCCGCTGGAGCAGGTGGTGACGCTGCCGGCGTCGGCCACGCCGGTGGACTTTGAGCACAAGGTGGGCAAGACCGGCTACTCCCGGTTCGTCTTTGCCGACGACGCCGGAACGCTCCTCGGGTACCTGCACCTGAAGGACGTTCTGCCCATCCCCGTGGAGCGCTACGAGATGCCCATTGGCGAGGGCCGCGTGCGTTCCCTGGTCAACCTCGCCGTCGACGAGGAAATTGAGGATGCCCTGGCGATCATGCAGCGGACGGGCTCGCACGTGGCCCGCGTCATTTCACCGGCAGGACAGACGGTGGGCGTCCTGTTCCTCGAGGATGTCATTGAGCAGCTGGTCGGTGAGATCCGCGACGCAACCCAGACGCAGGTCCACGGCCGCCGGAAAGCTTGATGCGAACGATTCCCAATTAGGCTATGCTGAAGGCAGCTTTATTGGTAACAATTCTCATTAGCATCCCTGAAGGAGCCCGCATGCCGCTGCGCCGCACGACCCTGACCCTTGGACTGGCCGTGGCGGCTGCCTTGGCACTGGGGGCCTGCGCAGGGGGCTCCACGGCGGCCACTTCGGCGGACGGGGGCAAGTTGGCGGTGGTGGCCTCCACCAACGTCTACGGCAGCATCGCGGAGGCGGTCGGCGGCAGCGCGGTGGCCGTCCATTCGATTATTGACCGGCCCGACGCGGACCCGCACTCCTACGAGGCCACCGCCCAGGACAAGCTGGCCGTCTCCAAGGCCGCCGTCGGCATTGAAAACGGCGGCGGCTACGACGACTTCTTCGGCCAGCTCGCCAGCGGCATCCTGGACCCGTCCAGAATCGTCAACGTCACTAAGCTCTCCGGCCTGGACACCGGGGCGGACTTCAACGAACACCTCTGGTACTCCCTGCCGGCCATGTCCAAGCTGGCGGATGAGTTGGCCAGTCGCTTCGCCTCGCTCGAGCCGGCCCACGCCGCCGCGTTCACGGCAAACGCCGCAACGTTCAAGGAGGGGCTGGGTGCACTGGAAGGCAGGCTGGCCGCGGTGAAGTCGTCGCACCCCGGCGCCACGGCCGCCATCACCGAACCGGTACCGCAGTACCTGCTGCAGGAGGCCGGGCTGGCGAACAAAACCCCCGAACAGTTCAGCACAGCCATCGAAAATGGCTCCGACGTCCCCACCACGGTGCTTCGCGATACAGTGGCACTCATGAATTCCGGAACCGTGGGCCTGCTCGCCTACAACGAACAAACCGAGGGTCCGCAGACACTGGAGGTCAAGCAGGCGGCCCAGGCTGCCGGAGTTCCCGTGGTCGACTTCACCGAGACCCTGCCCGCCGGTGACAGCTACCTGGCATGGATGGGCGCCAACACCTCGAACATCACCAAGGCCCTGGCGCAGTCCAAGGCCACCGCCAAGTGAACCCTGCCGTCCACACCACCCCGGTGGGGCGCCCCGCCGTCAGCCTGCGCGACGCCCGGCTTGCGTACGGGAACAGGCTGCTGTGGGACGGGCTCAACCTTGACATCGCGCCCGGGGAGTTCCTGGCGGTGCTGGGAGCCAACGGCAGCGGCAAGACCAGTTTCCTGAAAGTGCTGCTGGGGCTGGCCCCCCTGAGCGCCGGCACGCTGGCGGTCGACGGCGGACCCGCCCGCCGCGGCCATCGCAGCATCGGCTACGTCCCCCAGCAAAAGCACTTTCCCCCCGATACGCCCCTACGGGCCAGGGACCTGGTGGGCCTGGGGGTTGACGGGCACAAATGGGGGATCCGCCTGCGCGGGCGGGCCTACCGGCACCGTGTTGACGAACTCCTGGCACAGGTCGGCGCCACACCGTACGCCCGGATCCCGGTGGGCCTGCTCTCCGGCGGCGAACAGCAGCGGCTGCGCATCGCCCAGGCACTGGCGCCCAACCCGCGGGTGCTGCTGTGCGACGAACCGCTGCTCTCCCTGGACCTGAACCACCAGAAGGCGGTCAGTGCGCTGGTGGGGCATCAGGCGAAGGCGAACGGGACCGCCGTCGTCTTTGTCACGCACGAGATCAACCCAATCCTTGACCACGTGGACCGGGTGCTGTACCTGGCCGGCGGCCGGTTCACCATCGGCACGCCTGCGGAGGTCATGACCACCGAAGTCCTCTCCCAGCTGTACGGCACGCACGTTGAAGTGCTGCACAGCAACGGACGCATCGTGGTGGTGGGCATGCCCGAGGCCGTGCTGGACGGGCACCCGCCCGGACTGCCGGATGGCCGGCCGGGGGACGCCGCATGAGCTGGGCCGACTTCACCGCGGCGGTGTTCAACTTCACCGACTACGCCGAACTGCTGCCGCTGTTCCGCGACTCCCTGCTGGCAGGTGCCATCCTGGGTCTGGTGGGCGGACTGATCGGCACCTTCGTCATGATGCGCGACCTGGCCTTCGCCGTGCACGGCATCGCCGAACTGTCCTTCGCCGGAGCCGCGTTTGCGCTGCTGGTGGGCGCCGACGTCATCTTCGGCTCGCTGGTTGGTTCAGTGCTGGCAGCCCTGCTGCTAGGCGCCATGGGGGTGCGCGCGCGGGGGAAGAATTCCGTGATCGGGGTCATCATGCCGTTCGGGCTGGGCCTGGGCATCCTGTTCCTTTCGCTTTACCAGGGGAGGGCGGCGAACAAATTCGGCCTGCTCACCGGGCAGATCGTTTCGGTCGATTCCACCCAGCTGTCCGCCCTGGCCGTGACGGCTCTGGTGGTCGTCGCCGGGCTCGTGCTGATCTGGCGGCCCCTGACGTTTGCCAGTGCGGACCCGGACATTGCGGCGGCGCGCGGCATCCCGGTGCGCACCTTGTCGATGGCGTTCATGTTCCTGCTGGGCATCTCCGTGGCACTGTCCATCCAGGTGGTGGGCGCGCTGCTGGTGCTGGCCCTGCTCATCACCCCGGCCGCCGCTGCCTTGCAGGTGGCGGCGGCCCCGCGGGTGGTGGTGCTGCTGAGCGTTACGTTTGCCATCGTCGCCACGGTGGGCGGGATCATGCTGGCCCTGGGCGGGCGGATCCCGATTTCCCCGTACGTGACCACCCTGTCCTTCGTCATTTATGTGGTGTGCCGGCTGCTGGGCGCGTGGCGGCGCCGGCGGGGCTGGTCGGCGCGGGCGTAGTGTCCGGCGTCCCGTACGCAGCGAACGCGGCGCCGGACACCGCCCTGCGCCGCGAACGCATCGAACCGGGCGCGAAACGGTGCAAGGGGCTAGCGTTGGGGCATGGACTGGATCGGCGATTCCGAGCTGGCGCGTTTTGTGCTCCAGCGCGGCATCGCGGCCATCTTCGTTCTCTGTTCCGGTGGCGGTACTCGGACCGGCTGCTGCGCACCGTGGCCTGGACCGGGGCCGTCCTGGGGATTTCGGTGGTGGCCGGGCTCCCGCAGGGCGGGCCCGCGTGGGTGCCCATGCTCGTGTTCCTGGCCATGTGGCTGCTCTACATGTCGATCGTCAATGTGGGGCAGGTTTTTTACGGCTTCGGCTGGGAGATCCTGCTGTTGGAGGCGGGCTTCCTGGCCGCGTTCCTGGGCTCGGATGAAACCACGACGCCGGCCACCACCCTCTTCCTGTTCCGCTGGCTGGTGTTTCGGTTGGAGTTTGGCGCGGGCCTGATCAAGATGCGCGGGGACGCCGTGTGGCGGGACCTGACGGCCCTGTACTACCACCACGAGACCCAGCCCATGCCCAATCCCCTGAGCTGGTGGTTCCACCACCTGCCCAAGCCGCTGCACAAGGCCGAGGTGCTGGGCAACCACTTCGTGCAGCTGGTGGTGCCCTTCTTCCTGTTTGCCCCGCAGCCGGTGGCCACCGTGGCCGCCGCGGTCATCATCGCGACCCAGTGCTGGCTGCTGCTTTCGGGGAACTTCGCCTGGCTCAATGCCATCACCATTGTGCTCGCTTTTTCCGCCGTGGCCACGCCCGTTTCCCAGGCCCCGGAGCAGGGCTTGACGGGCATTCCGGCCTGGTTTGCTGCTGCCGTGCTGGCCATGGGGATTCTCATGGTGGTGCTGAGCTGGTGGCCGCTGCGGAACCTGTTCTCACGCCGGCAGGTCATGAACGGCAGTTTCAACCGGTGGCGGCTGGCCAATGCCTACGGTGCGTTCGGCTCCATTACCCGCCAGCGGTACGAGGTGGTGGTGGAAGGCACCGGCGGGAATCCCGAGGACGGGGAATGGCTCGAGTACGGCTTCCACGGCAAACCGGGGGAGCCGGGGCGCATGCCGCGGCAGTTTGCCCCCTACCACCTGCGCCTGGACTGGCTCATGTGGTTCCTGGCGCTGGGGTCTCCAGGGCTGAACTGGTTTGTGCCATTCCTGAACAAGCTGCTCGACGCCGACCCCGCAACCTTGAAGCTGTTGCGCAGGGACCCCTTTGGCGGGCAGGCGCCGGCCTGGGTGCGGGCGCGCGTGTTCAGTTACCGCTACACGACGCGGCGGGAATGGCGCGAAAGCGGCGATTGGTGGGTGCGACAACCGCTCGGCGACTTCGTGCCGCCGATGTCGCGGGGAGGGTGAGGCACGGGGGACCGCCGATCCGCACGGTCAGGCAGCTTCGGCGCACTCCGGGCACAGCCCATAAATTTCCACGGTGTGCTGCACTTGGGTGAAGCCGTTGTCCCGGGCGATCCGCGCCGCCCAGCTTTCCACGGCGGGCGCCTCAATTTCCACCGTCTTCCCGCAGTTGCGGCAGAGCAGGTGGTGGTGGTGGGACGTGGCCGAACAGCGTCGGTACACCGCCTCCCCCTCGCCGTTGCGCAGGGTGTCCACCAGGCCTTCCTCGGACATGGAGGACAGGATCCGGTACGTGGTGGCCAGCGAGACGCGCACGTCCTGGTCGGTGAGCAGGCGGTGGAGCTCCTGCGTGCTGACGAAGTCGTCGAGGGTGTCCAGGGCCGCGTTGATGGCCAGGCGCTGCTTGGTGACGCGCTGCTCCTTCACCGGCACTTCCGACATGCTGACAACCGCCTATCCGTAGCCTTCACTCCCATTATCCAGCCTAACGCACGGGCGCCTCCATGCCCGGACGGTCCCTTGGCCCGGCACCCGCGCCGGCCTATGCTGGCAGCATGTTGCTGACAAAATTCACCCATGCCTGTGTCCGCCTCGAGAAGGAGGGCCGGGTGCTGGCCCTTGACCCGGGTGTCTTTTCCGAAACCGGGCAGGCCCTGGCGGGCGCGGACGCCATCCTGGTCACCCACGAACACGTCGACCACCTCGACCAGGACGCCGTCCTCGGCGCGCTCGCGGCCAATTCGGGCCTGCCGGTCCACGCCCCCGCGGCCGTGGCGCAGGCCCTGCGTGCTGCGGCTCCCGGGACGGCCGGGCAGGTGTACGAGACCGCCGCCGGCGACACGTTCACTGCTGCCGGCTTCACCATCCGCTGCTTTGGCGGCCAGCATGCGCTCATCCACCCGACCATCCCCATGGTGGCCAACGTCGGCTACCTGGTGGACGACGCCGTCTACCACCCGGGCGACTGCCTGATCGTCCCGCCCGGGGTCCAGGTGGACACGCTGCTGGTGCCGGTCCATGCCCCGTGGTCCAAGGTGGCCGAGGTGGTGGACTTCGTCGTCTCGGTCCGGGCACGCAAGGCCTTTCAGATCCACGACGGCCTGCTCAACGAGACCGGGCTGGGCTTTACCGAATCCCATATTGCCCGGATCGCCGCGCTTCACGGCACCGAGTTCCGGCACCTTGCCGCCGGGGAATCCGTGGAGATCTAGCCGGCCCAGTCGCCCGTGGCGAAGAGCTTGTGGATCGTGGCCAGGTCCGGCTCCGGGTCCAGACCCTTGCCGGCCAGCCACTCGGCGTTGTTGTAGCTGCCCGCGTACCGCTCCCCGCCGTCGCACATGAGCGTGACGATGCTGCCCCGCTCGCCGGCCGCCACCATCTTGGCGGCCAGTTGCCAAACGCCCCACAGATTGGTGCCGGTGGAGGGGCCCGCATGGAGGCCGGTGAGTTCGGCAAAGTGCATCATGGCGGCGACGGAGGCGGCATCGGGGACCTCCACCATGGCATCGATGACGCCGGGCACAAAGCTGGGCTCCACGCGGGGGCGGCCTATTCCCTCGATGCGGGAGGACTGACCTGTCACCACGGACATGTCCCCGGACTTCCAGGCCGGGTAAAACGCGGACCCTTCCGGGTCCACCACGGCCAGCTGCGTGGCGTGGCCGTGGTAGCGGATGTAGCGGCCGATCGTGGCGGAGGTGCCCCCTGTGCCGGCGCCCACCACCACCCACGACGGCTCGGGGAAGCGCTCGTGGGAAATCTGGTTGAAGATGGACTCGGCAATGTTGTTGTTCCCGCGCCAGTCCGTGGCCCGTTCGGCATATGTGAACTGGTCCATGTAGTGGCCGTTGGTCTCGGCGGCTATGGCGGCGGCCGCCTGGTAGACCTCGTCCGCATGGTCCACGAAATGGCAGCGCCCGCCAAAACTCTGGATCAGGGCGATCTTCTCCGGGCTCGTGGAGCGGGTCATCACGGCCACGAAGTCCAGCCCGAGCAGCTTCGCGAAGTAGGCCTCCGAGACCGCGGTGCTGCCTGAACTGGCCTCCACCACGGTGGAGCCTTCGTGGATCCAGCCGTTGACCAGGGCGAACAGAAACAGGGATCGGGCCAGGCGGTGCTTAAGGCTGCCGGTGCGGTGGCAGGATTCGTCCTTGACGTACAGGTCCACGCCCCAGTGCACGGGCAGCTCGACCTTGTGCAGGTGGGTGTCCGCGCTGCGGTTGTTCTCCGCCTGGACCTTTTGCATCGCCTGGTGCGTCCAGGACCACTGTGCCGATTGATCTGTCCTCATCAGCCCAGCGTATCGCCCCGGTGGACTAGCTTTGGAGTGGAACACCGCGGGCAAGGAGAGACATATGAGAGTCCTGATCGACGCCGACACCCTGCGCGGGCGCCTGGATGAAGGCACGCGCACCGTGCTGCTGGACGTCCGGTGGGCCTTGGGGGACCCCGACGGCCATGCACACTACCTGGCCGGGCACCTGCCCGGCGCGGTCTTCGTGAATCTGGAGACCGAGCTGGCCGGACGTGGCGAACCGCGCGACGGCCGCCACCCCCTGCCCTCCGAGGCCGACTTCCAGGCGTCCGTGCACCGCTGGGGGATCAGGGCGGGTGACACGGTGGTGGTGTACGACGACGCCGGTGCCGCCGCCGCGGCCCGCGCCTGGTGGCTGCTGGGGCACGCCGGAATCGGGAGTGTGTTCCTGCTCGACGGCGGACTGGGGGCCTGGCGCGCCGCCAACCTTCCGCTCGCCGAAGGGGAGGAGCGAGCGGATCCCGGAGACGCCGTCGTACATTTCGGGTCAAGGGCAACGGTTGACACGGCAGGGGCGGCCGCGTGGCCGGGGATCCTGCTCGATGCCAGGGCGGCGGAGCGGTACCGGGGGGAAAAGGAGCCGGTGGACCCGCGCGCGGGGCACATTCCGGGCGCCGTAAGCGCACCGACCACGGAGAATCTGGCGCCCGATGCGGCGTTCCTGCCGGCGGGCGAGCTGCGGGCACGGTTTACGGCCATGGGCGTGCGGGACGGTGCAGAGGTCGCCGTGTACTGTGGTTCCGGCGTGACGGCGGCCCACGAGATCGCCGCCCTGGAGATTGCCGGGTTCACCGCGGCGCTCTACCCGGGGTCCTGGTCCGCGTGGTCGAACCGGCCCGGGCTGCCGGTGGCCACCGGGCCCGACGGCGATAGTGTTGGGGCATGACGCAAGCAAAATCCTATGCCGCCACCTCCGCCACCTCGGGCTTGGCGCCGGGCACCATTGACCGCCGGGAACCGGGCCCCTACGATGTGGAGATTGCCATCGACTTTTGCGGCCTGTGCCATTCGGACGTCCACACCGTCCGCTCGGAGTGGGGGCCGGCGAAGTTCCCGCTGGTCCCGGGCCATGAAATTGTCGGCACCGTCACCCGGGTGGGCGCGGATGTCGTGGGCTTCAGCGTGGGAGACACGGCAGGGGTGGGCTGCATGGTCGATTCCTGCAGGGACTGCGACTCCTGCCTGGAGGGATTTGAACAGTACTGCGAAAACGGCATGACCGGAACCTACGGGGCCCGGGACCGTCGCCACGGGGGCAGCATCACCCAGGGTGGCTACTCATCCTCGATCGTGGTGGATGAGAACTATGTGCTCAACGTGCCGCCGTCACTTGACCCTGCCGGCGCCGCACCCCTGCTGTGCGCCGGCATCACCACCTACTCCCCGCTACGTTACCTGGACGTGCAGGACGGCGACGCGGTGGGCGTGGTGGGGCTCGGCGGGCTGGGCCACGTGGCCGTCAAGATCGCCAAGGCGCTCGGTGCCGCCGTCACCGTATTCACCACCTCCCCGGCCAAGGCGGATGCCGCACGTGAACTCGGCGCCGACGCCGTGGTGCTCTCCTCAGACCCCGCGCAGATGGCAGGGGCCGAGGGAACGCTGAACGCCATCATCGACACCGTGGCCGCCGTGCATGACCTCAACCCGTACCTGCGCACGCTTGCCCGGGACGGCGCCCTGATCCAGCTCGGCCTGCCGCCGACGCCCATGCCTGCCGTGGAGCCCGGACTGCTGATCGGCCGGCGCCTGGCCTACGGCGGTTCCCTGATCGGTGGAATCGCCGAGACCCAGGAAATGCTTGATTTCTGTGCCGAGCACGGCATCGTTGCCGACATTGAACGGGTCAGCGCCGGGCAGTTGGACGACGCCTACGACCGCATGGTGGCCGGCGACGTCAAGTACCGCTTCGTGTTGGACAACTCGACCCTTTAGGAGGACCCCGTGAGCACCCTGTTTACGAAAATCATTGACGGCGAGATCCCGGGCCGCTTCCTTTGGAAGGACTCGCAGTGCGTGTCCTTCCTGACCATCGGCCCGCTCACGGATGGGCACGCCCTCGTGGTGCCGCGCCTGGAAGTGGACAAGTGGACGGACGCCGCACCGGAGCTGCTCACGCACCTGACGGGCGTGGCGCAGGCCATCGGCCAGGCCCAGGTGGCGGTTTTTGGCGCACCGCGGGCCGGGCTGACCATCGCCGGTTTTGAGGTGGAGCACCTGCACGTCCACGTGTTCCCGGCGTACGGCCTGGAGAACTTCGACTTCGGCACGGTGGACAACCACCCGGACCCGGCTGCCATGGACGCCAACGCCGACAAGCTCCGCGATGCCCTGCGCGCCGCCGGACACGGGGAGTACGTCCCCTCGCCCTGACAGGGACGCTCCTGCACTTTACGGCCCCTTTCCCCCCACGCTCCTGCACGTGTGGGGCTGTTTCGGGCGACGCTCCTGCACGTGTGGGGCACGTCATCCGCCCATGCTGCAGGAGCGTTTGCTGGACGGGGCTCGAATGTGACCGAGCGTCGGCAATTGAACGAAGGGAGTGTGCATGGCGGCGGACGTCCGCGAAGCCCTGGCCAGCGCCTTGGCTGCGGAAACGCCCGGCGGCGGATCGGGTTTCACCCTGGTTGCTGTGGACGGCGTTGACGGAAGCGGGAAAACGACATTTGCCGCGGCCTACGCGGCTGCCCTGGAGGCGCTTGGGTATCCTGTGGTGGTGGTCCATGCCGACGACTTCCTCAACCTCCGTCAAGTGCGGCACCGCCGTGGAAAGAACTCGCCTAAAGGGTTCTGGCTGGACAGCTACAACTACGCAGCCCTGGAACGGGACGTCCTCGGGCCGTTCGGACCTCAGGGCAACGGCGTATACCGCGCCGCAGCCACCGACCCCCGCCGGGATTGCGCAGTCGATTCGCCGCCCGTGCAGGCCGGCCCGGGCACCGTCTGCATCCTGGAGGGCATGTTCCTGCACCGCCGTGAACTGTCCGGACGGTGGGACTATTCGGTTTTCCTGGACGTGCCTTTCACCGAGACGGCCCGCCGCATGGCGCTGCGCGACGGGACTCCGGCCAACCCGATGGACCCCGCCATGCGCCGCTATGTGAGGGGGCAACAGCTGTACTTTGCCGCCGCCATCCCATGGCTGAGCGCCAGCCGGGTGGTGGACAACACCGACCCGTCTGCACCCCGCGTGATTAGGCCAAGGGAGGCAGGTCCTGTGGTCAGTCCATAATAATTGAAAAGAAGTTTTTGCAAAGAAACTTCTGCGGTCTTTTCTTGGTGACATGGACAAGTCAGGGAAGGTTGTTGGCGACCTTGAAACGCTCAAGGCGCTCGTCAGCCCGCTGGGCATGCGGATGCTCAGGGCCCTATGCCAGGACGGCCCGGCCACGGCGTCCGAGCTTGGACGCCGCGGGCGGGGAGTCGCGCGGACCGATGCCGTACCATCTGCGCCGGCTGGAACACTATGGTTTCGTCTTCGACGCCGAGGAGCAGGCCTCCCGGCGGGAACGTAAGGCACTGCGCACCCAAACGAACTTCCATACTTCGAATTTCCTTGACGACGAGACGCGGCGGGCGCTGATGCGCTCCATCAGACCCGGATCCGCGAGTAGTGCCTTTTCGGGGTTGAATTCCTGTCGGGTACTGTTTTGCGGGGAATTTTAAGCCGATGGGCGCGGCAGTGGCCCGGGTGTCGTGCCGGGTGGGCGGAGACTCCTGCAGTGTCTCGGGTGGTCTTCTCATGATGTGGGGGCGAAGGGGATCCGGGTATCAGCCGGGGGCGGGCAGTCTCTGCAGGGCCGGCAGGACGGTGGCGAGCAGCTGCGTTCCCGGGGGCAGGCGGAGCTGGATTTCACCGGCGCGGCGGGTGATGTGGGCCGGGATGCGGATCAGTTCCCGGCGGAGGCGGGCCACGGTCCGTCTCCCGCGCCCGTTCCCGCAATCCAGTCCCGCGATTTCCTGCAGCCAGGCCGAGATGGCACAGCCGGGCAGGCCCGCCCACATCCACAC
>CAJDTM010000037.1_pt1 | contig 48145 bp, 56 predicted proteins | sample 7389831 | NCBI WGS metagenome assembly CAJDTM01 (sample SAMEA7055656, study PRJEB34461) | soil metagenome | biome: terrestrial ecosystem; feature: Peninsula; material: soil | place: Antarctica | collected 2016
ATTACCAGCCTGGACGAGCTCGAATTCTCAACAACAGCCAACGGCATCCACATCACCCGGCGCCCGGCACCGCCCGGGTGCTGACCCATACCGGCCGCCATGTCCCGTCACTCCAGCTTGCCGTTGACCCGTTGCGGCACGCCGAGCGGGTTGTCGTCCCGCAGCACCTCGGGCAGCAGGTGATCCGGCAGCCCCTGGTAGGCCACCGGGCGCAGGAACCTGGCGATTCCGGCAGTGCCCACCGACGTGGTGGTGGGCGACGTCGTGGCCGGGTACGGCCCGCCGTGCTGCTGGGCGTAGGTCACCGAAACACCCGTGGGCCACTGGTTCCACAACACTCGCCCGGCCTTTTTGGCCAGCAGCCGCACCAACTCCGGGGCCACGCGGTCGCTCTCTTCGCCCTGGATCGTGGCGGTGAGCTGCCCGTCGAGCACGCGGGCCACCTCCAGCAGTTCGTCCTCGTCGCGGTACGTGGCCACCAGCGCTGACGGGCCGAAGCACTCGGTGATCAGCCCGTCCGGGTCAGCCAGCAGCGCGGACGCGGTCGTTGCGGCCAGTGCCGGGGCCGGCGGGGCTTTAAGTGTGCCGTCCACGGCACCGAGCGGGTCGACGGCGTCGTGCCCCAACAGCCCGGACAGGGAGGCTGCGTAGCCGGACTGGATCCGCTCGTTCAGAAGCGGTGCCGCGATCGGGCGGTCTGCGGTGGCCAGCGCCTCGAGCATCCCGGAACGGGCCGGCACCAGCAGGATCCCCGGCTTCGTGCAAAACTGTCCGGCGCCCATCGTGTAGGAGGCCACAAAACCCTGCAGGATTTCAGCCCCCCGCGCCGCCGCCGCAGCCTCCGTGACAAACACGGGGTTCACGCTGCCCAGCTCACCGTAGAAGGGAATGGGCTCCGGCCGGGACGCGGCCAGGTCAAACAACGCCCTCCCTCCCGGGATCGAGCCGGTGAAAGCCCCCGCCTTGATGCGCGGGTCCAGGAGGGCGTCCCGCCCGGCCTCCGTCCCGTAGATGAGCTGCAGCAGCCCCTCCGGTGCCCCTGCCGCGCGGAGGGCATCCGCAGTAATTTGCCCGACGGCGGCCGAGAGCCTTGGGTGCCCCGGGTGGACCTTGAGCACCACGGAACACCCGGCCGCGAGCGCTGAACAGCTGTCCCCGCCGGCCACGCTGAAGGCAAAGGGGAAGTTGCTGGCAGCAAAAACCAGTACCGGACCGAGCGGTTCAAGCACGCGGCGGATGTCCGGGCGGGCGCCCATGGGCCAGTCGTCGTCGGCGTGGTCGATCCGGGCGTCAAGGTAGCCGCCGTCGGCGAGCAGTTCGGCAAAGAGCCGCAGCTGGAATGTGGTGCGCTTCAGCTCCCCGGACAGTCGGGCGCCGGTCAGGGACGTCTCCTCCCGTGCCAGCGGGACCAGCGCAGCCGCGGCGGCATCGAGCGCGTCCGCCATGGCCATGAGCGCGGCTGCTCGGCCGGAAGCTGGCCGCCGCGCCCACTCGGCGGCTGCAGTTTCGGTCCCGGCCAAAATGCGCCCGAGGCCTCCCGCGGTGGTGTCGGCAGTGTTCATGGTCCGTCTCCTTCATCGGTGGCAGCTTCGTCAGCGGCAGCGGGTGTGTCAATGTGTGGCCCGTCGCAGCCCGGCGCAGCCAATGCCGCCAGGGCCCCCAGCGCCACGGGCGCGGCCAGCGTCCGCTTCGCCATGGAGCGCAGGTCCGCAGCCGCCGTCGGGCCTTCAAAGGGCCGCCCGGCGAGGCCGGCCGCAATGGATGCCGTGGCATAGCCGCATACCCGGCCCTGGCACCAGCCCATGCCGGGCCGGGCGAAGGATTTCAGGCTGCGTGCGTCCGCGGCTCCGAGCTCGGTGTGCGTGTGACAGAGCGCCGCGTAGTTGACTTCCTCGCAGCGGCACACGACGGTTTCCGGCGTCAGCCAGCCATGCCAGCGTTCCGGGACCGGGTTGGCCCGGTGCATGGCGGTGGCAAAGGCCCGCAGCCTGGCCCGTTCGCGCTGCAGCTTGGCAATCCGGGCGCCGAGCCCGGGCGCACCGGCCGCTGCGGCGCCGGATTCCGCCGCGATACACAGCGCGGCGAGTTCGCCCTCAACAACGGCCATCGCCGCGCCCCCCACACCGGTGGCCTCCCCGGCCACGCTGATGCCGGGAATGGAGGACTCCAGCCGCGCATCCACCACAGCAACCAGGGAGCCGTCCACGTCGACGGCGGTCCCCGCTCCTGCTGCCAGCGCCAGTTCCAGCTGCGCCGTGAAGCCCCAGCCGAGGGCGACGACGTCGCAGGGGACACGCCTGCCGGTTCCTGGCACAACCGTACCATCACGGGCCAGGCTGGCAATTGTCACGGCCTCGACGCGTCCGGTGCCATGGATTTTCGTGACGGCCGTGCGGACCCGGTACGGGATGCGGTGCCTGGCCAGGGCCACCGCGTATCCAACACCCTCCAGGGCCTTTTCCGGCGCCCGCACCGCGCCGCCGAGGTTCCGCAGCCAGCCGGAGGGGCTGTTGGCCTCGCAAATCGCGGCCACTTTCACCCCTGCCGCGGCCAGGCCCGCGGCCACGGGGAGCAGGAACGGGCCGGTTCCCCCGACGACGGCGACGCTTCCCGCCGCCGTCCCGCTGCCCTTCAGCAGCGCCTGGGCGCCGCCGGCCGCCAGGACGCCGGGAAGGTCCCAGCCGGGGACGGGCAGCTGGCGGTCATGGCCGCCAGGGCACAGGATCAGGCGGCGGCCCCGGACGGTGGAGGGCGGCCGGTCCGGCCCGACGCCTGGCAGGTCCTGCGCCGGCGTGAGGTACAACGCGGTTGCCGCCGCATCCCGCTCAACCAGCCACACCTGGGTGCTGCGCCAGTAGGTGACCCGTCCGGAGGCTTCGTGGGCGTACAGCCGGGCACGGAGATCCGCGAAACGCTTCCAGTCGTGGTGGCCGGTGGATTCTTCGAACCGGGCCGGCACCCCCTCCACAGGGTGGCGCCAGAATTGGCCTCCCGGCTGCGGGCCGGCATCCACCAGCACCACGGACAGTCCGGCGTCGCCGGCATGGACGGCTGCGGCCAGTCCGGCCGGGCCGGCGCCAACGACGGCAACGTCAAACATCGCAGGCCCCCGCACCGTCCGTCCGCAGCACCATGCCATCCCGCGCCGGGGCGAGGCAGGCTCGCTGGTTCGGCACGCCGTCGACAGTCAACAGGCAGTCAAAGCAGACGCCGATGCCGCAAAACAGGCCGCGCGGACGCCCGGCCCTGAGGGTGGTGCGCCAGGACACGACGCCGGCTTCGGTGAGCGCCGCGCCGACGCTTTGACCGGGCCGGGCAGGGATGGGCACGCCGTCCAGGGACAGCCGGAGTTCAGGCACTGGCCGCCTCCGCATCCTGGCCAACGGCCGGCCCGTCGAATCGTTCAGGCGCGAAGGGCGTCAGGTCCAGGGCGGTTTCGGCGCCCCCGAGGCCCGCGGCAATGAGCGCACCGGTGCCCACGGAAAGGCCTATGCCGGCCCCTTCATGCCCACAGGCGTGCCACAGCCCGGGTGCGCGGGGGTCGGGGCCGATGACGGGCAGGTGGTCGGGGCAGTACGGGCGGAAGCCGGAGTAGCTGCGCAGCGCCTTGACCCCGGCCAGAAACGGGAACAGCCCGATTGCCTTGGCCGCCATCTCTGCCAGGACGCGCGGGTTGACGGATGCGTCGAAGCCCACACGTTCCCGGCTCGAACCGATCAGGATGGTGCCGCCGCGGGTCCCCTCCACCACGGGCGAAGTCTGCAGCGCGGCGTCGGAACTGGCCACATTGTCAACGTATTCCGCCGCGTAGACCTTGTGCCGAACCATCGCCGGCAGCGGTTCGGTGACCAGCACGTAACCCTTGCGCGGGCGCACCGGCACACTGGCCCCCGCCAGGGCGGCGATCGCCCCGCCCCAGGTGCCGGCGGCATTGACCACGGAGTGTGCACTGACCAGGCCACGGCTGGTCACAACGCCCGTGACAGCGCTCCCCGTCCGGGACAGGGCGGTGACGCGGGTGTCCGGATGGACGCCTGCACCCATCCCCCGGGCCAGCCGCAACAGGTGGGCGGTGGCCAGCATGGGCTGCACCTGGGCATCTTGGGGGTAGTACGCGCCGCCAGCCATTTCCGGGTTCAGGTGGGGTTCCAGGCCGGCCAGCTCGGGCCCGTTGACGAGTTCGACGTCGATGCCCGCACCCCGTTGCCGCCCCGCCAGGCGCTCGAGGTTGGCCTGAGTGGATGCCCCGACTGAGACGACCAACCCGCCCTTGGATTCAAATTCCCACAGGTGGCCGAACTCCGCCAACTCCCCGCGCCACAGCGACTGGGAGTAGCGGGCCAGGGCAAGCTCGGGGCCGGCCTCCTTGTCGGAGACCAGAATGTTGCCCTCACAGGCGCTGGACGTCCCGCCCGCAACGGCGCCGCGGTCGAGGACGGCCACGCTGAATCCGGCGCGTGCGGCGAAGTAGGCGCACGCGGCACCAACGGCACCGGCGCCGATGATGACCACGTCAACGGTTCGCGGGAGCCTCATGTGTGTAGTATGTCACATGTCACAGTAGGCGAACAGTCCCCAGGGAGGTATTGCCAGGGGGCGCCAGCGACCCTGTCCGCCGGCTAGTGCCGGGCCCACTCGCCGCGGACGTGGCCGATGTGCCGGGTCATCAGTTCCTGCGCCTCGGCTGCCTTTCCCGCGGCCATCAACTCCACCAGTTCCATGTGCTCCAGGGACATGTCCCGGAGCTTGCCGGTGGCAGCCAGTGCTGCCAGCCCCAGCAGGCGGGTATGGGCGCGCAGTTCGGAGATCAGCGACACGAGACGCTTGTTGCCGCTGTATTCAAGGATGGCGATGTGAAAGGCGCGGTCGGCTTCCGTGTAGGCAATCAGGTCGCCCTCCCCCGCGAAGTCGACGATGGCGCAGGCCATCCCGCGCAGCCGTTCCAGCCCGTCCGGGTCGATCACCGGGGTCACGGCCGCAACCGTGGGTGGCTCGATCAACAGGCGCAGTGCGGTAATCTCGTCCAGGTCTGCGTCGGAGACCTCGGTGACGCGGAAACCCTTGTTCGGCAGCGGGACCACCAGGCCCTCCTTGGCCAGGTCCAGCATGGCCTCCCGGACCGGAGTGGGCGAGACGCCAAACCGCTTGCCCAGCGTTGGCGCCGAGTACACCTCGCCGGGCTTCATTTCCCCGGAGATGACCGCGGCCCGCAACGCCTGGGTCACGGTTTCACGCAGGCTGACGTTCTTCTTGACCATGGTCAAATGAGAGCGCTCCAAGGGGCCCATGTCCCCTCCAATCCCCAGTTAGTGCAGCAAAGGCGGACCAAGCGATCCGCTACAATATGACATTTTAGGCCACCGGCCCGCCACTTGCGACGGAGAGTTCATGGGCGCAGCCAGCTACCACGATGTCCTCCCATGACATCCCCACCCCCGTGCACGGCAGAGGCTTGCCGCACACAGTGCCAGTAGGTGCCCTGGATCTTGGGATGGCCCCTGGCGGGGTTGCCCGGGGCCACCGTGCCCACCTTGATCCCGGCGTACTTGGCGGACTGCGCCGGCATGAGCAAAAACTCCGCCACGTCCAGCGGGGCAAACAATCGGGGCGTATCCCGCTCCGGCTCCTGGCCCCCAAGAAGGGCGCCCTCCAGGGCTGCCACGACCGTCATCGGGGACACGAGGCGGCCAGGGCGGCAGCGTCGATGTAGGGCAGTTTCATGACGCCCTCCTGCCTGCTCCGCCGTGGGCCGGTGCGGGAAGCACGACGTCGGCGCTTCCGTCCGCGCGGGCCGTCCATCGCCATCACGCGGCCGGCCAGCAGCGTGCCATGCTGCGGGTGGTGGACGTCAACGATCATCCCGGTCTTGCTGTCCGTGCCGCCCCACAGGGACAGTGGCCCGGACAGCATCAGCCGGGCCAAACACCACCTCCACGCCGAGGTTCATGGGTGCGTACCAGGCCCACTTGCCCGACGGCGTCATGCAGGTGCGCTCCTGCGGCCCCAGGATGGGCGTGATGTACGTGCACGTGTCCACCACAATGCGGGCGCCGCGATCCCCGGAGGAGGCGGATGTGGTCCCGAGCGTCTTGAGCTTGTCCTCGTCCGCCCTCAAGCATGGCGGTTTCCTCCCCGGTGAGTGCAGCGCCGGGGAGTTGGCAAAAGGACCCTCCTTCACAGCAGGAACCCTGCGGGGAAGGGGTCCTCGGGGTCCAGGTGGTACTGGGCGGTGCCGGTGACCCAGGCGCGCCCCCTGATGGTGGGGACGACGGCGGGCAGCCCGCCCACCGTGGTCTCCTCCACGAGCCGGCCGATGAACCGGGTGCCGATGAAGGATTCGTTGGTGAAATCGGTGTTGAGCGCGAGCTCGCCGCGGGCGTGCAGCTGGGCCATGCGGGCGCTGGTGCCGGTGCCGCACGGTGAACGGTCTAACCAGCCCGGGTGGATGGCCATGGCGTGGCGCGAGTGCCGGGCCGTGGACCCGGGCGCCATCAGGTACACGTGGTGGCAGCCGGTAATGTCCGCCCGCTCCGGGTGCATCGGCATGTTTTGGGCGTTGACGGCATCCATGATCGCAAGGCCCGCATGGAGCAGCAGGTCCTTGGCCGCCCGGTCGAACGGCAGTCCCAGCTCGGCGAGTTCGACGATGGCGTAAAAGTTGCCGCCAAACGCCATGTCGTAGCGGACCTCCCCGATGCCGTCCACACCGACCCGCTGGTCCAGCGCCAGTGAAAACGACGGCACGTTGCGGATGGTGACCGACTTTGCGGCGCCGTCCTCCACAGCGACCTCGGCGACCACGAGCCCGGCCGGGGTGTCCAGGCGGATGGTGGTCACCGGCTCCACCACCGGGACCATGCCGGTTTCCACCAGGACGGTGGCCACGCCGATGGTGCCGTGGCCACACATGGGCAGCAGCCCGGAGACCTCGATGAACAGCACGCCGTAGTCCGCGTCGGCCCTGGTGGGCGGCTGCAGGATGGCCCCGCTCATCGACGCATGGCCGCGCGGTTCGAACATCAACAGGGTGCGGACGTCGTCGCTGTTGTCCATGAACCACTGGCGCCGTTCGGCCATGGTGGCACCCGGAATCGTTCCCACGCCGCCGGTGACGACCCGGGTGGGCATCCCCTCGGTATGGGACTCCACGGTGTGAAAGACCCGCTTGGAGCGCATCGTGCCGGCCCCCTACTTGTAGCCCTTGGCCAGCACGGCCTCGGTGTCCGCGGTGATCCGGGCGGCAAGGTCGGCAGGCAGCGGAAGGCGCGGCTGACGGCAGGGCCCGCCGTTGCGCCCGGCCAGGTCCATGGACAGCTTGATGGACTGGACAAACTCGGGCTTGGAATCCCAACGCAGCAGCGGGTGCAGGTCACGGTAGATGGGCAGCGCCGCCATGACCTCCGCGGCCACCCCGCTCGTGGCCAGCCGGTAGAGCTCCACCGTGCTTTGCGGAATCGCGTTGGGGTAGCCGGCAATCCACCCTACGGCCCCCGCCAGCCCCAACTCCAGCAGGACGTCGTCGGAACCCACCAAAAGGTCAAGATCCGGCGCCAGCTCCGCGATCTCATAGGCCCGTCGCACGTCGCCGGTGAATTCCTTCACCGCCACGATCAGGCCCTCTTCGTACAGGCGCGCCAGCAGGGACGGCACCAGGTCCACCTTGGTGTCGTAGGGGTTGTTGTAGGCAACGACCGGCAGTCCGGCCTTGGCCACTTCGCGGTAGTGCGCCATGACGGCTGCCTCGTCGGCCTTGAAGGTGTTCGGCGGCAGGGCCAGCACGGAGGCGGCCCCGGCGTCACGCGCCTGCTCAGCCCAGCGGCGGGACTCGTCCGCACCGTAGGCGGCAACGCCCGGCATCACGGAGAAGCCCTCGGGTGAGGCGGCGACGGCGGTCTCCACCACCTTGGCCCGCTCTCCGGGGGTCAGGGTCTGGTACTCGCCGAGGGAGCCGTTGGGGCAGACCCCGTCGCAGCCGCCGGCCGCCAGCCAGGCCACATGCTCGCCATAGGCTTCGTAGTCGACGCTGCCGTCCTGCGTGAACGGCAGGGCGGTGGCGACATGGATGCCCTGCCAGGGCTGGGTGCGGCTTGTCATGGTGGTCTCCTTTGTCCAAGAACTGCCCGCGCGGGAAGTGATTACCCTCACCATAACAATACAATGTCACATAATACCAATGGTTTGGGCGGAAGCTAGGCGTCCCGCCACAGCGGCATGGGGACGACGCCGCTGTTCTGCCCCGATGGGTCCAGCACGTGGCCCAGCCGCTTGCAGGTGCGCAACACGGCGCCCCGGGAAATCACCGTGCTTCCCGGGGCTCGCACTGCCAGTTCCAGTTCATGCCCCTGCACCTCCAGGTAGTCCCGGACCCACAAGGTCACGAGCAGGTTGGCCACCCCCAGGACCTGCGCACTGACCCGGCAGCTGGGCAGGTTGCCGAAATAGCGGCCCACCGCCTCGACGTGGACGGCGGGGACGTTCAGGCTCAGGTTCACTTCACGCAGGCCCTGCTGGACGGCGAGGGATGTGTCGCAGCGCAAGGACATGCAGCCGGATCCGAAGATGCGCTCCACCCGCCGTCGTGCCGTCTGGGCGGAAATGCCGCAGGCCGTGCCAAGCCGGACCCATGACGCCCGTCCGTCGTTTGCCAATTCCGCCAACAAGCGGGCATCCAGCGCATCGGGCACGGCAGGCGCCGGCGAGCGCGCTGCGCCCTTGGCCATGCGCCGGACCTTGGCCGGCTCCAAGGTGTCGCTGCGCCAGTCGGAGGCATTCCGGTAGAGCTCCGTCACGAAGACGACATCCCTGCCCGTGACGCCCGGCAGCCCGGCGACGGCGTCGGTGACGGCGCTCATGAGGTCCGCGTGGCTCGAGACAAAGCAGTCCACCAACACGTCATGCGGACCGGAGACGATGGACACCGTGGCGAAGGCAGGCTCGGCGCACAGGCGCCGGACCACCGCCTCCTGTTCGCTGGGCACTGTCGTCAGGAGAAGGAAGGCGGACCAGGCGGTCTTGAGAAAGTTCGCTCCCGGCGCCGGGGTGACCCATGCCAGGCCCGCGTCGCAGAGTGTTTTCCACCGGCGCGCCACGGTGGGACCCGAGAGGCCGAGGGCTTCGGCCACCTGAGCGCTGTCCGCCCGCGGATTGATCTGCAGGGCATTGATGATTTCAAGGTCGAGTTCCGTAATCATGATTGATTCTTTCAATTTTGAAGACGTTTTGGTGGTTTCAATCAATATGAGTCCCGTGCCTGGTCACAGGACTAACGTTGTTATTCGCATCCCCCAAGCTCTTGAACCACGTCGCAAGGAAGAACATGGCAAGCACAGTACAGTCACCCGGGACGGCCGCCGTCGGCGCGCGGACCGTCCTCGGCATGGTCGTGGCGATGGCCCTGATCGAGTCGCTCAGTGGTGTCACCCAGGGTTACCTGAATCCCATCCTGCCCGCCCTCGGACCCGTCTTCTCCATTGACGACCCAACGATCAGCGGCATGTTCCTGGTCTCCAGTGTCGGCTTCGCGGTGCTGACGCCGGTCATTTCACGCCTGGGCGACAGCTACGGATACAGGCTCGTCCTGCGGTGGTCCACGGCGGTCGTGGCCCTGGGCGTGCTGATGATGGCACTTTGGCCGTCACTGTGGACGGTGACGGTGGGCCTCGTCCTAATCACCTGCGTGGTCGGGTTCATACCCCTCATGATGGGAATACTGCGGGTGACCAGCCCCCGGCACACCCGCACGGGCGTCAGCGTGATGATTGGCATGCTCATGATCACGGTGGGTGCCGGAGGTCTTCTCGCCGGGATTGCCGGACTGACCGATCCCACCCGAGGTTTCTGGGTGGCCGTGCCCTTTGCCGCGGTGGCGGTCATTTTTTCCTTCCTGCTTCCCGACGCGGGAACCCCGACGCATGAACGCATCGCCGTGCTTCCGCTGACGGCCTGCTCGTTGGGGCTCATTGGCCTCGTGGTAGCCCTGTCGATGGGCCCGGATTGGGGATGGCTTGATGCCAGGACGCTGGGATCGGGACTCTTGGGGTTGGTGATGCTTCTCCTCTGGGTGTCGGTGGACGCCCGGGCCGGCGGCGGCCGGAAGAAGTTCATGGACCTGTCCATGCTCGCCGATCCACGCGTGGGCACCATCTCCTTGGCCACGTTCTTCTTCGGCTTCGCCTCGGTCAGCTACTTTGGGACCAACGGGATCTTCCTGCATGCCAATCCCGCCGTGACGGGTTACGGCTTTGGGCTCAGCCCGCTCATGATCGCCGTCGCCCTGGCCGCCGGATCGGTGCTGTCACTGGCCTCCTCGCTCTCAACAGCACGGGCGCTGACCTTGATGGGTGAACGCGCAACGCTGGGCCTCGCGGGCCTGCTCCTGGCCGGCGGCTTCCTGGTCATGGCACTCGCCCAGGGTTCACTGGCCGGGTACTTTCTGGGCTTTGCCCTGTTCAGTCTCAGCCTGGGCATGTACCAGGCCGGGACCCGGGCACTGTCCGTGGAGGGCGTGCCGCTGGAGAAAACCTCGACGGCGGCAGGCGTGAACGAGCTGGCACTCTCCGTAGGCATCGCGGTGGGCGCCGCCGTCGTCAAGCTCATTTCCTCGTCGTTTGTCGAGGCCGGGCACATCACCGCCGGCGGCTTCGCCACCATCTGGGCCGTCCTGGCCGTCGCCGCACTGGTCGCAGCGGCCGCGTCCGCCAGGTACCCGCGGCACGCCGGACTGGGGGTGGCGGCATGACGGCGCCCGGATTGGTCCCCGCCCCGCCGATGGGGCCCTCCGCCCGCGTTGCAGGCGGCCTCTCCGCGTCCCTGGAACGGTGGAAGGCTGAAATCCTTGCCCTGAGCCACGCAATACACGCCGATCCGGAACCGAGCGGGAACGAGCTGCGGGCCGCCGAACGCGTCAGGGTGCTGCTGCGCTCGGCGGGGTTCATCTTTGACGCAGCCCAGCCGTCGCTGCCGGCGTCCTTTAGTGCCCGCCATGGAACCGGCGGGCTGGTGGTGGCTTTCTGCGTTGAATACGACGCCCTGCCCGGCATCGGGCACGCCTGTGGGCACAACGTGAACGCCGCCTCGACCGTCGGGGCCGCGTTGGCGCTGGCCGCCGTGGCCGACGAACTTGGCATCACCGTCAAGGTCCTCGGGACCCCGGCGGAAGAGACCAGCGGGGGCAAGGTGGACCTCATCGACGAGGGCTTCTTCGAGGACGTCTCCGTTGCCATGATGGCGCACGCCGGGGCGGACGACGTCGTTGGCAGTTCATCCCTGGCCCTGTCCCTGTGGGACGTCACCTTTCGGGGCCGGCCGGCCCACGCTGCGGCGGCCCCCGACGAGGGTGTCAACGCCCTGGACGGCCTCGTGATTGCCCAGACCGCCATCGCCCTGGCCCGGCAGCAGCTGCCGGCGGGCTCGGTCGTGTCCCTGATCGTCACGGAAGGCGGCAGCGCCGTCAACGTGATCCCGGAGCGGGCCCGGGCGAGTGTGGAAATGCGCTCACCCAGTGCGGCCGGGCTGCTCCGCGTCCAGGAACGGGTGCGGCGCTGCCTTGAGGGCGGTGCGCACGCAAGCGGCAGCACGCTGCACATCACGCCGGCCGGCCACGACTATGTCGATCTCCGGCAGGACCCTTTCCTCTCCGGGGCCTACAAGGACGCGTTGGCGCTTCGGGGCCGGAGCGTGACCATCGACGAGCGGCCCATGGCCTCCACGGACATGGGGAACGTTTCCCATGTGGTTCCCAGCATCCACCCGGTGATTGGCTACGACGTGGGCGGGGCCGTCCACCACACGGCCGAGTTTGCCGCGCACGGGGTGTCCGCCTCCGCGGACCTGGCGGTACTGGACGGCGCCTATGGACTGGCCATGGCGGCCGGTGCCGCGGCGGCAGATCCCGGGGAACGGGCCAGGCTTCTCGACTCCCGGCCCTGACCCTGCCGGGTGCCGCCCGCCACACCCACGGCATAAAGCTACCGCAGCACAAACCCCAGTCCCAGTTCGTCGTCGGCCTCCAGGGTGAACTTGCCCTCTCCGACCGGGAACGCCCGGCCCGCCACCTCCACCACCACGCCGGTTTCGGCCTGGTCCACCACCTCGGCGCTAAAGTGCGAGTCGATGATGGAAAAGTGGTCCAGGGCGTCCCCGTAGGCCAGCTCACCCGAGTCGGTCAGCGCGGCCACGCGGGCCGCCGTCCCGGAGCCGCAGGGTGAGCGGTCCACCTGGCCGTCGGCAAAGATGGTGACATTGCGCTGCGCCAGCGCCCCGGTCAGGGCCAGTCCGCTGTCCAGGCCCACCGGCTCGTGAAAAATGGTGCCGTACACGCCGTCGAGCCGCGTGTCGCCGGGGTGGTGGGCGGCCGGGTGGTTTGCCAGGCCGGCCTTGACCTGCCGGCCGGCGGTGATGAGCCGGTGGAGGTTCGACGGCGTGACGTCCAGTCCCGCCTCCCTGGCCGGCAGCGCGGCGTACAGGGCCCCGCCCCAGAGCACGTCGACCCGCAGCCTGCCAAAGTCGGCCGTCTTCACCTCAACGCCACGGGCCACCACATAGGAGGGCACATTGTGGAACGTGACCTTCTCCACGCGCCCGCCAATCTTCAGCACCCGGGCCGTGACGCGCCCGGACGGGACATCGATGACGACGTCCGTCTCGCCGTCGTCCGCGGTGCGCACCAGCCCGCTGCGCACCGCCCAGGCACCCAGGGCCATGGTGCCGTGCCCGCAGGCGGTCGAGAAGCCGTCCTTGTGCCAGAAAAGGACACCAAAATGGGCGCCGGAATCGTTGGGCGGCACAATGAACCCGCCGTACATGTCCGCGTGTCCGCGGGGTTCATTGACCAGCAGCCGGCGCAGCTTGTCGGCATCCCCGGCCACAGCGTTCTCGCGCCGCTCCAGCACCGTCTCCCCCGGAATCATGAAGGGCGGGGCCGGCACAATCCGGAACGGCTCGCCCGCCGTGTGGTAATCCACCGTCTCAATTTCCCACGTATCCGCTTTCATGGCGCCCCTTCCGCACTTGCAACCATCCTATGACCCCAAATATGCCGCAACAATGCCCGAATCGGCCATCAGTTCCGCCCCCGTTCCGGTCATGGTGGTGGCCCCGTTTTCAATGACGTAGCCACGGCTGGTGACTTCCCTGCTGACCACCATGACTTGGGCCACGATCAGCGGCGCCAACCCCATGGAGGGCTCGTCCAACATCAGCATCCGCGGCCCGGCAATGGGCGCCCGGCCAATGGCCGGCATCTGGGTCATGGTGGCAAACACCCCCTCGGCGTTGGCTGCCCCGGCAATCTTCACCAGGGACGGGTCCACGCTGCAGTCCGCCACCATGATCCTGCCCTTGTACCATGCGTCCTTGAGTTGATTGATGATCAGCCCGCCTTCCTGGTAGTAGCCGGTCCAGTAGAGCCTGTCCGGGTTGGCGCCCATGATGTGGTGGACCACCGAGGAGTAGTCGCTTTCCCCGAGGTGACGGAAGTTGCCAGGGCAACCTTCACGGTGCCGACGGCCTGCAGGTCCTTTTTCGTTTCGATCGCAATGTCCTTGGCATAGCTGGTGTTGTCATCGGCCGGGGCCACGCTCTTGACGCCGTCCCTGGCCATGAACTTCACGGCTGCGGCAGCCTGCATTCTTCATGAAGGCGCCGGTGGTGCGCTTGCACCGGACACCGGGACGGCGGCGGCGAGCTTGATGGGGCCGGAATCGGCGGTCGTGTCGCTGCCGCCGCCGAGGATTCGGCCGCATCCGGTGGTGGCCATCAGGGCCGAGGCCACCGCGCCGATGGCAAGTGCCCGGGGAAGTCGAACTTTCATTGCCTGCATCTCCCTTGACGTGACAACCTTACGGAGGTGGGCCACCCGGTGCGCGGGCCGGGAGGCGTCGATGGGTAGTTCTGCCCATCGACGCCGGGGGGGATGCGGGATAGTTTTTTCAGCAGGGACCGCGCGGGTGTTGACCATCCGGCAAGACCGGTCCCATGAGATGCAGGAACAGGCCACCATGTCCGCCCCCCAACATACGGACGTGGCCTGACGGCCCGGTGCGCCCCCCCGCACCGGGCCTTTCCGTGCGTTCGGTCTCCCAAGCGCCTCCAGGCGGCTTAAACTTCTTGTCATGGCCCCTGACTCCATGGACGCAGCGTATTTCCGGCACACGGGCAGTGCCGATGCCATCGAATTTGGCGAACTGCCGGTCCCGGAACTGCCCGGCGGCAGCGTGCTGGTGCGCGTGGCAGCCACGGCCGTGAACCACGTCGACACCTTTGTGCGCAGCGGCGCTTTCGCCACCACACTTTCCTTTCCGCAGGCGGTCGGACGGGATTTGACCGGCACCGTCCAGGAGGTGGGACCTGACGTGCCCGCCGGTTTTCGTCCCGGGGACCCGGTGTGGTCAAACTCGATGGGATTCGCAGGCAGGCCCGGCGCCGGGGCCGGGTTCGCCGCAGTCCCCGCCGACAGGCTCTACCACCTGCCCCGCGGGGTGGATCCCGTGGCGGCGGCGGCCGTTGTGCACGCGGGGGCCACGGCCTGGCTGGCACTGCACCGGCACGCACGGCTGGTTCCAGGCGAGACCGTCTTTGTGGGAGGCGCCGGCGGGCAGGTGGGGTCCGCGCTGGTGGTGCAGGCGGTCCGGGCGGGAGCCCGCGTGATCACCTCTTCAAGCGCGGCCGACGCCGACTACTGCCGCAGCCTGGGTGCCGTAACTGCCTTGGACTACCGCTCCCCGACCCTGGCGGCGGAGCTGGGGGACGCCGTCCGGGAGGCATCGGGCGGGCACGGCCTGGACGTGCACATCGAAACCTCGGGCCGGCACCGGCTGGAAACCGCCGTCGGGCTGTTGGCCCTGCGTGGGCGGATCATCGCACTGTCCGGAATCGCCGCCACCAATCCCGTGCCGCTGGGCAGCCTCTACACGCGCGACGGAAGCATCCTCGGATTTGCCATCAGCAACGCCACTGTCGGGGAACTGGCCGCTGCGGCAGCGGCCGTCAATGTCCTGCTGGCGGACGGCAGCCTGCGCGCCCGTCACATCACCCGGCGTCCGCTGCGCGAGGCCGCGGCCGCCCACACGGCGATGGAATCCGCAGCGGTTCATGGCAAGTGGGTGCTCATCCCCTGATGTGCCGGCCCGTCACAGCTTCGGCATGGGGACTTCTGCATGGGCAGGAGGCCCCATCGACGCCGGCGCGGCGGCCGGGATAGATTCAAGTCAAGAGCTTGACCGGAGCACCGGGACAGCGATACCCCCCACACCTAAGGATGTGCAGCATGGCTGGTTTGATTGGCAACAACCCCGAGGACATGGCGGACCTGGCGAGCAAGATCGGCCACGCGGTGGACCAGATCCAGCAGATCACCTCCACCCTGGACGGCAAGGCGAACTCCGTGCAGTGGCAGGGCCCGGACGCCGACCGTTTCAAGCACAGCGAATGGCCCACCTACAAGTCACAGCTGGCCCGCGTCTCCCAGAGCCTGCAGGACGTTCAGCAAAACGTGAACAAGCAGAAGCAGGAACAAATCAACACCTCCGCACACTAACCGGCGCGCGGAAGCAGGCGGAAGGCCCGATGGCAACCCACCGGGCCTTCCGCCGTTTAAGGCCGGTTCAGCCGTGGCGCGCCGCCCGCTGGGCCTGCTGCATCCAGGCTTCAATCCCGGAGGCGTCCAGGGGAAGTGCGTCCGAGAGAACGTCTGAGCCGGAGGTGGTCACCAGCAGGTCGTCCTCCAGCCGCACGCCGATGCCTCGCAGTTCCGGCGGGACCGTCAGGTCGTGTTCGTGAAAATACAGCCCGGGCTCCACCGTCAATACCATGCCGGGCGCCATCATGGCACCCTGGTAGCCTGCGTAACTGGACTGGGCGCAGTCGTGGACGTCCAGGCCCAGGTGGTGGCCCACCCCGCACACCAGGTATCGGCGGTGGTGCTGGCCCTGCGGGGAGAGTGCCTCGTCGACGGAGACGGGCAGCAGGCCCCAGTCGTGCAGGCCGCTGGCTATGACCTCCATGCAGGCCTCATGGAAATCGGTGAAGGGCGCACCCGGCTTCACCGCGGCCAGCCCTGCCCGGTGCGATCTTTCCACCAGGTCGTGCACTTGGCGTTGCTCCGGGGAAAATGTGCCCGAGCCCGGAAAGGTGCGCGTCACATCGGCCGTGTAAAAGCTGTTGGCCTCCACACCCATGTCCAGCAGCAGCACCTTGTCTTCGTGCACCGGCCCGTCGCACCGCACCCAGTGCAGCGTCGGGGCATGCTTGCCGCTGCCCACAATGGTCGCGTACCCCGCGCCGTTGCCGAAGGCGCGCGCGTGCCGGTCAAAGGTGCCCTGCAGCCAGCGTTCCCCGCGTCCGGAAATGGCAGCGGGAACTTCCGCCAGCACGGCGGCAAAACCATCCACGGTGTGGTCCACGGCCGCCCGCAGCTGGCCGATCTCCCAGTCATCCTTCACCATCCGCAGGGCGGCCAGTCCGCGCCCCAACGCACCGCCGGCGTCGAAGCCGTGGCGGGAGGCGAGGCCGGAGGGGAGCCTGCCCGCGCCCAGCGTGCCCATGCCGGCGCGCATGGCGGCCGCAATGCCGGCGTCGAGCTCCCCCAGCGGCTTGACCGGAATCGCCAGGGCCGCCGTCCAGTCTGAAAAGTCCGGGGCGGCGCCCGCCCACATCTCTCCGTGGGCGGCATTGGTGAAGAACTGCGGATCCCCGGGGTAGTGCGGCGCCGGCATGTACAGGGTGGCCTCGTGGCCCGACGCCGTGGGGACCATCACCAGGACGGCGCCCTCCATGGCCGCCCCTGACAACCAGTAGAAGTCCGAGTCGGGACGGAAGTCATAATACGTGTCGTTGCTGCGCACCGGCGCCGTCCCGGCCGCAACCACCAGTGCCTGCCCGCGGAAAGCCTCCGATGCACGCACACGGTGCCCCCGGGCGGCGTCGGGCGCACCTGCCACCACCGGCGGCGTCCGGTCGGGGGTGCCCCACCCACGGCCCATGTATTCGGTGAAGGCCGGAATGTTGGCGAGCCTGGGCAGACGGGGGTCCGGGGTCTCGGCTGCGGGCATGGAACGGGTGGCTGGGGTCTCAGTAGAAGTCATGGCCACCATTTTTCCACGTCCGCCAGCGGACACCGGGGAAAATGCCGCCATCCTGCCAAACACGGGCCGGAGGTCCGTGGGACCCCGCTTCAGCGCCGCCCGCGCTTTTGGGCCCGTGCCTTCCCGCCCGGGCGGCCGCCGCCGCGCAGATTGGGGCCGCCACCCTTGCCGGCGCCCCCCTTGCCGGCGCCGGAACGTGCCGTCGTCGCACCTTTCGCCGTCGCACCTTTCGCCGTCGCCTTCGCGCCCTTCTTCGGCGCCGCGTCCTGCTTGGCCTGGACCGAGGGCTGGCGGGAACTATGGGCGCTGCGGCCGCGCACCACGCCGATGAATTCCTCGATGACGGCGTCAAAGCCGTCCGGCAGGGGGGTATCCGAATGCAGCCAGGCCAGGCCCACACCGGTCTCCGGCACGCCGGTCACCACGCGGGCCCGCAAGCCCTTGCGGTTGAAGTGCCGGGCGACGGACATGGGCAGAATGAGGATCCCGAGCCCTGCCTCGACCAGGTCCAGCGCTTCCTCCACGGAGCCCATGTCCGGCAGCGGCTTGCGCGTCCCCTCGCGGATTTCGGTTGAGATGTCCCGCCAGGCGGGAAAGTCGTCGGGGTCGGCCAGCAGGTATTCCTCTGCCAGTTCCTCCACCGCGATCTCTTCAAATGCTGCGATCGGGTGATCCTTGGGCGCAACCACCACCGACAGTTCGGTGTAGAGCGGGATGACGTTCAGCCCGTCCGTCCCCACCGGCAGGCGCACGAACGCCATGTCGGCGGCTCCGGAGCGCACGGCGTCGAGCTGGCAGTATTCGGCAACAGGGTTCGCATGCAGCACAACATCGCGCACCCGGTCCTCCCAGCGGTGGATCCATTTGCCGGGCGTCACGCCCGGCACGAAGGTCACGGTGAGTTCACGGGGTTCTGGCACGTGTTCACCCTAACGCACTGCGCCCCCGCAGGCACCGATGCGCCGCGGGCACTGCGCCGGCACCGGTACCCTTGAAGCATGACCATTGAACCCTCCCCCCAGGCCATGAAGCCTGCCACCGCGGCCAAGAAACTGGGGATCCACCTGCCCGCCGCCCCCGCGGATTTCCAAGAGAACGCGATCAGCCGGGAGGACTTCAAGGTTTTGCAGGAGAATCCGACGGCGTGGCTGGTGGAGTTGCGCCGCAACGGCCCGCACCCGCGCCAGGTGGTGGCGCAGAAGCTGAACATTTCCGTTGGCGGGCTGAACCGTTCGGACATCACCGAGCCGCTGACGACGGCGGAGATCACCGCGCTGTTGCAGGCCCCGCCGGCGTGGCTGGTGGAGGAACGTGCCGTCCACGCCAAGGCCCGCGCCGAGGCAAAGCTGGCAAAGGAGCGCGAGGCGGCCCGCCGCCCGAAGTCCTGAATCTGTGACGCAGAAAGTGCATGAAACCCGCTGATTTCATGCACTTTCTGCGTCACAGATCAGGAGGGTCAGGGGTTGTAGACCTGGCTGCTGCGGCTGAGGACCTCGCCCCTGAAAAACTCGGGCCGGCGCTTGTACATCAGGAGCATCAGCACCGCACCCAGGGCGATCACGCCGCAGCCGAGGATGAACACCAGCCCCAGCCCGCCAATGTTGGAACCGGAGCCGTAGTCCGGGTCCATGGAGTCGTAGGCGGTCTTGAAGAACATGACCAGCAGGATCACCCCGCCCAGCAGCGGTGCCAGCCATTTGAACAGGAAGTTCCGCATGCCGTGGAACGCCTCCGCCCGGAAGTACCAGACGCAGGCCAGCGCCGTGATCCCGTAGTAGAAGCAGATCATCATCCCCAGGGCCGTGATGGTGTCCCAGAGGGCGTTCTCGGAGAGCGTGCGGGTGATGATGTAGAAACCTGCGGCGGCAATGGCGGCCGCGATCGTCGCGTAGCCCGGTGACTTGTGCGTGGGGCTGATCCGCCCGAAGCTCGTCGGCAGGGCCCGGTAGTGGCCCATGGACAGCAGCGTGCGGGCCGGGGAGACGAACGTGGACTGCAGCGACGCTGCCGAGGAGCTCAGGATGGCCAGCGACATCAGGATCGCAAACGGGCCCATGACCGGCCCCGCGAGCACGGCGAAAATGCTGCCTTGGTTTTCCGGGTTGCCGGCGCCGAGCCCGGTAGTGCCGATGCCGGCAAAGGACAGCGTGGCCAGCGACACGGTCATGTAGATCAGCACAATGACGACGATCGTGGCGGTGGCTGCCCGGCCCGGCGTCTTTTTCGGGTTCTTGGTTTCCTCGTTCATGGTCAAGGTGACGTCCCAGCCCCAGAAGATGAAGATGGAAAGGGACACGCCGGCGGCGAACTGCGAGAAGGAGCCGACGGCGAAGGGGTTGAACCAGTCGGACTGGATGGCGGTGGCGTCAAAGGCGGTGCCGTTGGCGACGTGGGCAAAGGCTGCGACGGCAAACCAGCCCAGCACCAGCAACTGGAACGCGACCAGGATGTATTGGAACGCCTTGGTGGTCTCCATGCCCCGGTAGGAGATCCAGCAGGCCCCGGCGATGAACACCAAGGTCGTGGCAATGTTCAGCGGCAGGTTGCGGGTCAGGTCCGCCAGCGACGGGTTGGCGAAAATCTGCGCCAGCATCAGGTAAAAGAAATCCACCGCCACTGCCGCCAGGTTGGACAGGACAATGATGGTGGCCGCAATCAGCCCCCAACCTCCCATCCAGCCCAGCCACGGGCCAAAGGCGCGGGTGGCCCACGTGAACGAGGTGCCGGCGTCGGGCATGGCGTTGTTCAGTTCGCGGTAACCCAGGGCCACCAGGAGCATGGGGATGAAGCCGACCAGGAAGATGGCCGGCAGGTGCACGCCCACCTCGGAAACCGTGGGGCCGAGTGCGGCGGTCAGGGTGTAGGCCGGCGCAATGCAGGAAATGCCGATCACGACGGCGCCAATGAGGCCCACCGAGCCGGCCTTCAGGCCCTTTTCGCTTAGGCCGCGGTCGACGGCGGCACTCTTGGCAATTTTGGGGGTAGTCATTTCGTCACCTCTGTGGGTCCGCCGGCGTCAACGACGGGGACCTGGGTTGTCTGGAAAAGCTCATCGGTTTGGAACTCATGGTTGCGCGGCACCACGATCATCGGCACCGGCAGTGCGCGCAGAATGCGGTTGGCGTTGGCGCCGAGGAAGATCGACTTGTTCCGGGCAACGGCGTGCAAGTGGTTCCGGGCGTCGTCAACCGTGGCGCCGGCGTCGTCCGTGCCAAGGGCCACGAGGGAGACCAGGCGCAGGGGCAGCGAGCGCCGCCTGGCCATCGCGACGCCGGGGCGCAGCACATCCTGCGCCCCGGTCCTGGCGCCCAGGGCGCAGGTGAGGCGCGTGATGGGTTTGCGGCGGCTGTACCCGGACGGGGCCAGCACCACCGGCACTGTGGCGGCGTGCAGCAGTGCGCCGGCCACCGAGCAGATGGAGAACCTCTTGAACAGGCCGGTGCTGCCCGCGCCAATGACGAGCATGGCTGCGCCCAGTTCGTCGGCCGCGCCAATGAGCGCCTCCGCCTCCGAATCGCCGTGCCGGATGTACGCCTCCGCGGGGACGTCCTCCGGAATAAGGGCCAGGCCCCCGTCCAGCCAGGTTGCCACCTGTCCGGCCAGAATGGATTCAAAGCCTGCCTCGGGCGGGTAGACGCCGTTGTACGGCGAATCCGCGGGCAGCACCATGACCAGGTCCAGCGAGGCGCCGTTCCTGCGGGCGAGGGCCACCGCGAGATTGACCGCATCACCACCCCTGGCCGTGGCCGTGTGGCCAACTACATAACGCATAAGTGCCCTCCCGGGACGAAAGATGATGTGGAAAGCTGCCGGCAAGTGGCAGCGGAGCCGGTGTTTGCGTAGCTTGCGGCGCCCGGCCCGGGCTTAGCGCTGGGCCAGCTCCGCGACCAGCGTGGCTGCGGTCGCCTGGCCCATGCGGACCGCGCCGTCCACGTGCTGGTAGCCTTCGGCTGCCAGGTCCGAGCAGGACCAGTGGATGGGCCCGACCGGGGTGAGCTGGTCCGGGCCGTAGCGGTGCAGGCCGCCGAGGTCGTAGGAGGCCGCGTAGGCGCCGCGGGTCCATTCCTCCGAGCCCCAGTCGGATTCGTAGTAGACCACGGGCTCGGCGGCGGCGTCGCCCAGGAACTCGGCGAGGGAGGCTGTGATTTCCTTCCGGCGCTGCTCGGGCGAAAGGGTGAAGGCATAGTCGGCCTTTTCGTCGGAGACGAATCCCACGAGGGTGCCGCGGGAATCCCCGTGGTTCGTGTTGTCATACACCTCCTGGACCAGCGAGGAGGCGGAGAAGCCGGTGCCGGAGAGGCCGTCCGCACGCCAGAAGGGGGTTTCGTAGACGGCGTGGACCTTGATGACCAGGCCCAGCGACTGGTGCTGGTGCATCTGGTGCTGGCGGCGCGGCAGGGGCGGGTCAAAGGAGACGCGGCTGTACAGGTTCGGCGGGACGGCCATGACCACGCGCCTGGCCATCACTGTGGCGTTGTCGCTGACCACGGTGGCTTGGTAGCCGCCGTCGGTCTCCTCCCAGCGGACGGTGCGGACCGGGGAGTTGAGGACGACGTCGGCGCCCAGTTCGCCGGCCATGGCCAGGGACACGCCCTGCATGCCACCGACCACGCGCTTGTCCAGGATGAAGTTGTCGTCCACGAGGTTCGTGAAGGAGCCCGCGGAGGAGGCCATGAACACGGCCTGCAGGGCGGAGAAGGCGTGGGCGGGCTTGGTGAGCATGCCACCGGCGATGAACAGGCCGATGTTGTTGCAGGCCTCCTCGTCGGCTGATTGGCTGCGCAGCCAATGGTGGAAGGAGATGGTGTCCAGTTCGCGGGCCTGCGGGTGGTCCCAAGGCCTTTCCGGGTCCATGGCGGCGGCGAGCGCGTCCATCGAATCGATGAGCCTGTTCATCTCCGCCTCCGTGCCCGCCGCCACCGGGAACATTTCCCCGGTGTAGCGGGTGCGCGTGCCATCGGGGGCGATGTAGACGCTGTCCCCGTCCCGGTAGCGGGAGTAGGTGTCCAGGCCCAGTTCCTCGAGCAGGCCGATCAGGGCCGTCTGGTCCGGGGAGACCCACTGGCCGCCAATTTCCAGCCAGGCGCCGTCGATCGTATTGGACCAGGTTCGCCCTCCCACGCGGTCGCGGGCCTCCAGGACGGCCACCGACAGGCCCGCCTTCCTCAGTTCGTGCGCTGCGGTCAGCCCGGACGGGCCCGCCCCGATGATGACGACGTCGCGTTGGATGTTCGATGTGCTGCCCATAATTTCCTCTCCCGTCAAGCGGCTGGTGACCCGCTTCACTAAATGAACGACATTCATTTAGATTAGACTGTAACCGATGCCACCCGCCCAGGTAAAGGGGGGTGCGCGAAAAAAGCGTGCGCCGGAAAGTGCGCCGGCGGCGACGGGGAGCGTGTTGTGACGGACAGTGCAGGGCCAGCAGGTGCAGGGCCGCGGAAAGGCGCGTCTCCCCGGGGCACCGGCGCCATGCCGGTACGACGCCGGGCCGGCCGGCCCCCGCACGCCCTGCTGGGCCACGAGCAAATCACGCGGGCGGCGCTGAGGCTGGTGACACGCGACGGCTACAAGGCCCTCACCATGTCCGGGCTCGCCAAATCGTTGAATGTGGCGCCGTCGGCCCTGTACAACCACGTCAGCTCCAAGCAGGATGTGCTGCTGCTAGTGGAGGACGCCCTCATGGGCCGGGTGGACGTTTCAGCATTCACGCGGAAGCCGTGGGAGGAGGCCGTGCGTCTCTGGGCGCACTCCTACCGGGACGTTTTTTCCGCGCATCTGCCGTTGATCCCGGTCATTGCGCTGCTGCCGGTGACCAATGCGCCGCAGACCATCACGATGTACGAGGCCGTAACAGAGGGTTTCCTGCGGGCCGGCTGGCCGCCGGACCGGATCGTCAACGCGGTCGTGGCCCTGGAGTCCTTCATTTACGGCTCCGCCTACGACGTGAACGCACCCGGGGACATCTTTGCCACCGGCGAATTGGAGGCCGAGGCACCCCACTTCACGGCCGCCGTCGTCCGCCGCCGGAATCCGGCAGGGCACAACGACGCCGACGCCGCGTTTGCGCTGGGCCTGGACGCCATGGTGGCCGGGCTTGCCGCAACGCTGGGCTCCGCCACGCCCATGGCCCCCCTGGATCTTTGACACAACTGCGCAAGGAAACAGCTGCGAAAAGGGGAGCCGTCCCTGGGACAACGCGAGCGGGCCCAACCTGCCTCGAGGAATTCCGCTGCGCACGGTGTGGCAAGCTCACGGCCCCGTCAGGCGGCACCGTGGCAGCATTAATCGTTTGCCGACGGATCGACGCCCGATAGGCGGTGGACAGGGTGGCTCCGGTGTGGATGGAACCGGACACCAAACAGATAAGGCGACTAGCCATGGGGCCGGAGAATCCATAAGCTGAATCTGAAGGCCGTACCCCTGCGGCCCAAAGGGAGAACACCATGGGTTTGAGCATCAGCAACGCCGCACTCCGGCTGGCAACAGGAGCCTTCATCCTCAATTCCGGCATTGGCAAACTCCATTTGGACCCTGAGCACGCGGCCGGGCTGCAGGGAGCTGCGGCCCGCGTCATCCCGCCGGCCGCGACTTTGACGCCCGCCCAGTTCGGGAAGTATCTCAGCGCCACGGAGATCGGCTTGGGCACGTTCATCCTCACCCCCTTCATCCCGGCCAGGTTGGCGGGCCTGGCCCTCGCCGCGTTTTCCGGCGGGCTCGTGGCCACCTATCTCAAGTCCCCCGGCATGACCCAGGCAGACGGCATCCGCCCCACGCCTGCCGGCACGGCCATGGCCAAGGACTTCTGGATGGCCGGGATTGCCATTGCGCTGATTTTCCACCGCAAACGCCGGTAGCAGCCACTGCGGGCCGGGGGGCCACCTCAGCCGCCGCGTACAGTCCGGGCCGGGAGCAGGCGGGGTAAACTCGCAGGAAGCGCCGCCCTACGAACCGGCGCCATCTGCCCAAGGAGCGCCCATGCCGTCCATGCCCACGCCTGCGGCGGCCCGGCTGCTGGGACGGCGGGACATCGTCCTGCACAAAGGGCGGATGACACTTGTCAACCGCACATTTACCCAGCAACAGGCCATGGTGGCGGACTTACTGGCCATCCGATCGGCGCTGGACCACCATTCCATCCCCCATCTGCTGGTCCGCGGCAATGACGAACGGCCGGTACTGGCCATCGACCGCAGCTACCGGGACGCGTTGACGGTTGCGCTGGTCACAGCCTTCGCCGACGAACCCTTTTATGCAAGCAGCATCGATGTGAAGGGGAAGTCGACCGTCCTGGTGGCGGACGGCGCCTTGGCTGCGTCCAGGAAGGCCCGCATCCTCAGACTTTTCAGGCCCCGCGTGGAGCCGGGCGGCGGGCTGCTTTTCGGCGCGTCCTCGGGCGTGCAGCTTGAGTTGTGGGCGTTTGGAAAGGGCCGGATCAAACTGCCGGTGGAAAATTCCCTGACCCGGCGCACCATCGCGGACGCGGAAGCGCGCCGGGGCACGGTCCAGCTGCACGGGCTGGCGTGGCAAACCATTGAAAACATGTTCGCCGACCACGCCTTCGACGTCCGGTTCACCGTTGACATCGTCATTTCGTGGGTGGATGGCAGCTCCCCGGAGTACCAGGCAGCCCGGCGCGTACAGGAGGCCGGCGTCGTGCTGGGAGAGGGCGACGCGCACGAGGCCCGCTTCCGCCAGATCGACGAACTCAAATATGCGTTGCGCTCCATATACATGTTCGCGCCGTGGATCGGGACCATCTACATCGCCACCGACTCCCCGGCCCCGCCTTGGCTGGCGCAGCACCCCCGCGTCCGGGTGGTGCGCAGCATCGAACACTTCAAGGACCCCTCCGTCCTGCCGACGCACAACTCCATGGCCGTGGAATCCCAGCTGCACCACATTCCCGGACTGTCGGAATACTACCTATATTCCAACGACGACATGTTTTTTGGCCGGGCCCTGAAACCCAGCATGTTCTTCACCCCCGGCGGAATCACCCGGTTCATGCTGTCGCCCAATAGGATCGGCCTGGGCGAGAGCTCCCTGGAACGCAGCGGCTTTGAAAATTCAGCACGCGTGAACAGGCGGCTGCTCTGGGACAAGTTTGGCCGCGTCACCACCCGGCACCTGGAACATGCGGCGGCCCCGTTCCGCAAGTCCGTGATGACGGAGCTGGAGGAGACGTTCGCGCAGGAATTTGCGGCGACGGCGGCCAGCCGGTTCCGGGCCGCCGGAAACATCTCGGTGACGAACTCGCTGTATCACTACTACGCCCTGCTCACCGGACGCGCCGTCACACAGGAAGAGGGCAGGGGCGTCTACGTTGACACGACCACCCGCAAGGGCCTGGACTCGCTGGAACGAATCCTGGCACTGCGAAACGCAGATTTTCTATGCCTAAATGACGGCAGCAATCCCGAAGTGGACGCCGCAGACCGCCGCGAACGTGTCACGGACTTCCTGGAGAAGTACTTCCCCATCAAGGCACCTTGGGAAAAAGAGGACAGCCTCCCGGGGTGAGCCCGTGCCCCCGCTGCGGTGCCTAATCCGTGCGGCCCTGATCCGCAGCTTCCGCTTCCGCAGGTTCCGCTGCGGCAGGTGCGAGCCCGAGGGAGGCGAGGATCAGCTGTTCGGGGCTTTCGGCGGCGGAAGCGCCGGTGGAACCTTCAACCGCGGCGCGGTTGTTCGCGGACACGGCGTCCACCACTTCGCTGCGGTGGATGGCCACGTCACGCGGCGCGTCGATGCCGATGCGCACTCCTTCACCGCGGCCGCCATCGAGAATGGTCACCGTGATGTTGTTGCCAATGATGATCTTCTCGCCTATTTTGCGTGTTAATACCAGCATGCAGTTCCTTCCATGGGCGTGCTGATGGTCTGCTCCTAGAGTACCGGCGAAGTGGACTGGTACCCGTCAACCCAGCCCACGGGACAGCCCAGCTCGTTGACGGTCTCCGGTGTGGCGGTGTATGTGGAGCCGTGGACTGCCAACGCATCGGGCACCGCGTGCCAGGCCACCTGCCGCACCCAGGCCTGTGTGTCCTCCGGCTTGTGGGCCGCGTCCACCACCAGCCACAACTGGTCCGCCCGCACGGCGGCGAGCGCCGAAGGGCTGGAGGAGCCGCGCTTGCCGATGCTGAACGCTATGATCAGCGGTTTCGCGTCGACTGCCGCCAGGGCCTGCACCTTCTTCACCTCCGGACTGTCTATGAGCAGGTGTCCGGTGCCGTCCGAGCGGTGCTCCCCGGCGGTGCGCAGCTCTGCCCCGCCTTTCCGGGCGCGGATCATGGTCCAGGCCGTGCGCAGCGGTTGGTCCGCCAAGCCCACCAGCACCACCAGGTCGCCGGGAAGCGTGGACGGGCGCGGCACGTCCGCCACCGGCCCGAGGTCCGCCGGCCAGTCCCCGACGTTTCCGGCCATCCGGTCCAGGATTGCACCAAAATCGGGCGCCCCGCCATTGACGGGCACCACCACCGACCCGCCGATGGCACCGGCGTCGTCGGCACCATCGGCGTCGGCCAGCAGGCCGGCCAAGCCCCGGCGCGGCTGCGGCCGGACGAGGACAGTCCCGGCCCGTGCGTCCTTGGCAATGGCCGTGGTGCCCGCCCCGTCCACTTCGACGGTGACCTCAAAGCTGGTGGTGGCGCCCAGTCCGAACAGCCCACCCGTCTGGATGCGCTCGGCCCGGATGATGCGCGCCCGGGGTCCGTACGTGTCAAAGAGCTGCCAGCGCAGCCCCTCCATGCTGTGGCCCCTAAGCTGAAATTGACTGGGCACTGCGCACCACTCCTACGGTGTCGATGGTGGGGTTGCCGGAGGTGGCCTCCGTGTAGGAAAGCACGGCAAGGCCCTTGACGCGTGCGCTGACCAGCCGGAAAACGGCTGGGCGCAAGGCCGGGGCGCACACCAGCACCGGGCTGCGGCCGGCGGATTCGGCTGCGGCAAGGGTTTCGGTCACGGACTCCAGGAACGCCTCCATCCGGGACGGGTCGACCACAATTTGGGTGCCGAGCTCGGCCGGGCGGAGCCCTTCGAGCAGGGACTGCTCCAGGGATGGGTCAATCATGAGCACGGCCAGCGTTCCGCCCTCCAGGTACTTGTCGGCCACGACCGGGCCCAGGGCCGTGCGGGCTGCCTCCACCAGGGCCTCCGGCTCAGGGCCTTTCTTCGCCTGCAGGGAAAGGGCCTCGTAGATCCGCGGAAGGTCGTTGATGGGCACCTGTTCGGTGAGCAGCCCCTGCAGCACGCGTTGGACTTCGCCGAGGGACAGCAGCCCGGGCACCAGCTCCTCCACGATCGACGGCGAAACCTCCTTCACCCCTTCCGTCAGGACGCGCACGTCGTCGCGGCTGAGCAGGCGGGCCGCGTTGGCGCTGACAACTGCGGAAAGGTGTGTGATGAGCACCGAGACACGGTCAATGACGGTGGCACCGGACATTTCGGCGCTGTGCCGCATTTCCGCCGGAATCCACTTCCCCGCCAGTCCAAAGACCGGTTCCACGGTGGGGGTGCCGGGCAGTGCCGACAGTTCGTCGCCCAGCGCCAGGACCCGCCCCGGGGGCGCCGTCCCGCGCCCTGCCTCGACGCCGGCAATCCTGATCACATAGGTGGACGGCGGCAGTTCCACATGGTCCCTGGTGCGCACGGGCGGCACCACCATGCCCATCTCCATGGCGACCTTGTGCCGCAGTGCCCGGATCCGGGCGAGGAGGTCATCCGCCGAGCCGGAGACGAGGTCGACCAGGTCGGTGGAGAGTTGGATCTCCAATGGCTGGACGCGCATCTTTTCGATGATGTCCTCCGTGGTTTCGGCCTGGGGGACCGGCACGGCCGCCTCCAGGGCCGCGGACACGGCAGCGTCTTCGGCGGCCTTCACCCGCTGCCCCATGAAAAGCAGGACCGCACCGACGGCCAGGAAGAGGAACACCGGCATGCCCGGAATGATCGCCATGATAATTGCCGCCATGCCTGCCACCATCAGGGCCGGACGTGACTGCGTGAGCTGGCGGGCCGCCGTCGTGCCCATGTCGGAGGACGCGTTCGAGCGTGTCACGATCATGCCGGTGGCCACGGCCATCAGCAGTGCGGGGATCTGGGAAACCAGGCCGTCCCCGACCGACAGCAGCGAGTAGGTGTTCACGGCGTCGGCGATGTCCAGGCCGCGCTGGAGCATGCCGATGGCGATGCCGCCCACCAGGTTGATGATGATGACGATGATGCCCACGATCGCGTCGCCCTTGACGAACTTCGAGGCACCATCCATCGCGCCGTAGAAGTCCGCCTCGGCGGACACCTCCGCGCGGCGTTCCTTGGCCTCGACGTCGGAGATCAGCCCGGCGTTAAGGTCGGCGTCGATGGCCATCTGCTTGCCCGGCATGGCGTCCAGGGTGAAGCGGGCGCCCACCTCGGCGACGCGCTCGGCCCCCTTGGTCACCACGACGAACTGGATGACCACCAGGATCAGGAAGATCACGCCGCCGATGATCAGGTTGCCGCCGACCGTCACCTGGCCAAACGCCTGGATCACCTGCCCCGCATGCGCCTGCCCCAGCACCAGCCGGGTGGAGGCGACGTTGAGTCCCAGCCGGAACAGCGTGGCAACCAGCAGCAGGGACGGAAAGACGGAAAAGTCCAGCGGCTTCTTGACGAACATGCTGTTCATGAGCACCAGCAGCGCAAAGACGATGTTGATGATGATCAGGATGTCCAGCAGCACCGCCGGAATAGGCACCACCAGCAGCAGCACAATGCCGACCACGCCCATGGGGACGGCCAGCTTGGAAAAGTTGCGGTTCACGCGGGGACTCCCTTGTTCAGCTTGGTCACGGGCGGGATGGCCGAGCCGCCGGGCAGGATCTGGTGCAGGCCGGTGGCCGAGCCGCGCTTCTTCAGGGCCATGACGAACGCAAGCACTGCTGCCACCTGGTTGTAGAGTTCCACCGGGATTTCCGAACCCAGTTCGCAGGCGCCGTGCAGGGCCCTGGCCAGCGGAATGTCCTTGACCATGGGCACGTTTTTGGCGTCGGCCTCGGCCCGGATCCGGGCGGCCAGCCGGTCCGCTCCCTTGGCGACCACGCGGGGGGCGGACTTCCCGGGCTCGTAGCGCAGGGCCACCGCCACATGGACGGGGTTGATGAGGACGACGTCGGCCGTCGCCACCGCGCTCATCATGCGGTTGCGCGCCATGGCCAGCTGGCGCTGGCGGCGGGCGGACTTGATCATGGGATCGCCGTCGCTTGACTTGTTCTCATCCTTGATTTCCTTTTTGCTCATGCGCGTCTTCTTGCGGTTGCGCCGCGAGACGACGAAAACGTCCGCGAGCGCCAGCAGCATCCCGGCGGCCACGGCGTACTGGACCAGTTGCACCACCCCGCTCCCGGCGGCGCCAAGCAGCTCTGAAATCTGCAGTCCGCCCGCCTGCAGGAGGACAGGGACCATGCCCTGGACCACCACGTAGAGCACCAGCCCCACCACGGCCGTCTTCAACAGGGCCTTGACCCCGTTCCACAAAGCCTCTGCGCCGAACACCTTCTTAAGCCCGGGCAGGGGGTTGAACTGCTCGAATTTCGGCTTGAACTTTTTGAAGCGGATGCCGCCCTGGACTGCGGCAGCAGCGCTCACGGCCGCCACCACCACCAGGAGCATGGGTCCGAGGATGCCGGCCAGCGTTGCGAAGGCTGTTTCCAAGGCGCGCAGGGCCGCGAGGGGGTCAGGGTGCGCCGCCATGTCAGCCGCCGTGTACAACTGGTCCGCCAGGGCGTTGGATCCGCGGCTGATGACGCCCGGAACCATGATGACGGCCGCACCGACCCCCACCCACGCCGTCAGGTCCTGGGAGCGTGAGAGCTGTCCTTTTTCGCGGACCTCCTTCATCCGCTTTTCGGTGGCCTGCTCGGTCTTCTCTCCGGTCTCAGCCACGGGCACCTGCCTTGGCCAGGTTGCCCAGGACGGAGTCCACCAGGGCGGGGACCACATGGCCCAGGCCCGTGACCACCAGGCCGCCCAGGGCGAGCGTGAGCATGATTTTCAACGGAAAGCCCAGGGCAAAGGCGTTCAGCGCGGGTGCCACGCGGGTGAGCAGCCCCAGGCCGGCGTCAGCGAGAAACAGGACCACCAGCAGCGGCCCCGCTATCTGCACGGCCGCCAGGAACATTCCGGTGGTGGCGGTGGCGATGACCTGGGCGGGGTGGGCCAGGTCAAACGCGGCTCCCACGGGGATTGCCTCAAAGGAGCGGGACAGCCCGCCAATAATCAGCTGGTAGCCGTCCGAGGCAAAGAGCAGTGCCACCGTCGTCATCTGGAAGAGCCGGGTGAATTGCGCACCGTTGACCATGGACTGCGGGTCGAAGGCCTGGGCCATGGCGAAGCCGCCAAAGGTGTCAATCAGGGCCCCGGCCGTCTGGACCGCAGCGAAAACCAGGTAGACCAGGAAACCCAGCGCGGCCCCTGTCACCACCTCCAGGAGCAGGGAGATGAAGAAGTATCCGGTGCCCCCGGCGATCCCGGCCGCGGGCAGCCGGGCGGCCATCGCCACGGCCAGGCCCAGGCCCAGCATGCCCTTGACGCGCAGCGGTATGGCGTTGTAGGAAAACGGTGGTGCAATGACAATGAACGCCGTCATGCGCACGGCAGCCAGGAGCACGGTTTGCAGCCAGGGGAAGTCGATGGGTATGTTCACGGCTCAGCCCCTCAACAGGGCCGGGATTTTGTCGAAGAGTTCGTGCGTGAAGGTGACGATCTCGGTGATCATCCAATGCCCGCAGATCACCAGGGCCAGTGCCACGCCCACGGCCTTGGGCACAAAGGAGAGCGTAGCCTCCTGGACTTGGGTGATGGATTGGAGCAGCGAGACGGCCAGGCCCACCACGAGGGCCGTCAGCAGCACGGGGGCACACAGCTTGGCGGCCACCCAGAGCGCCTGGACGGCAATGTTGAGGACTTCGGCGGTGTTCATGGCCCGCCGCCGTAGCTTTTCACCAAGGCGGTGATGATCAAGCCCCAGCCGTCCACCAGGATGAACAGCAGGATCTTGAACGGCAGGGAGATCATGACGGGCGGGAGCATCATCATGCCCATCGACATGAGCGCGGAGGCCACGACCAGGTCGATGATCAGGAACGGGATGAAGATGACGAACCCGATGATGAACGCGCTGCGGAGCTCGGAAATCATGAACGCCGGGATCAGCGTCAGCAGGGGCACGGCATCGGGTGTGGCAGGGTTTTCCCGTCCCGCGGATCGGGTCATCAGCGCGATGTCGGCTTCCCGGGTCTGCGGCAGCATGAAGTGCCGCAGCGGTCCGGACGCGGCGTTGAAGGCCCCGGTGATGTCCATGTTGCCCTTGAGGTAGGGCTGCACGGCGGCGTTGTTGATGTCCACCAGGGTGGGCGACATGATGAACAGGGACAGGAACAGTGCCAGTCCGGCCACCACCTGGTTGGGCGGGATGGACTGCAGGCCCAGGGCGTTGCGGGTCATGGCCAGGACCACGAAGATCTTGGTGAAGGACGTCATCATCAACAGCAGTGCCGGTGCCACGGACAGCAGGGTGATCCCCAGCAGGGTGACGATGGCCGAGCTGGGTTCGCCGTTGGGGCCGTTGACGGTGATGTTGACGCCGCCGGCGCCCGGGGCTGCGGGGTCGGTGGGCGGGGTCGGCGCCACGGGATCCCCGGGCGCCATGACGGCCACCGCGTGTGCGGTGGAGGAAAAGATCAGCTGTAAGCCCACCAGAACTGCCAGGAGCAGGCCCAGCAGCAGCGCCGCCCGTCCCCAGCGGCGCAGGGTGACGGAATCGAAAGTCAGGTTCACAGATTCAGGCCCTTGCGCACGGCCGCCCCTGCCTGACGCCAGGTGTTGGCCGAGAAAATGGAGCCGTCCAGGCCGGCCGGATCCGACCGCTGGTGCCGGGGCGGGCGGGCGGGCGAATCCTGCCCGCGTCCGACGGCGCCCGCCTGGTGCAGGGCACGGGCGAAGGCCGGTTCCGGTGCGGGATCCGGTACCGGAACAGGGCCGGAGTTTAGGACGCTAATGGAGTTCTCGGTGACGCCGAGCAGGAACCTTTGACCGTCAGAGTCGACCACCACCACCGACGCCTTTTGGCCCACGCTGCGTCGGCCGACAAGCTTCAGATCGGCTTCCGTCCCGGACCGGCTTCCCTTGGCCAAACGCTTTTGGGCCAGCCACAGCAGGACCACGACGACTGAAAGTGAAAGCCCCACCCGCAGAACCAGCAGGAGCGTTTCCATCTATCCGACCGTTTCCGCCGCGTCCAGTATCTTCGTCACCCGCACGGCATACTCCTGGTCAACCACCACCACCTCGCCATGGGCGATCAGTCGGCCGTTGAGCAGCACGTCGGCGGGTGCACCGGCGGAACGGTCAAGATCCACCACGTCACCCGGTTCCAGGCCCAGCACATTGGCCACTGTCATGCGCGTGCGGCCGATGACCACCGACAATGCCATCTCCACGTCGTGGATGCGCGCCAGCTTCTGCACGCTCACCTCAGCACTGCCGCTGGAAGATCGTTTTTGGCCCTGCCGGATACGGATTGCAAACCAGGCGAAGGTTTCGGTGCTCCCGGGCTCAAACAGCCGGTAGACGGCGGATTCGGCGTCGGAGAACAAAGTTGTGGATGCGGTTTGGGCGACGTCGCCAAGGACGCCGGAGCCAAGTGTCCCCGCTGCGGCTTCCAGTGCAGGACGGAGCACGTCCGCTGCTGCGACGGCGGCCGAGCCGCCGGAACGCCGGATGGTTTCCTCCGTGGCGGATGGCAGTGAGAGCGCCATTTCGGCCGAGACCGAACCCAGGTAGTCCACGGCCAGGATGGTGGTGCCCGGGGCGGGGACGTCCCCGTCAGCCATCGGCCACAGCGCCGATTCCAGCGGGGCGGAGGCCGGCAGGAGTGCCGCCAGGGCGTCCACGGCCCCGGTGTGCAGTGTCAGTGTGGTTGTCACGGGGTGCTCTCTTCGATTGAAACTATTTGTCCGGCCTGCCGGGATCCGTGGGCGACGCCGACCGCCCCGGCCACAGGCCGGCCGCTGAGCATCATGTCAAAGGGCCTGCCGACGGGGTGCCGCAAGGACAAGACGTCACCGACAGACAAATCCAGAATCATCGGAGGGCTGACAGGGACCGGCCCCAGGGACATTTCCACCACGATGGGTGCGGCCGCCACATGACAGCGCAGCTGCGCCGGGGCATCCTCGAGTTTGCTCGAGGGGCTCTTGGTGCCGAGCTGGTTCAGCAACGGCTCGGCCGGCAGCGCGATGGTGGCCCCCCACCCAACGTCGTCCACGCTCACGCGCAACCCGGCCACGATCATGAGCGTGTCGGTCGCCGCGGCCTGGGCGAATTGGGAATTGAAATGAAATCCGTGAAAGGTGAGGGGTGCTGCCAACAGCAAACCAAAGGAGTAGTGAAGCTCTGCCAACGCATCGGCCATAAGCTGCTTGACCAGCGACTGCTCAAGGGGGGTGAACTTGCGGTCCGGCAACGGGCCGTCCGCGCTCCCTCCCAGCATGCGCTTGAGCCAATGGAACGCGGCTTCTGTGGGGAATTGAATGACGGCCCGTGCCTCCTGGCCCTCCATGTCGCAGAGCACCATCGTCGTGGAGGCTGGCAGGGACGCGGCGTAGTCGACATAGCTGACCATGGTGACCCGCTCGGCCACCACCGTCGATCCGGCCCGAACGTTGGCAGCCAGCAAGGTGCCCCACTGCCGGGCGAAGGTTTCAAAGGCCACTTCCAGGACCCTGCTGTGGTCCCGCGCCAACGCCGTGGGCCGCCGGAAGTCGTACACCTCGACGGCGCGCTCCACATCGGCTCCGGGCAGGGCGGGGCTCACTGAAAGTACTGGCACATCACCCACTGTCGGCAGCAAGGGCGTTTCCGTTAGGGATGTTTGGCCTTGACTTTCAGGGCCTTGGGGATCAGCGCCCGGACGTCTTCCTTTTGGTCGGAGAGGACCACAATGTCCACCCTCCGGTTCAGCTCACGCAGGGCCTCGGTTGAGTCGTCGTTGACTTGCCGGGAGGCGCCGTACCCCATGGCCCCGATGCTGCCGCCCGGGATGCCGCCGCGCTCCACCAGATTTCGCAGGACCCCGACGGCGCGCTCCGCCGACAACTCCCAGACGGAGGGGTAGCTGGTGATGGCATTGGCTGCGTGGCCTTCAACGGAGATCTCCAGTCCGGCCTTCACCAGGACCGGTGCCACAGCCCCCAGCACGCGTTCGGCCGTGGGCGAAAGTGCGGGGCTGTCGGGGAGGAAGAACGTCTGGGAGCCGACCAGCTTCACTGTCAGTCCGCGCTGGTCAATGTCAAAATCCACGTTGGCAGCCAGTCCTGCGCTGACCAGGCGGGAGTGCATGGCGTCGCGGAGAGCGGTCAGCTTGTCCACCTCACTGAGTGCCTGTGCCAGGTTGTTGTCAGTGAGGAGGCCTTCCTTGCCCACCTCCTTGGGCGGGACCACTACGCCCGTGGCAGTGTCGACCTTGCCGACGTTGACCTGCCCGAATCCGGTGGCGAGCGAATTCTTCAGCTGAAAGAACTTTTCGCTGTCCACTGAGGACATGGCAAAGAGGACGATGAACAGGCACATCAACACGGTGACCATGTCCATGTAGGATGCCATCCACCGTTCGTCCGGGTGTTGTTCCCCTGAACCGCCCCGACGGGAACCGCGCCGGTTGCGTCCGGCGCTCATGCCGCCTGCTCAAGCCGGTCGTCGCCCGCGCCCTTGCCGTTGGGCTTGGCCGCCCCCCTACGGTTTTCCGGCACCAGGGCCGTGAGCCGTTCGCGGAGGAGGATGGGCTGGGATCCTGCCTGGACGGCGAGGACGCCTTCCATCAGCAGTGTCATCCTGTCCACTTCAAGTTCCGAGAGCCTGGCCAGTCGTGCCGCGATGGGGAGCCACATGAAGTTGGCGGAGAGCAGGCCCCACAGGGTGGCGACGAAGGCGCTGGCAATCATCGGTCCCAGGGTGCTGGGCGTGGAGAGGTTTTCCAGCACATGGGTCAGGGAGACGACAGTGCCGACGATTCCGACGGTGGGGGCGTAGCCGCCCAATTGCTGGAAGAACCGGCAGGCGATGTTGTCGGTTTTCATCTTGGTGTCGATGGCGTCGTCGAGCATGTCCCGCAGTTCGTCCCCGTCGGTCCCGTCGGCGATGTTCTGCAAGGCGTTGCGCAGGAACGCATCGTCCGTCTGGGACGCGTCCTCCTCCAGGGACAGCAGGCCCTGGCGCCGGGCCTTCTCAGCCAGCTGGACCACTGTGTCTATGCTCCCCAGGGGCGAGGAGGGCTTGGCGGTGAATGCCTTGGGCAGGGCCTTGAAGGCGTGCGTGAAATCCTTGAACGTGGACCCGGCCAGTCCCACGGCGATGCTGCCGACGAAAACCAGGAGCATGGGCGGCAGCAGGATGATGCTGCCGACGGTGGACCCTTCCATGGTGAGCACGGCCACCAGGGTGCCGAAGGCGAGTAAAATGCCGATAAGTGTAGCCGGATCCATGGCCTACTGCCTGCCCGTGGTGGTGCCGCCGGCCGGCTCGGGCGGGTGGATGACGCTCAGGTGCGGCACCGTCCGCCTGCCGGGGGCGGGGGCGTTGTGGTAGGCAAGGGAAATGACCTGCGCCCGGAAGGATGCAACCTTCTCAATGATCTCAGCCATCGGCTCCGTCACCACGAACCGGGCCCCGTCCGCCATGACAAGGATGGTGTCCGGAGATTCAAAGACGCGGGCGATGAGGTCCGGATTCACCGCAAAGTGCCTGCCGTCAAGGCGGGTCACTGTAATCATGGGCGCATCCTTCTCACGGCTTTCATGGTCTCAACCACGTACACCGGCCACTGTCGGCCGTCCCGCTCCATCCGTTAGGAGCGGGACAGCCGCGGGAGGCTAGCGCTTGAGCTGCGTCAGTTCCTGCAGGACTTCGTCGGACGTGGTGATGATGCGGGCGTTGGCCTGAAAACCGCGCTGGGCGACGATCAGGTTCGTGAATTCCTGGGACAGGTCCACATTGGACATTTCCACGTAGCCGCTGGTGAGCTCGCCAAGGCCGCCCCGCCCGGCCGTGCCAATGGTGGCCGCACCCGAGGAGGCGGTGGAGCGGTAGCTGGAAGAACCGGCCTTCTCCAAGCCTCCGGGGTTGGTGAAGTTGGCCAGGGCCACCTGCCCAATCACCATGTTTTCCCCGTTGGTGAACGATCCCGTCAGCGTGCCGTCGGTGCCCATGGTGAAGGAGGTCAGCGTGCCTGCGGCGTTGCCGTCATGGCTGGTCACGGCGAGGGTGTTTTCCCCGGAATATCCCGTCAGCGCGGTCATGTCCACGGTCATGCCGCTGATGTTCAGGGTGCCGCCGGCGCCCACCTTGCCGGTGGGCAGGAACGTGATGGCAGCAGGCCCGCTGGCACCGCCGTTGTCGTCCGCAGCCCCAACGTTCCAGCCGGCTGCCGACTTGGTGAAGGTCAGGGCCACGTTGCGGGCTGCGCCCGAGGCGTCAAAGACCTGCACGTCGCGAACCACCTGGGCGCCGGTCGCGGCGTCGGTGGGCAGGTTGCCCCCCAGGACGGCCTTGGACGTGGCGGTCGGGGGCGCCACCATGTCCTTGGCGATGCGGATGTTACCAAGCGGTCCGCCGGAGTTGACGGCGCCGTTGGCTGCAGCCCAACCCTGGACCAGTCCGCCGTCGGGCGAGACCAGCCGGCCGAGGGAATCGAAATTAAAGGCCCCGGCGCGGGCGTAGGACTGCTCGCCGCCCTTGCTAGTGATGAAGAAGCCGTCGCCGGAAATCATCATGTCCGTGGAACGGCCGGTCGCCTGGGCTGATCCCTGGGCGAAGTTGGTGGAAATGGCGGCCACCTGGACCCCCAGGCCCACCTGTGCGGCGTTGGTGCCGCCGGTTTCCGCCCGTGCTGTCGAGCCCGATCGAGTCAACTGGGACAGCGTGTCCTGAAATTGCACACTGGAGCCTTTGTACCCGGCCGTGTTGACGTTGGCGATGTTGTTGCCGGTGACGTCGAGCATGGTCTGGTGTGCGCGGAGGCCGGAAATGCCTGAATACAGTGAGCGAAGCATGGGTGGAGCCTTTCTGTGCCTGGTTTTGCCGGTTGAGGTGCTGCGGGGTCGGTCTTCGAGGTGAGAGCACCGGCGATCCCGGAAATGACGTCGAGGGGGACGGTCTGGTCGCCCACCTTGACTTGTGGGGTGCCCTGGGCGAAGGAGACGGAGTCGGCCACGCCGGTGTGGTGCGTTCCGTCGCTGTCCTTCCAGGAGATGCTCTGCCCCAGCATGGTGGCCGCGGCGATTCGCATCTGCAGGGAAAAGTTCTCGGTGGACGTTTTGTCCATGCTGGTGAGTTTTTCCATGGTGGCCAGCTCAGTGGTCTGGCTGATCATCTGGTTGGTGTCCATGGGTGAGGAGGGGTCCTGGTTGCGCAATTGGGTCACCAGGAGGTTCATGAACACTTCGGAGTCCATGGACTGCTTGGGCGCGCGCGTCGGAGTGGTGCTGTAGACGCCGCTGACGGCCGTTGCCGGGGTGATGGGTTCGTTGCTGATGGTGGCGCTCCTGTTTTCTATACCGTGATGTCCAGCGAGGTGGTCAAGGCCGACGTGCCGGATCCGCGCAGTGGCTGCTCCGGTATTTCCCGTGGCACTCCGGCCCCCGGCGGCCCGGGTGCGTCCTCCCGCAATGCCGCGCCACCGTGCCCCAAGCCGGGCTGGCCCAAGCCGTTCTGTCCAAAGCCGTTCTGCCCAAACCCGTTCTGCCCGGGGGACTGTCCCTGTCCCCCGGCGTCGGAATTCAGCGAGGAGGACACGTTCAGCGCGGAGGTCATCCCTTGGGCGGCCAGGTCACGGCGGAGGTCGTTCAGGATCAGGCGCAGCCCGTCCCGGCCGAGGTCGGTGGTGGCATGCAGTTCAATGCGCATGCCTGCCGCGCCGAGGTGCGCGCTGACGGTGACTGGTCCCAGCGATTCGGGCACCACGTGGACCGTCATGACGCGTTCCCCGGACTGTCCGGTGGCGAGTTGAAAGATGGGGCGGGACAGCTGTTCGGGCAACGCCGGAGGTGCCGGCTGTGGTGCAGCCGGGGCGGGCTGGGACGCCGGTGTGGCCGGCGGCGTAGAAACGGCTGCGGGCAGGCTGTTCCCGGAGACCGGCGGCAGTCCGGCCGGCCCGGATCCGTCAGAGTCAGCGCCCGCCCGGTCACCATGGCCGGCGTCAGCACCAGCCGCCCGCGCGCCGACGGCTGGTGCTGCCGTACCGGAAAACGATCCCTGCACCGGCGATGCAGCGGAAGAGGGCTCAGCGGAAGTCGATGCGTCGACTGCCGGCACCTGGGCGGAGGCGTCCGTCGGCGCCACAGTGGGGACGCCACCAGGTCCTCGGTTTTGCGCGGAGGCAGCGAGTGCAGCTTGTCCAGCGGACCTGTCCCCCTGCACGGCACGGGGACCGCCCGTTGGGGCTCCCGCCGCTGCAGCCCCAGTGGGCTGCCCCATGCCCTCAGACACCCGGTGGCCGGATGCAGTCGGCTGGTCTTTGCCGTCGTCCGCCGGGGCCGCCGCCGGTCCTTCCACCGTTGCCTCAGCTGCGGGTCCCACAATTGAGGAGGCCGACGCGCCGGGACCCGCAGCCGTTGCGGCCGCAGCAGCTGAGACGGACGCACCAGCCGGGACGCTGGGTGAAGCCGGCGCGGCGGCACCTGTCAGTGCCATCGCCACCTGCAAGGAAGCAGTGGCAGCAACAGAGAGTGCCGCCGGGTCCGGCGCGGTAGCGGCGCCGTAGCTGCCCTGCGCAACGTCCCCGGCTTCCGGTCCTGCGGGCGCAGCCGGTTCAATACCGGGCGCTGCGGACGCAGCCGGTTCAGCACCCGGCGCTGCGGGCCCGCCCGCAGTCGTCGCCTCAGCGCCCTCCGAAGGGCGTTCCGACGCCCGCTTCGGAGCTGGGGCGTCCCGTGTGGTTTCACCAACGGCTTCCCTCAGTCGGGCTGAAAAGCTTTGCCGCGGTTGCTGCCGCTGCGCGGCCGGGTCCAAGGCTTTGCGGTTTGGGAAAGCGGGTGGCAGGTCGGCGATGGTTGCAGCCTTCATATCCCGTCCTTTCGCCGGGTGAGGGCCAGTTCATCAAGGAAGCTTTGTTCCGCCAGCAGCTCCGCGGAGACGCAGTCCTGGCGGTGCCGCTCGGAGAGCTTATCCAGCGAGCTCGCTGCCGTCTTCGCCTCGATCAAGGCGGCCTGGGCCTCCTCCGCCTCCATCTCCAGCGTGGCCGCCAGGGTTTCCAGTTCCAGCAGGAGGCTGCGTGAGGCCGAACGTGCCGCAGCCGTGGCGGCCAGGGCCACGGCGGAGCCTGCCTCCGCCGGTGAGTCGGCAAGATCGCCCCGGGCGCCGGCCAGACGGCGGGCATGGGCCGTCCGCCCGGCGTTGGCCCGGGCCAGCCCGGCCGAGGCCTGGTCCTCCTGCAATTTACGGAGGCGGAGTAGTCCGGCGAGACGGAATGCGGTGGTCATTGAAGCTCTCCAAACATGTTGACTAGGGATCTCAGCTCGGCCCAGGCAGTTTGTCCCGGGACCTGGTTGCCAAGTTGCTGTTGCAGGAACTCATTGATCGGAGCCGAATGCTGCAGGGCCGCATCGACCAGCGGATTGGAGCCGGACTGGTACGCGCCGACGTCGATCAGGTCTTGGGCGCCCCGGCGGGCCGCCATTACGCGACGGAGGGTGGCAGGACGATGTGCCCGTCCAGGATGGACCGGACGGCGTCGGCTATGGGTTCGTTGTGGTCGTCGCCGTCTACCAGCACGGTGTACATCCCTGTCACGGAGCCGGTCTTATCCGTGCCTGCCCGCTCCAGCAGCCGGGCCAGCACGGAAAAGGTCGACGGCGGGTAGCCGCGGGTTGCGGGCGGTTCCCCCACGGACAGGCCCACCTCGCGCTGGGCCATGGCCACCCGGGTCAGGGAGTCCATCATCAGCATCACGTCGGCACCGGTGTCACGGAAGGACTCGGCGATGCGGGTGGCAGTGAACGCCGCCCTGAGCCGAACGAGCGCAGGTTCGTCCCCGGTCGCCACCACCACAATGGAGCGGGCCAGCCCTTCCGGACCCAGGTCGTCTTCGAGGAATTCGCGCACTTCACGGCCCCGCTCCCCCACCAGGGCGATCACGGAGATATCCGCCTCGGTCCCCCGGGCAATCATGGACAGCAGGGAGGACTTCCCCACCCCGGAGCCGGCGAACAGCCCCATCCGCTGCCCCCGCCCTATGGTGGCCAGGGTGTCCACCACCCGGACGCCGGTGCTCAGGGGCACGCGGATTCTTGCCCGGTCCATGGAATTGGGGGATTCGTTGGCCACGGGCACGCCACGGCCCCCGGCCAGGGGACCCAAACCGTCGATGGGCCGTCCCAAGCCGTCCAGGACACGGCCCAACAGGCCGCGGCCCGTCGGTACCAGCAGCGGTTCTCTCCGGGCGCGGACTTGGGCGCCGCGTGCCAGGCCCGCCATGGCTCCCAGCGGCATGATGGTCAAGGTGTCCCGTCCCACGGCCACCACCTCGGCGTCCATGTCACGCGTCCCGGGGCTGCCGGCGGCGATGCTGACAAGGTCCCCCACCGCGCAGCGCAGGCCGCTGACGTGCGCGGTCAGCCCCAACACGGCGGAGACCACGCCCACGCGTTCGGGTGCCGCGGCCCGCAGCATCGCGGCAACCCGGGCAGCACCGCGCTCCGTGAGCGCGCCGGCATAGGTGGTGCTCATGGGTTCGCCTCCGCCAGAGCGCGGCGGGCGCGGTCCAGGGCGGTGGATATGCGGGCGTCGAGGAATCCGTCCGGGAATTCTGCCACCGCGTCCCCGGCCGGCATGTTTTCATCGGCCAGCGCGTTGAGTCCGCAGGCCTCCAGTGCTTCGGGCCCGATGGCGGCCAGGTCCTGGGGATTGAGGCGGACCAGGGGCGTGGCGGGTTCCTGTCCGCGGTCCCTGACCCGCGCCAAAATGGCCTGTGCGGACGCTTCCCCGTCGCCAAGCTCCCGCCCCACTATGGCTTCGGCCAGCGTGAGGGCACAATCGATCAACGTTGCTTCGGATTCTGCCAGGACGGGTTGGGTCCGGGCCGCCAGGGCAGCCCCGGCCGCGGCCAGGGCGGCAAGCTGCGCGGCAGACCGGCCACGGAGCCCCGCCAACAGCGCCTCGTGTTCGGCGTCATGTACGGCACGCTCCAGGGCGGCTTTCTCCCTGGCCTGTTGCAGGCCCGCGGCGTGGCCCAGTGCGTGCCCACGCAGGTAGCCGCGCTGCTCCGCGTCGGCGTGAACCTGCCACTGTTCATCGGTGGGCACGACCGGATAGACAATGGTCCGCAGCGGCGTGGCCTGGACTGCCGTGTGGTCCTTAGACATAGCCGTCCTCGTCGGCGTCGCCGCTGCGCACCACTATTTCCCCGGTTTCGCCCAGCTCGCGAATGACCCGGCCGATTTCGGCCCGCGCCTGGTCCACATCCGATGCCCTGACAGGCCCGAGTGATTCGATCTCTGCGTCGAGCAGGACGCGGTTGCGCTCGGAGATATTGGCGCGAATGGCGTCTTGGATGGCCTCGGGCGCGCCCTTCATGGCCAGCGCCAGCGCACCGGCTTCCTTGCCACGGAGCACCTTTTGGATGTCCTGGTTGTCCAGCTTGACCAGGTCCAGGAATGACAGCATGCGCGAACGCACCTCTTCCGCAAGGACCGGGTCGCGGAGCTCCAGCTCCTCCATGAGTGCCCGCTCGGTCACGGCATCGGAGCGGTTCAGGATGTCAACGAGCGGCTGTATTCCGCCGATGACGGCGACTTTGTCGCGTTGGCCCACCACTGTCAGGGAGCGCTGTCGCAAGGCTTCCGCCAAAATTCCGACGAGCTCCGGTGTTGCCGGACCCATGGTGGCGATGGCCTGCGCCACGTCCGTGCGGACGTCGCCCGGCAGCCCAGTCAGGGCGGCGGATGCCCGGTCGGGACGCAGGTGGGCCAGCACCAGGGCTATGGTCGCCGGCATCTCCCCTTCCAACAGGGAGACCAGTTGGCCGGGCTCAGCCTCGTCGAGGAACTCAAATGGCTTGCCGGCAGTTTTGGTGGACAACCGGTTCATGACGCCAGCGGCGCGTTCCGCGCCGAAGGAGGCCTCCAGCAGTCCGGCGGCGTAGTCGCGTCCCCCCACGGCGGAGTGACGTCCGCTGACGACGAGACGGTGGAATTCGTCGACAACCTCATCGGCAACGTCCGGATGCACCCGGCGCATTTTGACGATTTCCGAGGCCAGGGTTTCTGCTTCGTCCTCGGTCAGGTGGCCCATCACGGCGGCGGCGGACTCCTGGGACAGCTGCATGAGCATGGCCGCAGCCTTTTGGGGCCTGCTCAGCCCGGGGCGCTCGCTCATACGGCCGCCGTTTCGTCCATGAAGGAACGCAGGAGATCGGCGGTGCCCGCAGGGTCCTTGGCAGCCAGCGCCTGGAGCGATGCCCGCTTGTCGGAAGTTTCACTGCTTTCCGCCACAGGCAGCATCACCGGTTCCGGGATGGACGGCAGCGCCGTGGTTTCAGGTGAAACGGTCACGGCCAGCGGGGCGGCGTCGGCCACGGCCTCCCGCCGCTCGCCCAAGTCCACCAGCTCGCGCACCTGCCGGCGGTTCTTTCGGGCGTAGAGCACCAGCGCCAGCAGCAAGGCGAGCAATGCCACGGCGGCGTAAAGTATGGTGCGCCATGTTTTGGCGGAGGCGGCGGCGTTGGAGTCGGCCTTGGCTGCGTCCAACGCTGCCTTGGCGGCGTCGGCCTGCGCCGTGGAGAACGGCAGCACCTTCAAGGTGACCACGTCACCGCGGGCGCGGTCGATCCCGGCCGCGGCTGCCACCATGTCCGTCAACGTGGCCGCGTTAACCTTCTTGGCTGCGGCGGTGTCCACCGCTACGGCCAGTGACTGTTTTTGTAAGGCTCCGGCCGGGATGCTGGTGTTCGCCGTGGTCTTGTCCACTGCATTGTTTTTAGTGGTGGTGGTGGATTCGGACGTGCCCGCTCCGCTCGCGGACCCTTGGGGCACGGCAATGTTGTCCGGGCCCAGCACGCCTGCCCCGGAGCCGCTGCCCCCTGTTGACTTGGTGGAGGTGGAGGACTCGTTCAACGCCGGGGCCCCGGTGGGGGAAACGAAGGATTCCTTCACCACCTCGGAGGTGGACTTGTCCATGGCTGCAGTGAGCGAGACGGTTGAGTTGCCCGGCCCCAGCACCCGGTCCAGCATGGCCTGCACGGCAGAGCTGGTCCGCTTTTCATACTCGGTGGCCTGCTTGTCGGCCCCGCCGCCCGGAGCAGTCCCGGCCGCGGAGAGCACGTTGCCCTTAGCGTCGACCACGGAGACGTTGGCCGGCGTCAGGCTCTCCACTGCGGAGGAGACCAGATGCACGACGGCGTCGACCTGGTCAGCGGACAGCTGCGCTGAGCCGGCGGTTTCGATGAACACCGAGGCGGTCGGGTCCGCCTTGGTGGAGGTGAAAACGGTGCTTTCGGGGATGGCGAGTTTGACGGAGGCGTTTTGCACCCCGTTCATGGCCATGATCGTCTTGGCCAGCTCGCCTTCCATGGCCCGCTTGTAGGTCACGTTTTGTTGAAATTCCGAGGACGTGACGCCCATGGTGTCCAGCAGGGAGTATCCGCCGGTCGTGGCGGCCGGGAGGCCGGACGAGGCCGCCTTCAGCCGTTCGTCATAGACGTTGGCGTCCGGTACAAGGATGGTGGATCCGCCGTTGGACAGCTGGTAGGGGACGTTGTCGGTTTTGAGCTGGGCGACGATGGCGCTGGCGTCCGCTGCGGCGACGCCGGTGAACAGGGGCGAATAGGTGGGCTTGGTCAACCAGCTCACCAGCGCAACGGAGCCGAGCACCAGCACGGCCACGCCGATCACCGCCAGGGTGCGCTGGGCAAGGCTAAAGCCCTTGAGCGTCCCGGAGGCACGGCCCATGAATTGTGAGACGGCGGGGGGCATCAGGCCTGCATCCTCATGATTTCGTTGAACGCGTCGACGCCCTTGTTGCGCACGGCGGCGACCAGTTCCAGCGTCACCTGGGCGCGGGCGGCCGCAATGGTGGCGTTGTGGATGTCGTCAAGGTTTCCGGTGACCGCCTGGACGGCCAGTGTGTTGGCGTCGCTGGACAACGACTGGGCGTTGTCCAGCGCACCGGTCAGTGCGGTGCCGAAGGCGGAGCCTGAGCCGTCGGAGGCGCCAGCCGGGCGGACGTCCTGCACATAGCCGGTGGCTGCGGTTGCCTGCACGCCGATGATGGGTGTGGGGCTCATGGGTTATTTTCCAATCTGCAGTCCGGCTTCGTACATGGTCTTGGCCCGGTCCACGACGGCGGCGTTGGCCTGGTAGCCGCGTTGGGCCATGATCAGTTGGCCCATTTGGCTGGCCAGGTCCATCTCCGGGTAGCGGACGTAGCCCTCCGCGTCGGCGAGCGGGTGGTCGGGCTCGTACACCTTGCGTCCTTCGGCGTCGCCGAACGCTGCACCGGCCACATAGACACCGGTGTTGCCCGGCCCGGCCTCGGCCAGCACGTAGCGGGCGCGGAAGGCCTCGCCTCTGGTGGGAGCGGCGGTGTTAACATTGGCCAGGTTGTCTGAGACGGCGTCCAGCCATTTGCGGTGCAGGGTCAGCCCCGTGGAGGCGATGCCGATGGCGTCGGCCATTACTGGGTCCTCAACGCGGTGCGCATGGCGGAGAATTCGCCGTTGACGGCCTGTGCCGCGAATTGGTAGCGGAGGGTCGTTTCAACGTTGGAGAGTGTCTCGGTGTCGAGGTTGACGTTGTTGCCGTTGAGCTGTGTGGGTTCCAGCGAGGTGGCCGTGGTCGCCTCGACGTGCCCGTCTCCGGCCTTGACCGAGGCGGCAAGCGCGTTCTCGAACATGACACGCTTGGCCCTGTAACCGGGCGTGTTGACGTTGGCGATGTTGTCGGCGATCGCCTTTTGGCGCTCGGACAGCGAATTGAGGGCGCTTGTAAGCGCCACGGTGACCACGGAATCCAGCACTGCATTCTTTCTTGCCGAAAAATGGGGCCGGTCCGTGGCCTGTCAGGTGAGCTATCCGTGCTCGAGTGCAACTATCGGCATGGCCGCCGGGCGCGTAAGGCGTTGCGTGCAACCCATTTTTCCGTGCGGGGCAGGTTTAGCCAGTGACGTCCACGTAGACGGAACGGACCTGCGTCCGTGAGGGCTGCGGTTGCGTCAGCAAAGCTGCGGCCTCCTGCACGGCACCGCCCAGGAGTTCGGCCGCCTCGGCCTGTGCCACCACCAAGCGACGTGCCCGGGCAGCCAGCTCAACGGGCAAGGGGCCGGGATCGGCGGGGGGCACCCACGAGGCCGTGTCAGGCTGGAGTCCGACGGAGCCGGCACGGGCCCAGGCGCTGGCCAGTGCCACGTCCGCTTCCAGCCTTTCCAGCAGTACGGGCCAGATGCTCATGCCAGCCCATCCTGGGAAGCAAGTGCCGGGGCAAGCGGGCTTGACGAGGGTGCGGCCGCAGCGTCATGCCACGCCTGGCGCAGCGGTTCGAGCAGCCCAATGCATTCGCGGGTCAGCTTTACGTTGCGGTGGATATTGGCGTTCATCAGTGCCGTCCCGGCGTAGTTGTAGATGCCCAGCATGCTCCCGGCCCCGTCCCAGACTTCCACCTTCAGGGAACCGGCCAGTTCGGCGATGATGTCCTGGGCGTGCAGCAGGTTCTCCCGGGCAACGTCCCAAGCCTCGTCCATCTGGGCGGCCTCGGCACGGGCCAGGTCCAGCAGCAGCCGGTCGTATAGCATCACCAGCAGGCGTGCCGGGGAAGCGGAGAGGATGGCCTCACGCTGGTAGGTGTTGAGCGAACGGCTGGTGCTGGCGGTGACCGTCATTTCTTTTGGCTGCTTCCGGCGTCGAAGGAATTGATTTGTGAGGTGAGCCAGCTTTGCTGCGATTGCATCCTGCCCAGCTGGACTTCGAGGTTTGAATAGACGGCCATCAGGGAGCTGCGGCGCTGTGCCAGCCGGTCATCCCATTTGAGGATTTGGTCGTTAAGGTCGTTGATGGTGGTCTGCTGGCCCTTGATGCGCTGGGAAAGCGAGCCGTCGTAGGGGTCGGAGACGGCCTTGGCTGCATCGGCCACCCGCCCGGCAATGGTTTGCAGCGTGCCTTCGACCAGTGCCGGGTCCTTGGCATAGGCCGCGGCAAAGGCGTCCGCGTCAAAGGTGAAGTCACCGTTTTTGGTGGAGTTGATGCCGATGGTCGACGGGGACTGTCCGTTGATGGGGGCCACCACCGCAGTGAACAGGCGGTCCTTGGCCGAGGAGGTGGTGCTGTTGGACGTGAACAACCCGCCTGCCACCGCCCCGCCGGTGCCTCCGCCGGTCACCGCCGACTGGGTGAAGATGGAGCCGAGAATGATGTTGACGTTGGTGACCAGGTCCTTGGCTGCGTCGGTGACCTGTCCGCCGTCACGGCTGACGGTGACGGACACCGGGCCTGCTGAGAGTTGGTGGACGGTGACGTCCAGACCGGGAGCCAGTGCCGAAAAGGTGTTGGATGCCGAGCTGATGGTCTGCTCCGCCGCGGTCCCGGCCCACAGCGTGACCTTGGCGTCCTTGCCGTCATGGAGCAGGGTGGTGCCGGCGAGCGGCTGGGCCGTGCCGGCGTCAATGTCGGCCGCGCTGCCTTGGTAGATGGAGAAGGTGTTGGCCTCGCCCGTGCCCGTGGCCGTCAATTGCAGGCGGTATTGGGTGTTGCCAGCACCGTCGCTGCCTGACGCGATCTTCACGGCGGAGACGCCGGCGTCCGACTTGTTGATGGTGTAGGCAACGTCGTCCAGGGAGTCCGTGGCCGCCGTGATTTCCGTCCGGGTGCCGTCCTTCTTGACAAAGGTAAGGACGGGGGGGCTTGCGGGCCATTGCTGCATGGGTGCGGTCACCAGGGAGTGGGCCTGTGCCAGCTGCGTCACGTTCAGGTCGACGCTGAGAGGCTTGGCACCGGCGGACAGGGTGGCGGTGATGGCCGGGGCCGAGGACGATGCCTGGTATTTGGCCAGCCCGTCGGACTTGGCCAGGGCTGTTGCCTGCGTGGTCAGGGCGGCAAATTTTGAGTTCAGGGCCTGCAGGGCAGTGAGCAGGTAGTTGCTGTCGGAGACCTTGGTCTTCATCTGCGTTTGCGGGATGGCGGCGGCGCCCATCAGCGCATTGATGATGGACGTGGTGTCCAGCCCGGAAACCAGTCCGTCGATTCCCATGCCCATGGAAGGTCTCCTCGCTACAAAACGTCACGTTCTTGGGGTGGCGGCCGGCTAAAGGCCGGCCGCCACCTGGTGCCGGAACCCCCAGGTTCCGGCGGTGTCAGCTGCTACGGTTTAGCCCAGGAGCTTCAGGACGCCCTGGCTGCTCTGGTTGGCTTGGGCGAGCATGGCCGTGCCGGCCTGGGAGAGGATGTTGGAGCGGGTGAAGCTCACCATCTCCTGGGCCATGTCAACATCCGTGATCCGTGATGCCGCAGCGGAGAGGTTCTCCTTGGACACGGCAATGGTGCGGCCGGCGGACTCGAGGCGGTTCTGGGAGGCACCCAGGTCGGAGCGGGCGCCCGAAATATTCTTGATAGCAGTGTCGATCTTCGTGATGGTTTCCGAAGCCGTCGCATGATCCGTTACGACAAAGTCAGTGCCGTCGTTCACGGGTACGGTCTTGGCATCGATGGCAAGCTTGCCGACCAAAGTGCCAACGTCGGCCAGCTGAACCGCGATGGCATTGGTGTCCGGTGTCCCCGCTATGGCTGTCTGTCCACCCGTACCGACCTGGAACGTCAACGTGCTCTTGCTGTTGTCCAGCAAGTTGGTTCCATTGAAGCTTGTGTTCGCGGTAATGCGACCAAGTTCTTGGCCGAGCTGGGTTGCTTCCTTCTGAATGGCACCCCGGGAGTCGCCGTTGTTGGAGTCGTTGGCCCCCTGCACTGCGAGGTCGCGCATGCGCTGCAGGATGGACGTGACTTCGTTCAGCGCGCCTTCAGCCGTCTGGACCACGGAAATGCCGTCCTGGGCGTT
>CAJDTM010000060.1_pt1 | contig 45941 bp, 37 predicted proteins | sample 7389831 | NCBI WGS metagenome assembly CAJDTM01 (sample SAMEA7055656, study PRJEB34461) | soil metagenome | biome: terrestrial ecosystem; feature: Peninsula; material: soil | place: Antarctica | collected 2016
CCTCGCCCTCACCGTCTGGCGCGCCGTCACCAACAACTACGCCGACAACTGCAACCAAAACCCCAACGGCGTCGGCTGCTAACATACCGGCACCCCACGGGCAACCGGCCGCCAAAAAGGATCCCCCGATCCTGGCAGGAAACGAAAAAAGCGCCCCGGTTCCCAACGAACCGGGGCGCCCCAAACAACAGGCATGCAAGAACTACGGCGAAACGAGCACCTCGACACGCTGAAACTCTTTCAGGTCCGAATAGCCTGTGGTCGCCATCGACCGGCGCAGCGCACCGATCAGGTTAGATGCGCCGTCGGCCGTGTGAGCCGGGCCGTGCAGCACCTCCGCAAGCGTTCCCACGGTTCCCATCCTCACGCGGTGGCCCCGCGGCAGCTCCTGGTGGTGCGCCTCGGAACCCCAGTGCCACCCCTGGCCCGGGGCCTCGGCCGCACGGGACAGTGCCGCACCAAGCATGACGGCGTCGGCGCCCATGGCAATCGCCTTGACGATATCGCCGCTGGAACCCATGCTGCCGTCCGCAATCACGTGGACATAACGCCCGCCGGACTCGTCCATGTAGTCCCGGCGCGCCGCAGCAACATCGGAGATGGCACTGGCCATGGGCGCGCGGATTCCCAACGCGCGGCGGGTGGTGGTGGACGCGCCACCGCCAAAACCGACCAGCACACCGGCAGCACCGGTGCGCATCAGGTGCAGGGCAGGGGTATAGCCCGCGGCGCCGCCCACGATGACCGGCACGTCGAGTTCGTAAATGAACTGCTTAAGGTTTAGCGGCTCCGTGGTCTTGGAGACGTGCTCGGCGGATACGGTGGTCCCGCGGATCACGAAGATGTCGACGCCGGCGGCAACCACGGTCCTATAGAACTCTTGCGTACGTCCCGGGGTGAGGGAGCCGGCGACGGTCACACCGGCCGCGCGAATCTCCGCGAGGCGCTGCGTGATCAGCTCGGGTTGGATCGGCGCACTGTACAGCTGCTGCATGCGCAGCGTGGATTCCGGGTCGACGACGGAGCCCTCGAGCCCGGCGATCTCGTCGAGCACGGGCTGTGGCTCCTCATACCGGGTCCACAGGCCCTCCAGATCCAACACGCCCAACCCGCCAAGCTTTCCCAACGCGATGGCGGTTTCCGGCGACATGACCGAGTCCATGGGCGCCGCGATGACGGGCGTCTCAAACTGGTAGGCGTCGATCTGCCACTTGACGGAAACATCCTGGGGGTCGCGGGTCCGCCGGGACGGGACAATCGCGATGTCATCCAGGGTGTATGCACGGCGCCCACGCTTGCCACGGCCAATTTCAATCTCATAAGTCACGCCCCCTAGCCTAACCCAGCCGGGCCTTCCACCCTCAAAGGCGCCAGCCCTGCAGCGTCTGGGCGGCCCCGGCTTCCAGACCACCAATGGTTTCCACCTCTTTGGCCATGGCGACAAAGTCCGCAGCACCGGGCCGTCCGATAATGTCGGCCAGCGCGTCCCAATGCGCCCCGAGCCGCCCATATTGGGCTGCGGAATCCACCAACAACCCCTGCACGACGCCGTCTCCCCCACCCGCCGCGACCGCCGCCTCCCGCAGGAATTGGGCGTACAACGGGCGCAGCGCGCCGGGACCGCTGAAGCGTTTCCCTGCCAGGAGCCCGTGCAACATGCCCAGCCCGGCCTCGGCCCGCGCCGGGTCGGCAAAGATCCGCGGCCACCCGTTCCGGGTGGTGGTGTCCGCCAGCCTCCGGGCCCACGACCCCATCCCGGCAACCCCAAAGTTCTTCGCGTATCCCGCCGGAATGCCCGGCGGCGCAGATGCGGCCAGCAGCGCGTCCACGGTTTGTGCCACGGACGCCCGGAGCACCTGGGCGGTCAGCACGGCGCCTTCACCTGCCTCCACGTGGGCCTGCCAGTGCTTGTCGGCCTTTCGGCTCGCCCGGGCCCCGGCCAGCGCAACGGAACCGGCCAGCTCAAGCCGCCCACCGCCGTCGTCCACCCAATAGCCCTCGCCCTCCCGGGCCACCACTGCAACGTCCATGGAGTCCATGTCGGCCATGCTGTCCTCGGCCACCCAGGGCAGCTTTCCGCGGACCACACGCACGACGGCGGGCACTCCCGTTTCCAGCGCCGCATCCAACCGTGCCCGGGCCAGGGCCGCACTGCCGGTCTGCTGGACCGAGACGGATGCGCCGCTCCTTTCCAGCATGTTGTTCACGTACGGGCCGGGATGGAAGCGTGTGACAATGGACGCCGTAGTGATGTCCTTGTATTCAAAGGTGAAAATCATGAATCCGATGCCACCGCCCAACCCGGCCAGCATCGCTTCCGTGTACGGTCTGTCCGTGAAGGGGTTCAGCGTCCCGGATGCCGCCAAGACGCGCGCCCACAATCCGGCATCCCAATGGGAGATGGCAGTCCTGGGGTCGTAGGTGGCGGGCATGGCTTGATTGTAGCGGGGCACCCAGTACGCAACGGGCCTGGCCGGTTCGTCTAAGCTGGTGTCCAGCCCGCAGCGCCAAGCCAATATGCCGGCCGGCCCCCCGACGTACCACAAGGAAACAATGACTGACACCGAACTGCGCATGACCGACCACGAGCTGCTGGCCCTGCTGTCCATGACGCCCACGGAATCTGCGGCCACTACGCGGGAGTTGTTCAGGCTCAGCCAGAATGAGGACAATGACCTGCTGAAGAACGCCGGGCTCACCACGCTGATGGTCCGCGGGCTGGCTGAAGTCCAGGGCGAGAAGATTGTTCCCACTGGCCGCTGCGCCGTGGTGGGCAAGGTGCTCTCGCAGGCGCAGGAATGGCTGGAAATTTCCCTGACCACACCCTCGACCGAGCACGTGCTTTTCACTGCGGGGTCCAATGTCGGTGCCATTTTGCTGAGCCTGGGCCCGTTTGGCGTCCATGAGATCCAACCGGTCGAGTCCGGCCCCGCCATGCTGGCCCTTGGCATGCACCTGTGCCGTGAGTACCTGGCCGGCGGGGCCGAAGGCCTGCCCGCCACGGCCGTGGTCAGGCGCCTGCGCGTGGGCGCGGAGCCCGTCATCGCCCAGCTGACCGCCATAGAATCCGGGGAGTGGACGCTGCGTTCAGGCTCCGACACCGAATTCAAAGAGCAAACCGTGGCTCCCGGCGCTGCCCTCGACAGCTTCGAGGCAGTCTTCACGGCCTGACCGCGCCCCAGGCGTTGTCCCCGGCCGCTACTTGTTGAGGTAGTTGGGCGCCTCAACCGTCATTTGGATGTCGTGCGGGTGGGATTCCTTCAGCCCGGCCGCCGTGATGCGCACAAACTTCCCGCGCGCCTTCAGCTCGGGTACCGTGGGCGCGCCCACATAGAACATGGTCTGGCGCAGGCCGCCCACCAGCTGGTAGGCCACGGAAGCCAGCGGGCCGCGGTAGGCCACACGCCCCTCGATGCCCTCCGGAATGAGCTTGTCGTCACCGGAGACGTCCGCCTGGAAGTAACGGTCCTTGGAGTAGGACGTGTTCTTGCCGCGGGACTGCATGGCGCCCAGGGAGCCCATGCCGCGGTACGTCTTGTACTGCTTGCCGTTGACGAATACCAGCTCGCCCGGGGATTCCTCGGTGCCGGCCAGCAGCGAACCGAGCATGACGGTGTCGGCGCCGGCCACCAGGGCCTTGCCGATGTCGCCGGAGTACTGCAAGCCTCCGTCGGCGATCAGCGGAACTCCGGCAGGAATCGCGGCCTTCGCCGATTCGTAGATCGCGGTGATCTGCGGGACGCCGACGCCGGCCACGACGCGGGTGGTGCAGATGGAGCCCGGGCCAACACCAACCTTGATGCCGTCGGCGCCGGCATCGATCAAGGCCTGGGCGCCTTCCCGAGTCGCAGCCTGGCCGCCGATGACATCCACATGCGCTGCGGCCGGATCGGCCTTCAGCTTGGCGATCAGTTCCAGCACGCCCTGGCTGTGGCCGTTGGCGGTGTCCACGAACAGGGCATCCACGCCGGACTCGACCATGGTCATGGCCCGCTCCCAGCCGTCGCCGAAGAAACCGATGGCGGCCCCGACGCGCAGGCGGCCGCCGTCGTCCTTGGTGGCCAGCGGGTACTGCTCGGCCTTGGAGAAGTCCTTCACGGTGATCAGGCCGCGCAGGTAGCCGGCGTCGTCCACCAGGGGCAGTTTTTCAATCTTGTTTTTCCCCAGCAGCTTGGACGCCTCTTCGCGGCTGATGCCGACACGCCCGGTGATCAGCGGCATCGGCGTCATGAGCTCATGGACGCGGCGGTGCGGGTAGTCGCCCTCCGGGATGAACACGGTGTCGCGGTTGGTGACAATGCCCATCAGGCGGCCGTCGGCGTCGACCACGGGCAGGCCGGAGACACGAAAGCGGGCGCACAGCTCGTCCAGTTCCGCCAGTGTGGCGTCCGGCCCCACCGTGACCGGGTTGGTGATCATGCCGGATTCACTGCGCTTGACCAAGTCAACTTCCTCAGCCTGCCGCTCTATGGAAAGGTTGCGGTGCACCACGCCCAGGCCCCCCTGCCGGGCCATGGCGATCGCCATCCTGGACTCCGTCACCGTGTCCATGGCTGCCGAGAGCAGCGGCGTCGCCACGGTGATCCGCTTGGAAACGCACGAACTTGTGTCAGCCTCCGACGGGACCACGTCCGTGTGGCCGGGAAGGAGCAGGACGTCGTCGTACGTCAGGCCAACGAAGGCGAAGGGGTCATGGATTTCAGGCTGGGACACGAAGGCTCCTTGGCGGGAGTAGAAGCAGTGGGGTGTGCATCCGATGGCCTGCCCCGTCATTACGGGGCTGGTCTGTGCGTTGCTAATAGTCTAAAACGAAACGTGCGGTTGCCCTATTCCGCGCCGCTTTTGGCGGCCGACGGCTTCGGGGCGCGGGCGGTCCCATAGAATCGTGCGCAGAGGCTGGCACAACGAAGGAACCCCCATGGCCCTGCAGATCCGCATTGTTGTCCCGTCCGGCACCGCCGACTCCGTGGTCTCGATCGCCCGCAGCCACCCGGGCGTTTCGGAAATCTCACGGACCGCCGGCGCCTCTCTCATCCCCGACGGCGACGTCATAGTCCTGCAGGCCGTGCGCGAATCCGTCGAGGGGCTGCTGGAAAAGCTCCACGAACTCCACATCGGCGAGCTGGGCTCCGTCAGCGTCACCGCCCCGGAACTGGTCATCTCCGAGCGCCTCGATGCGGCGGACAAGGAAGCTTCCGGGGCCGGGGCCGACGCCATCATCTGGGACGAAGTGGAAAAGGACACCAACGCCGATTCCAAGCTGACGTGGAGCTTCCTGGCCTTCCTGGTGATCGCCGTGCAGCTGGCGGGGATCGGCATTGTGACCGATTCCACCATCGCCATTGTCGGCGCCATGGTGGTGGGCCCCGAGTTCGGGCCCCTGGCCGGGCTGGCCCTGGCTGTGGTGGACCGTCGGTGGAAGCTTGCCCTGCGGGCGGCCGTCGCGCTGGCGGTGGGCTTCCCTGTGGCCATGGCCCTGACGGCCCTGGCCACAGCCGCGTCCGTGGGGTTGGGGCTGTTCAGCACTGCGGAGGTGCTCAGCGAGAACCGGGCCACCGAGTTCATCTACCACCCCGGCCCATACTCCTTCATAGTGGCCGTGCTGGCCGGTGCAGCAGGCATGTTGTCGCTGATCGGCAGGAAGTCGGCGGCCCTGGTGGGTGTCTTCATTTCCGTCACCACGGTTCCGGCTGCCGGCTACGTGGCCGTGGCACTGGTGCTGGGCGAGCCGGGCCGGGCAGCCGGATCCGCCCTGCAACTGTTCCTCAACGTGGCCGGCATCGTGGTCGCTGCGGCCGCCGTCTTGTTCGCCTACCGCATGGTCCGGCGCAGGCGCCCGGCACCCACCCGCTACTCGGCCGCCCACGCCGCAGCAGCTGCCCGCAGCGTGGGCTCGCGAAACCCGTTCAGCCGCTGAGGTGCGGCTGGTCCCGGCCCAGGCGCTGGGATAAGTCACGCAACTGGGGCAGAGTGGGGACATGGACGACCCCGGACCACTCATCGCCAACAGCCCTGTCAAAGCCCCCGGCAGGCACCCCGTTGCAGGTGGGCCGCCCCGGCTGACCCTTGTCCCGGCGCTCCGGCGCTACCCAGTCGTCGCCCTGACGGTCCTCGCCGGGCTGGCCGTGGCAGTGCTGCTGCTGGCCGGTGCGGATTCCGGGGCACGCTGGGCCGCCAGCGTCTTCGCCCTCGCCGTGGCCGCGTATCAGTCCGTCGGCATGGTCCGGGACATCATCCATGGGCGCTGGGGCATCGACATCCTTGCCGTCACCGCCATCGTGGCAACCGTGTCCGTGGGTGAATACATAGCGTCGTTGATCATTGTCCTGATGCTTACCGGCGGCGAAGCGCTGGAGGACTACGCCGCCAGGCGCGCCACCCGAGAGCTCAGCACCCTCCTGGAACGTGCGCCACTGACGGCGCATCGGGAGAACGACGACGGTACCACCACGGATGTTCCCGTCGCCGGGATCGAGGCGGGCGATGTCCTGCTGGTCCGGCCCTCAGAGGTATTGCCGGTTGACGCCGTGCTGATCTCCGGCCCCGCCACCTTTGATGAGTCGGCCCTGACCGGCGAAAGCCTGCCTGTGGAGCATCCTGCCGGAGACCCCGTGCTCAGCGGGTCACTCAATGGTCCGGCAGCCATCCGCATCCGCGCCACCGCCCGCGAGGCAGATTCCCAGTACAGCCGCATCGTCGCGCTGGTCCGTGAGGCGGCGGACAGCAAGGCCCCCGTGGTGCGCCTGGCCGACAGGTACGCCGTGCCGTTTACGATTTTCGCCCTGCTCCTGGCCGGATTTGCCTGGTTCCTCAGCGGCGATTCGGCGCGTTTCGCCGAGGTCTTGGTGGTGGCCACACCGTGTCCGCTGCTGATTGCGGCACCGGTCGCCTTCCTGGGCGGGATGAGCAGGGCCGCCAAAGCCGGGATCATCGTCAAGGGCGGCGGAACCCTTGAACAATTGTCCCGGGTCCGGACCGCTGCCTTTGACAAGACTGGAACCCTGACCGGCGGAAAGCCGACCCTGGACGAGGTCCGCAGCACTTCGCTTGAGGCGATGGAACTGCTGGCACTCGCTGCCTCTGCAGAACAATATTCATCCCATGTGCTGGCCGCAGCCATTGTGGCCGAGGCCCGGGATCGCGGCTTGGAGCTGCAGGTTGCGCAGACTTCGGCGGAGTACGCCACCAACGGGGTCAGCGCCGAGTTCAAGGGTCGTCACGTGCTCGTGGGCAAACCGGCGTTCGTGGCCGGGCAGGTCTCCGGCTTCACCGAAACCACAGTGGACCCGGGACAGCTGGCCGTCTACGTCGGCATCGACGGCGAATTTGCCGGCACCCTGCTCATGAGCGACCCGCTGCGTCCGGAAGTTCCACACACGCTGGCGGCACTGCGGGAGATGGGCGTTACGGAGACTGTCATGCTCACCGGGGATGCCGCTGCCACGGCACGGTTCATTGCCGCGGAGGCGGGCATCACCGAATTCCATGCGGCTCTTCTGCCCGAAGACAAGGTGAGGATGGTCAAGGCCCTGCCGCGGCGCCAAGTGATGATGGTCGGAGACGGCATCAACGATGCCCCGGTCCTGGCCGCGGCCGACGTCGGCATTGCCATGGGGGCCAAGGGATCCACGGCGGCCAGCGAGTCCGCCGACGTCGTCATCCTGCTCGACGACCTTGCCAAGGTGGCACAGTCGGTGAAGATCGGCCGGCGCACTGTCCGGATCGCCGTTGAGAGCATCTGGATCGGCATCATCCTCAGCGTGGGCCTCATGGCCATGGCCGCAGCCGGCCACATCCCGGCCGTGGCAGGGGCGCTGGCCCAGGAAGTCATTGATCTTGCGACCATCCTCAACTCACTCCGGGCCCTGTCACCTGGCCGACGCAGATGGGGAAACGAAAAAGGATGCCGTTCGCGCTTTCGGACACCTGTCTAACGGTGTCCGAAAGCGCGAACGGCATCCCTTATGGCGGCCAGCCGTCCGAAGGGGACGTTAGTGCTGGTGGCCGGCTTCCTCGTCCTCGGCGGGCTTGTCCGTCACGAGCACCTCGGTGGTGAGCACCAGGGCTGCGATGGAGGCCGCGTTGCGCAGTGCCGAACGCGTGACCTTGACCGGGTCGATGACGCCGGCGCCGATCAGGTTCTCGTAGACGCCGGTGGCAGCGTTGAAGCCGCCGCCGTCTTCGAGTTCTCCCACCTTGTGCACCACAACGTAGCCGTCATGGCCGGCGTTCTGGGCAATCCAGCGCAGCGGCTGCGCCACTGCCTTGCGGACCAGCTCGATGGCCGTTGCGGAATCCCCGGTGAGGGCCGCAACCGTCGGGTCCTCATCGAGGGCCTTGGCGGCCTGCACCAGTGCGGAACCGCCACCGGCCACAATGCCTTCTTCCAGGGCGGCACGCGTTGCGGACACTGCGTCCTCAATGCGGTGCTTCTTTTCCTTCAGCTCAACCTCGGTGGCTGCGCCGACCTTGATGACACCGATGCCGCCAGCCAGCTTGGCCAGGCGTTCCTGCAGCTTTTCCTTGTCCCAGTCGGAGTCGGTGCGCTCGAGCTCGGCACGCAGTTGGGCCACGCGGTCAGAGACATCCTGGGCCGTGCCGGCACCGTCAACGATGGTGGTGTTGTCCTTGGTGACAGTGATGCGGCGGGCAGTGCCCAACACTTCAAGGCCAACCTGGTCCAGGGACAGGCCGATCTCCGGGGAGACGACCTGGGCGCCGGTGAGGATCGCAATGTCCTGCAGCATCGCCTTGCGGCGGTCGCCAAAGCCGGGAGCCTTGACGGCAACCACGTTCAGCGTGCCGCGGAGGCGGTTGACGATCAGCGTGGAGAGCGCCTCGCCGTCAACGTCCTCGGCAATGATGAACAGGGGCTTGCCGGCGGCCAGCACCTTTTCCAGCAGCGGCAGGAATTCCTGCAGGTTGGAGATTTTGCCCTGGTTGATGAGGATGAGCGCATCTTCCATGACGGCTTCCTGGCGTTCCGCGTCGGTGACGAAGTACGGGGACAGGTAGCCCTTGTCGAACTGCATGCCCTCGGTCAGGACCAACTCGGTGGACGTCGTGGAGGACTCCTCGATGGTAATCACACCATCCTTGCCAACCTTGTCGAAAGCCTCGGCCAGCAGGTCGCCGATTTCCTGGCTCTGCGCGGAAATGGCCGCAACTTCGGCCACCTGGCCGCCCTCGACGGGGCGTGCGTTTTCCAGCAGGCGCTTGGCAATGGCCTCAACGGAAACCTGGATGCCACGCTTGAGCTCACCGGGTGCAGCACCTGCGGCAACATTGCGCAGGCCTTCCTTGACCAGGGCCTGGGCCAGGACGGTCGCCGTGGTGGTGCCGTCGCCGGCAACATCGTTGGTCTTCGTGGCCACTTCCTTGGCCAGCTGTGCGCCAAGGTTCTCGTACGGGTCTTCCAGCTCCACCTCGCGGGCGATCGTGACGCCGTCGTTGGTGATGGTGGGCGCGCCCCACTTCTTGTCCAGCACAACGTTGCGGCCGCGCGGGCCGAGCGTCACCTTGACGGTGTCGGCCAGCTTGTCGATGCCGGCCTCCAGCGCCTTGCGGGCATTGTCATTGAATTCAAGCTGCTTAGCCATGTGTTTGTCCTTTCACGCAAAGGCCCCGCGGCGTGACCGTGTCCGGTCCCGGGCGCGGGGCTTTTACAAAGTGGTTACTTGACGACGATGGCCAGCACGTCGCGGGCCGAAAGCACCAGCAGCTCTTCGCCGCCGGTCTTTACTTCGGTTCCACCGTACTTGGAATACGATCCTCAAGAGGCTTAATAGAGACCGACACTCGGACCTCTCCTTCACATGAGTAAATTCTACGGATGACTGGCAAACCTTGCGGCCATGTTTGGTGGATCCCAACCGTCGTCGCGGTGCCGGAGACGATCCCATGGCCAAAAGTTCGTTCACTGGCACCCTCATGGTGAGAGTGCCAAGTCTGACTCTATTGAATTGGTTAGCACTCGGTCAAGGCGAGTGCCAGCGAAGGGCCGAAAAGTACGACGCCGGCGGGCCCGGTTTTGCTGTGGGCGCACCCTGTGCGTCGTCGTGGGGGTGCCGGGCCTTGCCCGCGCGGCCCTGCGATGCAAGCATGGCACCATGACCACCAAGGTGCCTCCCGTGCAAGTCCGCGAGCTGACAAAGTCCTATGGTGGCGTCAATGCCGTCAACGGCGTCAGCTTCGAAATCCATAAAGGAGAGACGTTCGCGCTGCTGGGCCCCAACGGTGCAGGCAAGAGCACCACCATAGAAATTCTGGAGGGCTACCGCGACCGCAGCGGTGGGGAAGTCTCGGTGCTGGGCACGGACCCGCAGCGCGGCGGCCTGGACTGGAAGGCCCGGCTGGGCATTGTCCTGCAATCCAGTGGTGAAAGCGGCAACGTCAGCGTGTTGGAACAGCTCACTCATTTTGCCGGCTACTACCCGAACCCCCGCAATGTCGGGGAGGTCATCGAAGCGGTGGGGTTGGGGTCCAATGCGAAGACCCGCATCAGCAAGCTTTCCGGCGGGCAGCGCAGGAGGGTCGACGTGGCGTTAGGCATCATCGGCCGGCCCGAACTGTTGTTCCTGGACGAACCCACCACCGGCTTCGACCCGGAGGCACGGCACAAGTTCTGGGGGCTGATCAACCACCTCAAGGACGAAGGAACCACCATCCTGCTCACCACCCACTACCTGGACGAGGCCGCCACACTGGCCGACCGCGCAGGGGTCATCGTGGCCGGAAAGCTGGCCGCGATCGGCCGGATCGATGAGCTGGGAGGGGCCGGCGCCAAGGTGCCGCTCGTGCGGTGGCGGCGGGACGGCATCGACCATGAAGAACGCACCACCGAACCTGCCGCACTGGCGTCCCGGCTCTACACCGAGGCAGGCGGCGAGGTGGAAGGGCTGGAAATCACCCGGCCCAGCCTCGAGGACATCTATCTGGACCTGGTGGGCGGCCGGGCCGGCGCCGAACCGGAAATTGCGGAGGAACTGGCATGAGAACCCTGCAGCTGGGCACCTCCCGGATCGGCTACGAGTTGAAGCTGTATTTCCGCCAAGGCGACACCGTGTTCTTTACGTTCCTGTTTCCCATCCTGATGCTGAGCGTGTTTGCCGTCGCGTTCAGCACCAGCTCCAACATAGGCGCGGCCCCGGACGGCAGCGGCGGCATCACCTGGGCGGCGTTTTATGTGCCCGGCATGGTGGCCGCCGGCATGCTGCTCAGCGGGGTGCAAAACTTGGGCGTGGACATCGCCGGGGAGAAGGGCGACGGCACACTCAAGCGGCTTGGCGGCACCCCGCTGCCGGTTTTTTCCTACTTCATGGGCAAGATCGGCATGGTGCTTGTCAGCTCCGTGTTCCAGGTGATTTTGCTGGTGCTCGTGGCGCGGTTTGTCTTCAACGTGGAACTTCCCGCCGAGGCCGGCAGGTGGCTGACCTTTGCCTGGGTGTTCCTCTTTGGCGTGATCACCAGCTGCGTGCTCGGCATTGCGCTGTCCGCACTCCCCCGGACGGGCAAGTCCGCGACCGCCGTGGTGATTCCGATTGTGCTGCTGCTGCAGTTCATTTCCGGGGTGTACCTGAACTTTGCCCAGCTGCCCGGCTGGCTCCAGGATTTTGCCAGCATCTTTCCCCTGAAGTGGATGGCCCAGGGCATGCGTGCCGTTTTCCTGCCGGAGACGTTTGAGTCGATGGAGCGCTCCGGCGGCTGGGACCTGGGCCTGGTGGCCATGGTTTTGGGACTGTGGCTGGTGGCGGGGCTCGTGCTGTGCAAGGTCACCTTCCGCTGGATCCGCAAGGACACCTGACCCGTCCCAACTGTGACGCAGTTGTTGCTGAATATGCGCGGGTTTTCAGCAACAACGGCGTCACAGTTGGGATGGGGGGCGCCGCTCACGCATCGGCCGGAGGCTACGATCTATCCATGGCCACCGACACAATATCCCCCCTCCTGACCGTTGAAGGCTGGGCGCTTTTGTCCTCCCTCGGCCCGTACACCGACGCCGGGTCCCTCAAGCTCAACGAATCCCTCAGAAAGGCCGGCCACTCCCCCGAACTCGTCTCCGCGGCCCTCACGCAGTCCCGGCTCCGGACCAAGGCCGAGGCCAAGTTTGGCGAGTTTGCGCACCAGATGCTGTTCACACCGGCAGGACTGGAGCAGGCCACCAGGCTGGGCATCGCCGCGCTGCACGCGCAACGGTATACGTCCGCGGGAATCAGCAAGGTGGCCGACCTGGGCTGCGGCATCGGGGCGGACTCCCTGGCCATGGCCAGCCTGGACATTCACGTCACGGCGGTTGAAATGGACGAACTCACCGCCGCCTGCGCCACGGTGAACCTCATGCCCTTCCCGCAGGCCACCGTGCTGTGCGCCAAGGCCGAAGAAGTGGACTTGTCCGGGTTCGACGGCGTCTGGCTGGACCCGGCCCGACGCACCACCAGCACCTCGGGCACCACCCGGCTCTTTGACCCGGAAGCGTTCTCCCCGCCGCTGTCCTTTGTGGAAAAGCTGGCCGATTCGGGCAAGGCCGTGGGTGTGAAGATGGGACCTGGCATCCCGCACGACGCCGTGCCCGGCACCGCGGAGGCCCAGTGGGTTTCGGTCAACGGGGACGTAGTGGAGGCAGGGCTGTACTTCAACGCGCTCGCCCGCCCCGGTGTGCGCCGCGCCGCCCTCGTCATCGGCCCGCACGGCACAGCGGAGCTGACCAGCGCCGTGCCGTACGAAGCCGCCACGCAGGACGTGGACACCGGCCCCGTGGCCGGCTACCTGTACGAGCCGGACGGCGCGGTGATCCGTGCAGGGCTGGTGGCCGAGCTGGCACGCACCATTGGCGCCCACCTGCTGGATCCGCACATCGCCTACCTGTGCGCCGACGAACCCGTAAAGACCCCCTTCGCCCGCGCATACAAGGTGCTGGAGGTCAGGCCGTTCAACGTCAGGGCCCTCAAGAGCTGGGTCAAGGCCAACCGGATCGGCGTCCTGGACATCAAGAAGCGCGGTGTGTCCACCACCCCCGAGGAACTGCGCAGACAGCTGCTCACGGGTGCCGGCAAGGGCCCGAACAAGGCCACGCTGGTGCTGACCCGCATCGGGGAGGAGAGGTTCGCCATCGTGGTGGAGCCGTTTGGGCCGGTGCACGGGCCCCGCGCGCTCTAATCCGCGCTCTATTCACTGCCGGGCAATCGCTGCCGGGAAAACGCTGACGCCGCGCGCACCAGTTCGGGGCTGGGCCGCACGCCGGTGTAGAGCACAAACTGCTCCTCGGCCTGGATGGCGATGACCTCCGCACCGGTGACGACGGCCCTGCCGGCCGCCCGCGCCGCCTTGATGAGGGGTGTCTCGGCGGGAAGTGCGACGACGTCGAACACCAGCTGGGCGGCCGCCACCTGGACGTCAGTGAAGGCCTGGACGTGTTCCTCCGCCCCCGACATGCCCAAGGGCGTGGCATTGATGAGCAGCCCAGCCGTTCCCGCGGCGGCTTCCGGCAGCCAGCCGAAACCGTACAGCGCGGCGAGCGCACGGCCCCGGGCTTCGTTCCGGGCCACGATTGCCACCTCGGTCAACCCGGCATCGCGCAGGGCGGCGGCCACCGCCTTGGCCATGCCGCCGGATCCGCGGAGCAGGACCGTGGTGCCCGCCTGAATGGTGCTCTCGGACAGCAGCCTTGCAATGGCCAGGTAGTCGGTGTTGTAGGCGGTCAGGAAGCCGGCGTCGTTCACGATCGTGTTGACCGAGTCAATGGCCGCGGCGGAGGCATCCACGGCGTCGACCATGGCCATGACGTCCTCCTTGTACGGCATGGACACCGCGGCGCCGCGAATCCCCAGCCCCCGGATGCCGGCCACGGCCTGGCCCAGGTCGGCCGGCGCGAAGGCCTTGTACACATAGTTCAGGCCCAGCGCGTCATAGAGGTAGTTGTGGAAGCGCGTGCCGATGTTGCTGGGCCGGGCGGCGAGGGAGATGCACAACGTCATGTCTTTGTTCAAAATGGGCACACATCCATTGTGCCGCACCGCCTGTGCCGCACCTCCTGTGCCGCACGTCCTGGAAATCCCCTGCCAGAAATTCAACCAGCCTGAACTACAATCAAAAGGCAGCCGGCACCCTCGCCGCATTGCGCCATAACTCCACCAATGCCAAGGGGGCGCCCGAATTGAAGATTGACTTCGCCAAATCTGAGCAGTCCACCCTGGGCCTGGAATGGGAAATTGCGCTCGTTGACAAGGGAACCGGCGAGCTGGCCGCGCGTGCCGACGAGATCTTTAAGAACATCTCCGCGGCCCATCCCGACGTCATGGCCGACGGTGAACACCCCCACATCAAGGGCGAGATGCTCCAAAACACTGTGGAACTGGTCACAGGGGTCTGCCGCACAGTGGCCGACGGCACTGAGGATCTGCGCCGCAACCTGAACGTCCTCCGTGAAGCAGCCGCGCCCCTGGGCCTGGAACTGCTCAGCTCCGGCACCCACCCGTTCAGCAACCCCCGCACACAGGCCGTCACCGACAAGGAACGCTACGCCAAGCTCGTGGACCGCACCCAGTGGTGGGGCAGCCAGATGCTCATCTACGGCGTCCACGTCCATGTGGGCCTGGACCATGTTTCCAAGGCCATGCCCGTCCTGGACGGACTGGTCAACTACTTCCCCCACTTCCAGGCGCTCTCCGCCTCCTCCCCGTTCTGGAACGGGGAGGACACCGGATATGCCTCGCAGCGGGCCCTCATGTTCCAGCAACTGCCCACCGCCGGGCTGCCGTTCCAGTTCCCGGACTGGGCCGCCTACGAGTCCTACGTCCAGGACATGTTCACTACCGGGGTCATTGACGCAGCCAATGAAATCCGCTGGGACATCCGCCCCGTGGCGGGCCTGGGTACCATTGAAATGCGGATCTGCGACGGGATGTCCACCCTGGCGGAGATCGGCGCGATCGCCGCGCTCACCCAGTGCCTGGTCGAGGACTTCTCCGCCACCCTGGAGGCCGGCGGCACCATCCCCACCATGCCGCCGTGGCACGTCCAGGAAAACAAATGGCGCGCCGCACGCTACGGCATGGACGCCATCATCATCCTGGACGCCGCGGGACATGAACAGCTGGTCACCGAGCACATCCTCGAACTGCTGAACAGGCTTGAACCGGTGGCGGTCCGCCTGGGCTGCACGACGGAGCTCGCCGGCGTCGCGGACATCATCGCCAAGGGTGCCGGCTATCAGCGCCAACGACGCGTGGCCGGCGCCCACCACGGCGACCTGCGCGCCGTCGTGCGCGAACTCGTCGCGGAGATGGCCGGAAACTAGTCCCACGCACCAACCCACCACGCCAACCGCACGGGCTACTCCGGCAGGATGAGCAGTTCCAGGTAGTCGCGCAGGCACCCGGCCATGTCAATGCCCTCCGGCGCCATCAGCCACTGGGTCTGGATGCCGTCCCACAGTGCGATCAGGCTGGCGGCGGCGCGTTCCGGGTCAACGCCCGGGCGCAGGCGCCCTTCTGCGGCGAGCGCGGAAAAGGCCCGCAGGTAGCTGCCCCGCAACCTCTCGTAGCGGGCGGTGAAGTACTCCAAGCCCGGATGGTTGTCCGTGAGGGACTCGGCGCACAGCACCGTGTAGAGCTCGATGACGCCGGGCACCGTTTCGTTGAAGCGTGCCTGGCGGACCACGGCGTCCACCAAGGCTTCCTCCGGGTCCGGCGGGCTGCCGCCGGCGACAACCGAGTCGCGCCGGCCCAGCACGGCCAGCAGCAAATCACTTTTGGACGGGAAGTAGTGCAGCAGGCTCGTCTGGCTCATCCCGATCCTGTCCGCCACATCCTGCAGTGAGCCGTTGCGGTAGCCATGGGCGGCAAACACCTCGTGGGCGGCCGCCACAATGCTTTCGCGGCGCTGCTTCGACTTTGCGTAGGGGCCGCGCTTTGCCGGCCGCGCCGCCGGGGAGGCCGGGGAGGAGGTCATGACAAGCCAGCCTAGACCACAACGCGGCCGCGCAGAAGCAAAAATCGAGTGGACGCTCAAATTTTGTGATAGCTTCTAGTCCAATCCACCCCGGCGGGTTGCCGGTCGCGGCAGTTCCGGAAGCGCCCGAGAAGCCCGAGAAGCCCGAGAAGAAGGACCAGCCACACCATGACATCTCCCCGCACGCTCCCCACCCACGGCCCCGACGCCACCCACGGCCCCGACGCTGCCGACGCCTCCTACGTCACCGACCGCGGCCCCGGCTCCGGCCGGCGCGTTCCCGCCCGGTCCTGGCTGCACACCGATGCGCCCACGCTCACGCTTAACGGGGACTGGCGCTTCCGCCTGCTGCCCGGCGCCCCCGGCTCACCGGGTGCGGGCGCCGTCCTGCCGGACGGGGAAGCCGTGGAAGGCGTGGCCGGGGAGTCCCTGGACGACTCCGGCTGGGACGCGATGGCCGTCCCTTCGCACTGGGTGCTGGGCCAGGACGGCGCGTACGGCCGGCCGATCTACACCAACGTGCAGTACCCGTTCCCGATCGACCCCCCGCATGTGCCCGACGCCAACCCGACCGGTGACTACCGCCGCCGCTTTGACGTCCCGGCGCAATGGCTTGAGGGCACGACGGCGGCCATCGTCCTGCGTTTTGACGGCGTCGAGTCGCGCTACAAGGTGTGGGTGAACGGCACCGAGATCGGGGTGGGCTCCGGCAGCCGCCTGGCCCAGGAATTCGATGTGACCCGCGCCCTGCGTGAGGGCGAAAACCTGGTGGTGGTGCGCGTGCACCAGTGGTCCGCGGCCAGCTACCTCGAAGACCAGGACCAGTGGTGGCTGCCGGGCATCTTCCGTGACGTGACCCTGCAGGCCCGCCCGGCCGGCGGGATCACCGACGCCTGGCTGCGCACCTCCTGGACCGCAACAGGCAGGGGCCTCGAAGCAGGCACGGGCACCATCGACCCCGAGATCACGGCCTCCCCGGACGCCTTCCCCGTCACCCTGTCGGTGCCCGCGCTGGGAGTCAGGGTCACCTGGGACTCGCCGGCCGACGTCGCCCCCGTCACCGTCGAGGACGTGGAGCCGTGGTCCGCCGAGGTGCCCCGGCTCTACGACGCCACGGTCGCCGGCGCGGGGGAGACAATTTCCCTCAGGCTGGGCTTCCGCACCGTGGAGATCAAGGACGGGCTGTTTTTGGTCAATGGCCGCCGCGTGGTGTTCCACGGTGTCAACCGGCACGAGACGCACCCCGACCGCGGCAGGGTCTTTGACGAGGCGGACGCCCGCGCGGACCTGGCCCTGATGAAACGGTTCAACGTCAACGCCATCCGCACCAGCCACTACCCGCCGCACCCGCGTCTTCTGGACCTCGCCGACGAGCTGGGCTTCTGGGTCATCCTGGAGTGCGACCTGGAAACGCACGGCTTTGAATCGCGCGGCTGGGCCCACAACCCCAGCGACGACCCCGCCTGGCGCGACGCGTACCTGGACCGGATGGAGCGCACCGTGGAGCGGGACAAGAACCACCCCTCCATCGTCATGTGGTCGCTGGGCAACGAGTCCGGCACGGGCGCCAACCTGGCCGCCATGTCAGCCTGGACGCACGCCCGGGACGCCTCACGCCCCGTCCATTACGAAGGCGACTACACGGGCGCCTACACGGATGTCTATTCGCGCATGTACTCCTCCATCCCCGAAACGGACGCCATTGGCCGCGACGGCTCCCGCTCGCTGCTGCTGGGCTGCTCCGCCGCGGAATCCGCCCGTCAGCGCGCCAAGCCGTTCATCCTGTGCGAATACGTCCACGCCATGGGCAACGGCCCCGGCGCCATCGACCAGTACGAGGAGCTCGTGGACCGGCACCCCCGGCTCCACGGCGGCTTCGTCTGGGAGTGGCGGGACCACGGCATCCGCACCCGGACCCCCGACGGCACGGAGTTTTTTGCCTACGGCGGCGACTTTGGCGAGACGGTCCACGACGCCAACTTCGTCATGGACGGCATGGTCCTCTCCGACTCCACGCCCACACCGGGCCTGTACGAGTTCAAGCAAATCGTTTCCCCCATCCGGCTCGGCCTCGCCGCGGCCGACGGCGGCGCCCCCACCCTCACGGTCGCGAACCTGCGGCACACGGCCGACGCCTCCGACGTCCTCCTGCGCTGGCGGGTGGAAAACGACGGCGTCGTGGCAGCCTCGGGCGAGCTGGACGCCATAGCCGACGGCGGCGGTGCGCTGCAGGCGGGCGCATCCGTTGACATGCCGCTCCCCCCGGTGGCCGCGGCCGCGCACGGGGAGACCTGGCTGAGCGTGGAGGCCGTGCTGCACGGGGCCACCGCATGGGCTCCCGCCGGGCACCCCCTCACGGCCGTCCAGCTGGACTGTTCGGCACCCCGCATCCCGGCACGGGCACCGCGCCCCGCGGCGCACCCGGCCGGAGCCCCAACGGCTCCCCTCACACTGGGGCCGGCCACGTTCGACGCCGGACGCCTCGTTGCGTTGGCCGGCTCGCCTGTCTCCGGTCCCCGGCTGGAGTTGTGGCGTGCACCCACCGACAACGACAACGGCGCCGGATTCGGCTCCTACGACCTGGCCGACCCGTGGCTGGACAACGGCACGGGCGTGCCGGCGCCGTCGTCAGCCAGCATCTGGCGCGCAGCGGGTCTGGACCGGCTGGCCGGCCGGGTCGAGGACGTCGCGGCCGTGTCGGACGGGCTCCGCGTGCGCACGCGCTATGCCGCGGCCGACGCCCGGGACACGGTGGACGTGGTGGAAAACTGGCAGCTGGCCGCCGGCGAGCTGTGGCTGCGCATCGACATGACGCCCAGCTCCGGCTGGGACACCGTGTGGCCGCGCATCGGCGTGCGGCTTGACCTGCCCGCTTCCGTGGACGGCGCGTCGTGGTTTGGTACCGGGCCCAGGGAATCCTACCCGGACAGCATGCACTCGGCGCTGGTGGGCCGGTACTGCCAAACACTGGACGGGCTCACCGTCCCCTACGCCCGGCCGCAGGAAAGCGGGCACCGCAGCGACGTGCGCTCCCTCGAACTGTCCCGGGCCGGGGCGCCGTGGCTGCGCATCCAAACGGAACCGGACGCGGCAGGCCGCCGCCCCGGTTTCACGCTGGCACGGCACACCGCCCAGGAGGTGGCCAACGCCGGGCACCGGCATGAGCTTCCGGCATCGCGCCACAGCTACCTGTTCCTGGACGCGGCCCAACATGGGCTGGGTTCGCGCGCGTGCGGGCCGGACGTCTGGCCCGACTTCGCCCTCCGCCCCGAAGCCAGGACGCTGGTGCTGCGCATCACGGCCGCCTGAGTCCGCCGGTCGGCAGCCGGCACCGTCCCCGGGGCAGTTCTTAATGAATTCTTAAGGGGCATGCACAACAGTGGAAGAAAGGCCTTCGGGCCATTTCCCTGACCGCCATGATTCGGAGAATTCCTTGACCCGCTCCCTGCCCGCACACACGCACCACGCCGGCCGGCCCGGCGCCGCCAGCACCGGTGGCGAACTTTCGTTCAGGACCAGGCTGGCGGTGCTGCCGCAGCCGCGTCTCTGGGGACTGTGGGTGGTCCTGCTGTCCGCAGGAGTCCTGTCGTTGGGGTTCATCGCCACCGACATGCCAGGCTTCAGCCGCAATGAATTTACGCTCGACCAGGAGCTGAGCCGCAACCACGACGGCATCCTGACAGCCCTGGCCATGGCGCTGAACACCGTGTTTTCACCGGCCGGCGGAGTGGTCATCATCGCCCTGGCCTGCCTGATCCTGCTGGTGGTGCGGAAATCGCCCGTGAACGCGGTCGCCTTTGGCGGTGCGGCTGCCGCGGGCTGGGTCTCCAGCCAGTTCTTCAAGGTCATCGTTGAACGCCAGCGGCCCAACCCTGCCCTGCTCTTTGACCCGCTGGCCCCGGAAACCGGCTCCAACAGCTTCCCCAGCGGCCACGTTGCCCTCGCCGTGGGCCTCGCCTGGGCCGTGTACTTCCTGGCCCGGAACACCCGTTGGGCCCGCCTCGCCGCCATCCTGGGCGTCCTGGTCCCCGTGGTGCTGGCGTGGTCGCGTCTCTACGTCGGCGTGCACTACCCCAGCGACGTCATTGCCTCCTTCCTGGCGGCGAGCGCGGCCGTGCTCCTGTTCAACGGACTGTGGAACCGCTACCAGGGCAACATCCTGCCCCGGCTCCCGCTGCTGGGCCGCTTTGGTCCGCTGGCCCCCGCGAGCCACTCATGACGGCGGCTGCCGCCATGCATTTGTCCGCCACCGGCCTGACCAACGTCCTGGACCCCGCCGCGCTCCTGCAGGGCCTGGGTCCAGCCACGCTGACCGTCGTCGCACTGCTCGTCTTCATTGAATCAGGGGTGCTGTTCCCCTTCCTGCCCGGCGATTCCCTGCTGTTCACCGCGGGCCTGCTGCACCAGCAGTTGAACCTGTCGCTGCCCGTGCTGATCGGCGTCGTGGCGCTCGCTGCGGTTGTCGGGGACCAGGTCGGTTACCTGCTGGGGCGCAACTTTGGCCGGCGCTGGTTCAAGGACGACGCCCGCATCCTCAAGACCAAGTACCTGGTGCAGACCGAAGCGTTCTTCGCCAAGCGCGGCGGCTCGGCGATCGTGCTGGCCCGCTTTGTCCCGGTGGTGCGGACCTACGCGCCCCTGGTGGCCGGTGCCGCCAACTACGACCACAAGAAATTCACGCTGTGGAACATTGCCGGCGCCGTGGGCTGGGCCGGTTCCGTAGTCCTGCTCGGCACCTGGCTGGGACACTTTGACGTGATTGCCCGGAACATTGACCTGATCGCCGTCGCCATGGTCCTCGTCTCCATCATTCCCGGCATCATCAGCGTCCTGCGCTCACGCCGGGCCACCCGGCAGGCGGCCCGGCCAGCGTCCCGGTCCGCGGCGTGCGAGGCATCAGGGGCCGCGGCCGACGACAATGGAGTGCATGTACAACAATGACCAACCCCGGCTCCTGCTGGTGGAAGACGACCCCGTTCTGGGCCCGTTGACAGTTGAGCTGCTGGCAGGGGACTACGACGTCGAGCTGGCCGCGGACGGGCAGCGGGGCCTGCACCTGGGCCTGACGGGGGAATGGGACGTCATGGTGGTGGACCGCGGCCTGCCTGTCATGGACGGCGCCGAACTGGTCAGGGCCCTGCGAAGGGCGGGAAAGGCCACCCCCGTGTTGATCCTGACCGCCTTGGCCAGCACGGCGGAGAAAATTGAGGGCCTCGACGCCGGCGCCAACGACTACCTGACCAAACCGTTTGACGCCGGCGAGTTGCGGGCGCGGCTGCGGGCCATGACCCGGCGTTTTGAACCCGCCCCGGCGCAGCTGGCCATTGGCGAGTGGATGCTGGATCCGGCCGGCAGGCTGCTGCGTTCCAGCTATGGAGGGCACGTGGCGCTCACGGCCAAGGAAACCGAACTCCTGGCCATGCTGGCCGGGGAACCGGACCGGGTTTTTACCCGCCCCGAACTCATGGATGCCCTGTTCCATCCGCAGGATTCACCGGGCGTCATCGACACCTACGTGCACTACCTGCGCAAGAAGGTTTCCAAGTCCGTGATCCGGACCGTGCACGGCGCCGGCTACCAGATTGGGGACGCCACATGAAAACGCTCCGCGGCAAAACCTCCGGCGCGCGCCCCGACGATATGCAGTTGCGCCGGGCCGCCGTCACGGTGGGCCTGCGCATCGCCGTGGCGATCGCCGTCATGGTGGTCGCGGTGATCGTTGCGGCGGCCATCTACATGCTCTACCTCTCCCACCACCCTGACCTTTCCTCGCGGGATCCCAATTCCGCCAGGGTCTATGTCGAGTCCAATGACATGCTCAAGGCCATGGCCGTGGCCGGCCTGGCCGGGATCCTGGCCGCCGGCGCCATCGGCTGGCTCAGTGCCCGCAACGCCATCCGGCCGCTGGGCCGGGCGCTGGAACTGCAGCGCCGCTTCGTCCAGGATGCCAGCCACGAACTGCGCACCCCGCTGGCAATCCTCGACGCACGGGTCCAGCTTGCCCAGCACAAGGCCGGGGACGGCACCGAAGCCGCGCGACTGCTCGCCCAGGTCCGCCATGACACCGCGAGCCTGACCGCCACGGTCCAGGAGCTGCTGCTGGCCGCCACCGGGGACCCCGGCTCCGGCGCCGCAGAACCCGTGGACGTCAACCCGGTGGTTGCCGCAGTCACCGCCGACCTGCAGGACATGGCGGGCTCCCGCGGTGTCCAACTGGAGTGCGGCCACACCGGCAGCCCCAGGGTGCGCATCCAGTCCAACAGCCTGCGACGCGCCGTTTTGGGACTTCTCGACAATGCCCTCACCCACACCCCGGAAGGTCACGGTGGCCGACACCGGCACCGGAATCTCCGGCATCGACCAGGACCGCGTCTTTGACAGGTTCGCCCACACCACCCATCCCGCCCCCGGGGGCCGCCGCAGCTACGGGCTGGGGCTGGCCCTGGTCCGGGAGATCGCCGTCGCCGCCGGCGGACGCGTGGAAATCAGCTCCACAGGTCCCGGCGGGACCACGATGGAGCTGACACTGCCCGCCGCCCGCTGAGCGCGTGAGCTTTCCTGCGCCGCGTTTAATGCGCACCGGGCGCAGGACAGTGTTCTGCGCCATATTCGCTCCGGGCCCGGCGCAGGACAGGTCACCTGCAACGGCTAGTCTCTTAGGGAAGCTAACCGTCATTGGCCGAAAGGACGCCCGGCATGAGCAACAACCCCGCGCTGGCCCGCCGCCTGGGCACGGGCGACGCCGTCGTCATCGGGCTGGGCGCCATGATCGGCGCCGGCGTCTTTGCCGCGTTCTCCCCGGCAGCCCAGGCGGCTGGCACCGGGCTGCTGGCAGGGCTGGTGGTTGCCGCGGTCGTGGCGTACTGCAACGCGACATCATCGGCCCAGCTGGCCGCCGTCTACCCCACCTCCGGCGGCAGCTACGTATACGGCCGGGAGCGCCTGGGGCCGTGGCCGGGATTTTTGGCGGGCTGGGGGTTCCTGGTGGGGAAGACCGCCAGCAGCGCCGCCATGGCCATGACCTTTGCCGCCTACGCAGCCCCGCCCGGGTGGGAGCGTCCGGTCGCGGTTGCCGCCGTCGTGCTCCTGGTGGCCGTGAACTACCGGGGCGTGACGCGCACGGCGGCGCTCGCACGGATCATCGTCGCGGCCGTGCTGGCGGCCTTGGCCGTGGCCGTCGCGGCCGCCTGGGCCGGAGGCCCAAGCGCCTTCGGCGATGCGGGCCTGGTGGGCGGCGGCCTGCCGGCACACGGTTGGTACGGGGTCCTGCAATCGGCCGGGCTGCTGTTCTTCGCCTTTGCCGGCTACGCACGCATCGCCACCCTGGGCGAGGAGGTCAAGGACCCGCGCCGGACCATCCCGCGGGCCATCGTCGCGGCACTGGCCATCGCAGCGGTCGTCTACGCGGCCGTCGCGGTCACCGTCCTGGCCGTCCTGGGGCCCGACGGCGTTGCCGCCACCGCGGCCCCGCTCGCAGCCGCGGTGGCCGCCGGACCCTGGGGATGGGCCGTGCCGGTGGTGCGTGCCGGCGCCGCACTGGCCTCACTGGGCGCCCTGCTGGCCTTGGTGGCCGGGCTCGGCCGGACCTCGCTGGCCATGGCCCGGGAAGCCGACATCCCCCGCTGGTTTGCCGCCGTCCACCCCAAATACAGGGTCCCGCACAGGGCTGAACTGGCCTTGGGCGCCGTCATTTGCGTCGTCATTGCCTTTGCCGACCTGCGCGGGGCGATTGGGTTTTCCTCGTTCGGCGTGCTGGTGTACTACCTGGTGGCCAACCTGTCGGCATTCACCCAGCCCGGGCCGGACCGCCGCTACCCGAAGTTCCTCCAGGTCCTGGGCGCCGCGGCCTGCGTGGTGCTCGTTGCGACGCTGCCCCCGGGCTCCGTGGTGGCCGGCGTGGCCATGTTCGCGGTCGGGATCGGCTACCGGGCGCTCCGGCTGCGCCGTTCCGGGCACCAATAGGCAACGTAGCGTAAGGCCCCCGGCAACCGACATGAAATCCTTGCAGGATGCGTTAGTGAAGACTAACGTATAAGAGTGCCCGACGTTCTCGAAACCGCAGCTGAACCAAACAGGCGGCGCCTGTTGCAGCTGCTGGGACGGGGCGAAAGGAGCGTCAGTGAGCTGGCGGAAAATTTTCCCGTCAGCCGGTCCGCCATCTCCCAGCACCTGCTGTTGCTGGCCGCCGTCGGGCTGGTCAAAGCCAGGAAGGAGGGCCGCAACCGGTACTACAGCCTGGACCCGCGGGGGATGTCCAGGCTGCGCGAATCGCTGGAGTCCTTTTGGACCGATGAGCTGGACCTTCTGTCGACCGACGCCGCACGGCGGCAAACACCACAGCTGGACACCCCTGCACCTCCCCAAGGAGAAAAGCCATGACCATTGACAAGTCCGTCTTCCTACCCGTCGATCCGGACACCGCCTTTGCCCTGATCACCGAGCCGGAACGCCTGCGCCGCTGGCAGGTGGTGGCCGCCCGCGTGGACCTGCGGGTTGGCGGCGGCTACCGCTGGACCATCACGCCCGGGCATTCCACGGCGGGAACGTTCACGGAGATCGAACCCGGCAAGCGGGTGGTGTTCACCTGGGGTTGGGAGGGAACCGGCGCCCAGGACGGCGACGCCTCCACCGTCACCATCACCCTTGTTCCGGCCGACGGCGGCACCATGGTCCGCCTCGTCCACGAAGGTCTCACCGAAGAGGCAGCTGCGGACCACACCGAGGGCTGGATCCACTATCTGGGCCGCCTGGTGGCACTGGCCACCACCGGCGACACGGGACCTGACGACTGGGCCGGCGCATCCGAGCCGCTCAATGAGCTGGTCAGCGCCGAGGCCACCCTGGCCGTGGCCCAGCGCGTCCTCGCCGGCCTGTCGGCCCAGGACATGGACCTGCCCACCCCGTGCGCCGAGTTCACGGTGGCCGCGCTGGTGGACCACCTGGTGGGCTCTGTCGCCTCGATTGGCAAGGCTTTGGGCGCTGCTGTCACGGACGACGCCCATTCCTCCCCCGAAGTCAGGGTTGCCAACGTGGCCGCCCCCGCGCTGGAAGCCTTCAACGCCCGCGGCCTGGACGGAACCATTGACATGGGCTTTGCCGTACTGCCGGCGGCCACGGTGGCCAACATCCTGAACCTGGAATTCCTGGTCCACGCGTGGGACGCGGCCACGGCCACGGGCAGGGCGCTGGAGGTCCCCCCTGCCCTGTCCGGGTACGTTCTGGAGCTGGCCCGGAACACCATCCAGTCCGGCATGCGGGGCAAGAGCTTCGCGGCGGAAACCCTGGTGGACGAGTCAGCCGAAAGCCTCGAGCGGCTGGTCGCATTCACGGGCCGCCAGCCCAGGCACCCCCAGGCGTCCGGGCTCAAGGCCACGAACACCTGATTTCAATACCTCCCGAGCCCTCCTGCAACCCGCCCCAAGGAACCATCATGGTTAACGTTCAGGCCGACATTTTCATCAACGTCCCCCGTGAGGACGTGGCCGGCTACGCCGCCAACCCCGACAACACACCGTCCTGGTACGAGAACATCACCTCGGCCACGTGGTTGACGGCCCCGCCGTTGGCGGAAGGTTCCCGGCTGGCCTTCGGCGCGAAATTTCTGGGCCGAACGTTGAAATACACCTACCACGTCATCAAGTACGACGCCGGCATCGTCCTGGTGATGCGCACCAGCCAGGGCCCGTTCCCCATGCAAACGACGTATCTGTGGGCCGACGAGGCCGGCGGAACCAGAATGACGCTGCGCAATGTCGGGGAACCCTCGGGATTCGGCATCCTGGCCGGAGCGGCCATGGCCCCCATGATGCGCCGGGCCATGCGCAAGGACCTCGCGAAGTTGAAGTCCCTGCTTGAAACGGTTTAGCCACCACAAAAATGAAATGAAGGGAATCATCATGAGCAAGTTCATCTACATCTACAACGGTCCCGCCACCCCCATGGACCAGTTCACCGAGGAGCAGTCTGCGAAGGAAACGGCTGCCTGGGCCGCCTGGATGGGCAGGGTCGGCCCGGCCCTGGTCGACGGAGGGGCACCCTTTGGTGCCCGCACCGCCGTCGCGGACAACGGCGCCGACGTCGAGCCATCCCTGCTGCAGGGCTACACCGTCGTGGAGGCCGAGAACCTGGAGGCCGCCAAGGCACTCAGCGAGGGCCACCCGTTCCTGTCAGAAGGAAACGGCCGCTTCAGCCTGGAAATCTTCGAACTCGTCGACATGGGCATGTAGCACCGTGCCCCGGTGGGCCTTCCCTCAGCCGGACTGGAAGATGCAGGCGAAGGCGGTTTGGGTGTAGGCGATCCCGCGGCCGGTACGCCGGACCAGCCCGGCGCCGGCGGCCTCCGGTTTCCTGGGAATGAGATGGCGGTCCAGACCCTGGCGGTCAATCCGGTAGCGGCCTTCGTCCTGGTGCACGACGGCGACAAGCTCCCTGTGGGGGTCCAGTGCGGCCAGGCTGGCGTCCCCGTGGCTGGCGTTGGCCAGGAACAGGCCGTTCGGCTTCAGGTACCGCAGGCAGTCCCGGGGAGAGAGCCCGCGTCGGCTTCCATAGCTCCTGCAGTGCCGCAAAGAGCCCGGACCGGTTCCCGATCGGCTGCCGGTACGTCACGCACGACGGGGTGGCCGGCTGGCGGGGGGCCGGCTTTGGTTGATTCATGCGAGCTGTCCTTCCTTTGGCGGACCCGTGGGGCGTGCGGTGCCCGGGCCGCGTTCCCCGGCCTACAAGCTGATGGTGCCCACCGGCAGGGATGAGTCTGGGGCGAAGGCCAGGTCGCTGGGGGCCACGCCGTTCATGACGAGCTGTGCGCCCAGCGCGGCCACCATGGCGCCGTTGTCGGTGCACAGTGACATCCTGGGCACCAACAGCGTGATGCCGGCGGCCGCGGTGCGCTGTTGCGCCAGTTCACGCAGCCGCGAATTCGCCGCCACTCCCCCGCCCAGCAGCAGCGTGGTGATGCCGTTTTCCTTGCAGGCCAGTACCGCCTTGGCTGTGATGACGTCCAGCACCGCTTCCTGGAACGACGCCGCAACATCGGCCACGGGGACGGCCTCCCCCCTCGCTTCGTAGCCTTCAACGCAGCGTGCCACTGCGGTTTTCAGCCCGGAAAAGGAAAAGTCATAGCGGTGGGGCCCGGGGGCCTCGGCCGTGCCCATGTACTTGGGCACGGTGAGCCCGCGCGGGAAGCGGATCGCCCGGGCATCGCCGCCGCTGGCGATCATGTCGATGGCGGGGCCTCCCGGGTAGCCCAGTCCCAGCAGCCGGGCGACCTTGTCAAAGGCCTCCCCGGCGGCGTCATCTATGGTGGCGCCCAGCAGCTCCACGTCCGCAGCAATGCTGCGCACCCGCAGGATCTCGGTGTGGCCGCCGGAGACCAGCAGCGCCCCGAGGTTTTCCGGCAGCTCCCCGGCCGCGGCAACGTCGGCGATCGATTCATCCAACAGCCCCACGCCCACGTGCGCCACCAAGTGGTTGATGGCGTACAGCGGCTTGCCCGTTGCCAAGGCCAGCGCCTTGGCGGCGCTTACGCCCACCATGAGCGCGCCGGCCAGTCCGGGTCCGCTGGTGACGGCGATCGCGTCGACATCGGCCAGCGCCACGCCGGCGTCTGCGAGCGCCTGTTCGAGCGTGGGAACAAACGCATCCAGGTGCGCCCGGGAGGCGATCTCGGGAATGACGCCGCCAAACCGCACGTGCTCCTCCATGGAGGAGGAGACCGTGTTGGCCAGCAGCTCGGTGCCGCGGACCAGGCCCACCCCGGTTTCATCGCAGGAGGATTCAATCCCCAGGATCAATGGGCTGGTGGGGCTCATGAGTGGTCCTTCGTGTCAGTGCCAGCGCTGTCGTGGCCGGCACTGTTCTGGCCGGCACTGTTCTGGCCGGCACTGTCGCCGCGCGTCAGGGGCAGACGCATGACCAGCCCGTCCGATCCGTCCCGGTAGTACCGGCGTCGTGTGTGAATATGTTCGAAGCCAAAGCGCCTGTACAGTTCCTGGGCGCGCGGGTTGGTGGAGCTCACTTCCAGCATGACGTCCCGTGCACCGCGCCGCCGGGCTTCCCCGATGAGTTCGACCAGCATGGCCCGCGCTATGCCGCGTCCCTCGAACTCGGGCAGCACGCCGATTGTCTGGATGTCGCCAATGGGCGGCACGCACATGAGCCCCGCGTATCCCACGGCCTTCAGCCCTCCCATGCCGCCGTCGCTTGAGGTGTCGGGCACTTCGGCGATGATGTAGCGCCTGGTCCCGGGTGCGGCGAGCTCGTCGAGGAACAATTGCCGGGGCCAGCAGTCGACGCCGAACAGCCGGGCATCCAGGGCGGTGACCAGCTCGACGTCGGCCGCCACCATGTCCCGCAGCCTGGCGGGCGCCGCCGGCCGTGCTTCATGTACCACGGGGTCCCCGCTCACGGCAGGGCCCGCTTTCTGGGGCCGGGCACCTTGGCGTCGGACTCGCGCAGGTACAGCGGCGCGGTGCCGGGCAGGGTGAGGCCCCGTTGGATCTTGCGGGCCGCCATGAGCCCCAGCGACCGGGCGGTGGGCTGCAGCCCGGCCGTGGCGCGATCCACCGCGCAACCATGGGCGGCCAGCTCCCCGGCATACAGCCCGGCGCCTGCGCCATGGACGGGGACGCCGCGGATCGCCGTTGCGGGACCCACTACCGGTCCCTCCAGCAGTTCGCCGGCGCCGGAGTATCGCGCCCAGTACACTTCCTTGCGCCGCGCATCCGTGGCGACCACAAAGTCGCTGCCGGACGGCGGCGCAAGGCCCGTTCCGGCGTCGCCCGCGGACAGCACGTCCCACGCCAGCGCCTCCAGGCTCATGAGCCCGTGCAGGGGCACCTGCCAGGTGAAGGCGAGGGTTCGCGCCATGGCGATGCCCGAACGCAGACCGGTGAACGGGCCAGGGCCCACACCCACCACAATGGCGTCCAGCGCGGGGCCCTCCGTGACGGGGTCGGCGAACAGGGACCGCACACCCGGTGCCAGCACCTCGGCATGGCTGCGGGTGTCGGCCGTGGCAAAGTCCGCCTCGACTGCCGCGGCGGCGGAAGGGTCCGCTGCGTCGAAGGACAGCAGTGCGGCGCTGGCCACGGCGGAGGTGTCAATGGTGAGGATTCGCACGTTCCCAGCCTATTCCACGGAGTCTTTGCGCGGGCCGGCGTCCTTGGCAGCGCCGGTGAGCGTGCTGAAGTCGATGCCTTCCCACCGCGGGCCAACGGCACGCAGGCGCAGGACCCGGGGCTCGTCGCCATCCTCGCAGCCGAGGTCGCCACCGCCGGTCCCCGTGGCGCGGACCAGCTCGATCTCCAGCCGGCTGGCGGCAAGGTGCTCCACGCGGTCAGTGCCCCACTCCACGACGGTGACGGCCGAATCGATGGTGTTTTCCAGGTCGATGTCGTCAATTTCCGCTTCGGATCCCAGCCGGTACGCGTCCACGTGGACCAGGTCCGGTCCGCCGGGGTTCGCGCCGTCGGGAAGGTTGGGGTGGATGCGGACCAGCACAAAGGTGGGCGAAATAATGCCCTCCCGCACGCCCATGCCGCGGCCCAGGCCCTGCGTGAACGTGGTCTTTCCGGCCCCGAGCCCGCCGCTGAGGATCACCAGGTCCCCGGCCCTGAGCAGGCCCGCCAATTTGCCGGCGAGACACTGCGTCTGCTCCGCGGTCGCGGTGGCGAACTCCCGCACCATCAGGCGCCGTCTTCCGGGCCGGCGGGGCTGCCCACATAGCTGCGCGGAACCCGCTGGCTGATCCGGGTCACGACCTCGTAGTTGACCGTCCCGGCGGCGTCGGCCCACTGCTCCACCAGGGGACCGCCGTCGGACCCGTCGCCAAAGAGGACGGCCGTGGCCCCAAGCGCCGAACCGGGCACGTCGGCATCACTGAAGCGCTCGTGCCCGCCGGGGCCAAGGTCAATGACCATCTGGTCCATGGCAATCCGGCCCACCACCGGGTACGTCACGCCATGGACACGGACGGGTCCGCCGCTGGCGATGCGCGGGATGCCGTCGGCGTAGCCCAGCGGGATCAGCCCGAGGGTGGTGGGGAGTCCCGCCACATAATTCAGGCCATAGGAGACGCCCTGTCCGGCCGGGACGTCCTTGCACAGGGCCACGCGGGTTTGCAGTGTCATGGCCGGGACCAGGCCGAGCTGGGCGGAGGTGCGGTCCTCAAACGGGGAGAGGCCGTAGATTCCCAACCCGGTGCGGACCATGTCAAAGTGCGAGTCCGGACGGGACAGGGTGGCCGGGGTGTTGGCAAGGTGCCGGACTTCCAGGTCGGCGCCGGCATCCTCGGCAACGGCCACAGCCTCCCGGAAAGCCTGTATCTGGGCGTCCGTTTCGGGTCGGTGGGGCTCGTCGGCGACGGCCAGGTGGCTGAAGACGCCCACCACGCGCAGCAGTCCCTCGTCCTGGTAGGCGATCGCATCGGAGACCAGTGCATCCCAGCCTGCCCGCGAGCAGCCGTTGCGGCCCAGGCCGGTGTCAATTTTCAGGTGGATCCGGGCGGGATGTTCCTGCGTGCGGGCGGCTGCGGCAATGTGCCCCAACTCCCAGCCGGAGCAGCCCAGGTCAATGCCCGCGGCGACGGCGGCCGCAAAGTCGGTGGACGGGGTGTGCAGCCAGGCAAGCACCGGGGCGTCAATTCCGGCCTCCCGCAGCAGGAGTGCCTCGCTGACGTGGGCGGTGCCGAGCCAGTCGGCACCGGCGGCAAGGGCCGTGCGGGCCACGGGTATCATGCCGTGGCCGTAGGCGTCGGCCTTCACCACGGCCATGAGCTTGGCCGGGGCCGCGATGGAACGAAGTTGCGCGACGTTGCGGGCGATGGCGGAAAGGTTGATGACGGCTTGCCGCTCGGGGACAACTTCGCGCAGCGGCAGGGGCACAACGGTGGGGTTCACACACCCATTTTAGGCCCTCACGGTGCGGCCAGGGCGCGGCCGGCACTGCGCTGGGGCGGGATGGGTGCAGGGGGACGGTCAACTTTGGGCCCGAAATGGGAAGATGGGAACTGACATAGAACGGTTCAGCAGAAAAGGTCCGCCAGTGCACCAGGTCCGACGCGTTGCCATGCTGTCCCTCCACACCTCCCCCCTGGACCAGCCGGGCGGGGGTGACGCCGGCGGCATGAACGTCTACGTCCGCCAGCTGGCACTGGAGCTGGCAGCGGCAGGCATCATCGTTGACATTTACACGCGCCGCACCTCCCCAGACCAGCCGGACACGGTGTCCCTTGCGCCGGCCGTCAATGTCCACCACGTGACGGCCGGGCCGTTCGGCAAAGTCTCCAAGGAGTCCCTGCCGGCGCTGGTCCCCCAGATGGCCGACGCCGTTTCCTCCCACATTGCCTCCCTTTTGTCCCAGCCGTCCCCGGCCGGAGCTGCGCCGGTCCCGGTCAACGTGGTCCATTCCCACTATTGGGTTTCCGGCATGGCCGGCATCCTCGTGGCCCGGGACCTGGACCTGCCGCTGGTCCACACCATGCACACCATGGCACGGGTGAAGAACAAACACCTGCCGCCGGGCCAGTCTGCGGAACCGGGCATCCGCGAGGACGGGGAACTGCAGATCGTGGCGGCCGCCACGCGGCTGATCGCCAACACCCTGGCCGAGGCCGCCGAATTGGAAGCCCACTACGACGGCTGCGAACAGCGCATCGACGTGGTCTCACCCGGCGTGGACCTGAAGGTCTTCAAGCCCGCGTTCCGCGACCGCTCACGGCAAATGCACGGCATCGCCCCGGAGGACTTCCATGTGGTCTTTGCCGGACGCCTGCAGCGGCTGAAGGGCCCGCACGTCTTGGTCAGGGCGGCCGGGATCCTGCGCGAGGAACGCCCGGACATTCCGCTGCGGATGACGTTCCTCGGGGCCCGCAGCGGCCACGACAAATACGACCTGGCCCAAATGCTCGCAGCCTCCGGACTGGCCGGCACCTCCGCCGTGCTGCCACCCGTGGGCGCCGTGGAGCTGGCGGACTGGTACCGCAGTGCCGACCTGGTGGCGGTCCCTTCCTCCAGCGAGTCCTTCGGACTGGTCGCCCTCGAAGCGCAGGCGTGCGGCACCGCCGTGGCCGCCACGAATGTGGGCGGGCTGCCGCGTGCCGTCAGCGACGGCCGGACCGGGCTCCTGGTGGACGGGCGTTCACCCCGGCTCTGGGCCGAAGCCATCGCCTCGCTCTACGATTTCCCGCAAACTCGCATTGACATGGGGCGTGCGGCCTCCGTCTTCGCGGAGTCCTTCGGGTGGGAAAACACAGCTGCGCAGACCATGTCCAGCTACGACCTTTCGTTGACCTACCAATATGTGGTCCCACCTGGCTGCTAAAAAATGTGCGTGTCTCCTGTCACAGGGCACCACCAGCCTGTACCGTGTGACGGGTATCCGCAATTGAATTGACAATATTGTCACTTCTGGCGACCAAGATCACTGCACCGGCAACGACGGCGGGGCAGTTCCTGTCGAAAGGTTCGCATCACTCGTGAAACACATGGGGAAAGCTCTGCTCAACAGTCCGGGATTCCGGAGGGGTGCGGCCATATCCGCCGCGCTTCCGCTGCTTCTGTCCACCGTGGGGGCGCTTCCGGCATCAGCCGGTCCGCTGCCGTCCGCACCAACCACCATCCAAACAAAAAACATTGACCCGCTGGGCTACCAGGCCGGGCGCTACATTGTGGTCCTGCCCGAAAAGCCCGCCGCCACTTACGACGGCGGGACCGCCGGGCTGTCGGCGACCAAGCCGGCCAAGGGCCGCAAGCTGGACGCTAAACGGACGGAGGTCAAAAAGTACCAGGCCCACCTGGAAAACCAGCAGGCCGCCGTGGCCAGGACCGAAAACGTCACGATCAAGCGCAAGTACACGGCCGCCATCAACGGCTTCTCCGCCAACCTGTCCGCGGACCAGGCCCTCGCCCTGGCCAAGGATCCGGACGTGCTGATGGTTGCGCCGGATACGGAAAACGCCCCCGACTACTCCAGCACCGACTTTCTGGGCCTCAGCGGCAAGAAGGGGACCTGGAACACGGCTTTTGGCGGCGTGAAGAACGCCGGCAAGGGCGTGGTGGTCGGCGTGATCGACTCCGGCTACACGCCCTCCAGCCCGTTCTTCGCCGGCCAGAACGTCAAGCCGCTGAAGGGCGACGCCAAGGTCGGGGTCCCCTACCGGAATGGCGACGGCAAGATCGCCATGCTTAAGGCCGACGGCGACACCTTCATCGGCGAGTGCCAAAAAGGCGTGGGCACCGGCGCGGGCTTTGACGGCTCCGCCTGCAACTCCAAGGTTTTGAGCGCGCGCTACTTCGCGGACGACTACTTGAGCTACGTGGCCCCCGAACACCGGGCGCCGCAGGAACTGATCTCCCCCGTGGACGTCGGCAGCCACGGCACCCACACGGCCAGCACCGCGGCCGGCAACGCCAACATCCATGCCACCATCGGGGCCAGGGACATGGGCATCACCGGCGGCATTGCCCCGGCGGCCAAGCTGTCGATCTACAAGATTTGCTGGGAGGACGATGACCCGGGCACGGGCGGCTGCTACACCTCGGCCGCCGTCGCCGCCATCAACCAGGCCATCCTGGACGGCGTTGACGTGCTCAACTACTCCATTTCCGGCAGCACCTCCACCACCACCGACCCGGTGGCGCTGGCCTTCCTTTCGGCCGCCTCGGCCGGCGTTTTTGTTGCCGCCTCCGCGGGCAACTCCGGCCCCACACCCGGCACCGTCAACCACGGAGCCCCATGGCTGACCACCGTGGCGGCCACCTCCTTCAGCACCGAACTGCAGGGCACGGCCGAATTTTCCGACGGCAGCAAGTTCCGTGGAGCCAGCATGATGGACCACGAGGTTCCTGCCAGCCACGTCGTGGTGGCTGCTGATGCGGCGGCGGCCGGTGCGACCACGCCCGAACTCTGCGGCCCGAATTCCCTGGACGGGGCCAAGGCCGCCGGCAAGGTGGTGGTCTGTGACCGCGGCGTGTTTGACCGCGTCGCCAAGAGCGCCGAGGTCAAGCGTGCCGGCGGCGTCGGCATGATCCTGGCGAATATCATTACCGGCTCCGAGGACCTGGACCTCCACTCGGTGCCCACGGTTCACGTGAACCCTCCGGCCAGCCAGGAAATCAAGGACAAGGTCAAGGCCAATCCGGACATCTTGGTCGCCCTGGTCAACAAGGACACCACGGGGCTGCCCGTGGAACCGCAGCCGCAGATAGCCGGCTTCTCCTCCCGCGGACCCCTCTCGGCTACGGATTCGGACCTGCTCAAGCCCGACGTCGCCGCACCCGGCGTCAACGTTCTGGCTGGGGTTTCGCCCATCGGTGCGAACGGTGCCCAATTTGGCATGATGTCCGGAACGTCCATGGCGTCCCCGCATGTTGCCGGTTTTGGCGCCCTCATCCTCTCCCAAAACCCGCTGTGGTCCCCCGCAACCGTCAAATCGGCCATGATGACCACCGCTTCCGACGTCGTCAATGCCGACGGAACAAAGAACACCGACGTTTTTGCCACCGGCGCAGGCCAGGTGGCTGTCGCCAAAGCGCTCGAACCGGGCCTGGTGTACAACGCCGGCGTCGACGACTACTTGAAGTTCGTGCAGGGCACGGGCCTGGACCTGGGCATCCCGGGACTGGGCAGCACCAAGGCCCGGGACATGAACCTGGCCTCCTTTGCCGTCGGCAGCCTGGCCGGCCGGGTCACCGTCACCCGCACAGTGACCGCCTTGACCCCGGGACTGTACCGTGCCAGCGCCAATGTCCCCGGCGTGAACGTCAAGGTCACCCCGTCAGTGCTGAACTTCAGTCAGGCCGGGGAACAGCGCAGCTTCAAGGTCACCTTTGAAAACGCCACTGCACCGCTGGGCAAGTTTGCCACGGGCAGCCTGGTCTGGCAGGGGGCGGGCAAGAATGTGGCCTCCCCCATCGCCGTCCGGCCGCTGCCGGTCCTCGCGGCCCAGGATGTTGCGTTCTCCTCGGCGGGCGGCACGGGAAGCGGCAGGATACCGGTCGTTTCAGGTACCAACGCACCCATCAAGGTCGCCCTCGACGGATTGAGCAAGGCCGATTCCACCCCGATTTCCCTGGTTCCGGGCCCGCTGGCCGTGGCGACGGACAAGTCGAATTTTTTGAAGACCGTCACCGTCCCGGCCGGGGCCAAGCTGGCGAAGTTCTCCGTCATTTCCTCGGATCCGACGGCCGACTTTGACATGGTTGTCTTCAACCCGGCCGGGACGTTCTACGACGTGCGCACCGGATCCTCCAGTGAAACCCTCTCGCTGCCCAATCCCGCACCGGGGACATACACGATCCTCGCCAACCTGTACTCCAGCACCGGCGGGGCCGCCGTCAAGGCAACCGTCGACGCCGCCGTGCTGGGCGGCAACGCAGGCAATGCCACCGTAACGCCGAACCCGCTAAAGCTGGCGAACGGCAAGTCGGGCTCCGTGGTGCTGAAGTGGGCCGGCCTGGAAATCGGGTCCTACATTGGGCGTGTGAGCTTTGGGGACTCCGGAACTGAGACGTTTGTTTCGGTCATCGTCACCCCGGGCGGCACAGCCGTGGCCCCGGACAACGGGAACACCGGCAACACCGGCAACACCGGCAACACCGGCAACACGAAGAAGAAGGACAAGCCCAGGAAGCAGTTTGAGCTGCCTGATACGTCAGCGCACTCCGACCTGAAACTCTAGGCAGGGGGCAGGCGGCCCCTGCCTCACAACCGGCAGCTGTGTGTCTGAAATCGCGCGAAACCCGCCAGCCTCCCGGCGGCGTCGTGCATCTTCCGGCACACAGTTGCCGTGTCCGGGCAATGTGCGGCCCGCGCAGCTTCGACCCGAACGTCAGGTCGCGCCGGTGCCGCCCGCCACGGCTCCGAAAAGCGGCGCCAGGGCCTGCCAGCGGGCGGTCTGGCAGCTGTCGGTCCGTGTGAACGTGGCGTTGACTGAACGACCGTTGAATGTACCTGTGACAACGGCCACCTGCGTGCCGCCGAAGACGTCCATACACTGCCGCGGCGGGCCCGGCACGGGAAAGAAAATGCCCTGGCCGTAACGCTTCAGCGCTGCGACGGCTGCGACGGGATCCGGGACCGTCGATTCCGGACCCGGCGTCCCCTCCTCGACGACCAGGCGGAACAGCTGCGGCTGCGCACCCGGCGACGGCGTCACGGTGATGGAAAGATCAGTCCGGCCAACGGACGGAACCGGGACGCCGGATGGGGAAACACTGGTGGGCGGGGCCATGGCGGTCTCCTGCGGTTGCGTGGTGCGGGTTGACGCGCCGGGACTTGGGGGCACCTCGGGCACGGGGGTGCAGGCCGCCAGCCCGGCAAGCAGTGCCGTGCAGGCCAAGGTCGCTGCGCCGGCCCGGAAGGCAGCACGTGCACGACAGGCCGTGCCGGCGCCCTGGGCGGAACCGAACACGGCCAGTGTCCATAACTGTCCCACGTTCACCGCCTCCTTGCGTTCCTGCCATGCTAGCCCACCGTCATGTTCCTCCCGCCTTCTCCACCGCTGCGACATCGCTGGCGCGAACTTGATAACGTCGCGGTTAGACGAGAGGAACCACTACCCATGACCACGCCCGCATCGCCCCCCACCCACTCCGCAGCCGACTGGTGGCGCCAAGCCGCCGTCTACCAGATATACCCGCGCAGCTTTGCCGACGCCACCGGTGACGGCCTGGGCGACCTGCCCGGCGTCACGTCCCGCATGGGGTATCTCTCCGCGCTGGGCATCGACGCGATCTGGCTGAGCCCGTTCTACCCCTCGGCGTTGGCGGACGGCGGCTACGACGTCGACGACTACCGCAACGTGGACCCCCGGCTGGGCTCCCTGGACGACTTTGACGCCATGGTGGCCGCCGCACATGATTCCGGCATCCGGGTCATCGTGGATGTGGTCCCCAACCACAGTTCCAACCGGCACGCATGGTTCAAGGCAGCCATGGCGTCAGCGCCGGGCTCCCCCGAACGCGCCCGATACCACTTCCTCGACGGGCTGGGCGTGGACGGCGAGCTGCCGCCGTCGGACTGGCCCTCCCACTTTGGCGGCGGTGCCTGGACACGGGTGGTCGAGACTGCCGGGCCCAACGCCGGAAGGCCGGGACAGTGGTACCTGCACCTTTTCGCCGCCGAGCAGCCCGACTTCAATTGGGACCACCCCGAGGTGCGGGAGGATTTCCTCGCCACGCTGCGTTTCTGGGCGGACCGCGGCGTGGACGGCTTCCGGGTGGACGTGGCCCATGCGCTGGTCAAGGACATGTCCCTGCCGCTGCGCTCCAAGCCGCGGCTTGAGATCCTGGTCGACGACGGCACCGACCCCCTGTTTGACCGCGATGCCGTCCATGACGTCTTTGCCGGCTGGCGCGACGTGCTCAACGAATACGATCCGCCCAGGGCCGCCGTGGCCGAGGCATGGGTGCCCTTCACCAACCGCCGGCTGATGTACGCCCGGCCCACGGAGCTGGGCCAGGCGTTCAACTTCGACCTGCTGCAGGCTCCCTTTGAGGCCGTGAAGTTCCGCAGCATCGCCGAAAAGTGCCTTTTTGAGGCGCAAGCGTCCGGCGCGTCCTCCACCTGGGTTTTTTCCAACCACGACGTCGTCCGCCACCCCTCCCGCTATGCCCTGCCGGACGGGAGCACCCTGGAGGACCTGGAGGCCTGGTTGCTGGCCGACGGCGCCTCCCCGCCCACGGACCTGGCCCGCGGCCTGCGAAGGGCCCGGGCGGCGACGCTGTTCATGCTGGGCCTGCCCGGCTCCGCGTACCTCTACCAGGGCGAGGAACTGGGACTTTTTGAGGTGGCGGACCTGCCTGCCTCCTCCCTGCAGGACCCGACCTGGTTCAGGACCGGGCACAAGGTCAAGGGCCGCGACGGCTGCCGCGTGCCGCTGCCGTGGTCGGCCGCCGCCGGGAATTTTGGCTTCGGCGGGGACCCGTGGCTGCCGCAGCCGGCATGGTTTGCCGGACACGCAGCCGACGTGCAGGACGGCACCGCCGGGTCCACGCTGGAAATGTACCGCGCCGCACTGGGCTGGCGGCGCAAGCTGCAGTCCGAGGAGTCCCTGGAGTGGCTCAGCAAGGCCGCGGCAACGGTGGTTCACTACCGCCGGCCCAACGGCTGGGAAGTCATCACCAACTTTGGTGGCGCGCCAGCAAAGTGGCCCGCCGGCGTCATGATTTCCAAGGCGGTGCTGAGCTCCGGCGACCCGGCCGGCGAAACCATCCCGGCAGAAACTACCGTCTGGCTCGCCCCCTAACCGACGCTCCTGCACTTTCGGGGCCATCCCGGCCGACGCTCCTGCACTCCTGCGCTTTCGGCCGCAGCGCCCGCTGCTGCGGACTGCGCGGAGCCGCCTGTGGATAACCTCTGCGGGAGAATCAGCTTCGGGCCACAATGTCACCATGGACACTCCACAGCAACGCCCGCTTCCAGACGCACCATTCACCCTCGCCGAGGCCGAGTCGCAGGGCCTTTCGCGTGACCGGCTGAGGGGAGGGGGGTTCGCCGGCATCAGCCGCGGGCTGTACCGGCCGGCGTCGTGGGACTTCGAGCTGCGGGACGCGGCTCGGGCACTGTGCGCCGCAACGCCGGGCGCCTGGATTTCCCACACTACGGCGGCGCGGCTGCACGGGCTTATCCTGCCGCCGTGGCTGTCAGATTCTCGTGAACTGCATCTGAGTAAGCCTCGGAAGCTGCCAGGGATCCGGCGCAGGGGCATTGTCGGCCACACGGTGTTGGCCTGCGCGGATGAGGTTGAAGCGATCAGGGGTCTGCGGATCAGCACGCGTGCACGTACCTGGCTCGACATGGCCCGAACCCTTCCCCTGCCGGAACTCGTTTGCATCGGCGACCAGCTTCTCCGTGTCCCCCGCGCAGTGTTCGAGGGCCGTGACATCCCCTACGCCACGGGTGTCTCGTTGCGGACCATGTTGGACCGGCATCCTAACCTGCAGGGGATCGTTCGAGCCCGGGAGGCCCTGGAACTCATGCGGGTGGGTGCCGATTCCGGCCCGGAGACGTTGCTGCGCCTTGCCATGCTCGACGCCGGCTTGCCTGAGCCTGACCTGCAGCTGGCCGTGTGGGACCAGCCGGGTGCCCCGTCGGCCGACCTCGGCTATCGTTCGCGACGGATCGCAATCCAGTACGACGGCGGCAGCCACCTGGACGAGCTGCAGGCCTGGAGCGACCAACGCCGGGACCGCGCCTTCAGGAACGCAGGCTGGACAGTACTCGTCTTTGACCGCGACGACCTGCCGACGGGTTTGACCGGGCGGTCGTGCGGATCAGGAAGTCACTACGCGGGGCCTGGATGGATCCGGCCGTCGCCGCCGGCTTTGCCACCGGCCGCTGACCGGCAGTCAATATCCCTCAAACAACGGATGCTCCCTCGCAAAAGTGAGGGAGCATCCGGCGTTGGGCCCCGTAAAGTGCAGGACCGTCGCCCGCAACGCCCCCGAACCTGCAGGAGCGTCGCCCGCAACGCCCCCGAACCTGCAGGAGCGTCGGAGGAGGGGTTAGCGTTCGATGTCGCCGCGGATGAAAGCCTCAACCTTTTCGTGCGCGATGTCATCGGCGAACTGCTCCGGCGGCGACTTCATGAAGTAGCTGGCGGCCGAGAGGATGGGACCGCCAATGCCGCGGTCCAGGGCGATCTTGGCGGCACGGATGGCGTCAATGATGACGCCGGCGGAGTTCGGCGAATCCCACACCTCAAGCTTGTACTCCAGCGACACGGGTGCGTCGCCAAAGTTCCGGCCTTCCAAGCGCACGAAGGCCCACTTGCGGTCATCGAGCCACGCCACGTAGTCGGACGGGCCGATGTGCACGTCGTCGGCAGCCAGCACGGCTGAGGTGTTCGAGGTGACGGCCTGGGTTTTGGAAATCTTCTTGGACTCCAGGCGGTCGCGCTCCAGCATGTTCTTGAAGTCCATGTTGCCGCCGACGTTGAGCTGGTAGGTGCGGTCCAGGATCACGCCGCGGTCCTCAAACAGCTTGGCCATGACACGGTGCGTGATCGTGGCCCCGATCTGGCTCTTGATGTCGTCGCCAATGATCGGCACTCCGGCCGCGGTGAACTTGTCGGCCCACTCCTTGGTGCCGGCGATGAATACCGGCAGCGCGTTGACAAAGGCGACGCCGGCGTCAATGGCGCACTGGGCGTAGAACTTGGCCGCGGCGTCCGAGCCGACGGGCAGGTAGCACACCAGGACGTCGACTTTGGCTTCCTTGAGGGTCGCCACGATGTCCACGGGTTCCTCGTCGGACTCCACAATGGTCTCGCGATAGTACTTGCCCAGGCCGTCCAGGGTATGTCCGCGGAGGACGGGAACGTCCAATACGGGCACATCGGCCAGTTTGATGGTGTTGTTTTCGCTGGCACCGATGGCCTCGGAAAGGTCCAGCCCCACCTTCTTGCTGTCCACGTCGAAGGCGGCAGCGAACGTCACGTCGTTGACGTGGTACGGGCCGAACTCCACGTGCATCAGGCCCGGAACCTTCACGGACGGGTTGGCGTCACGGTAGTACTGCACGCCCTGAACCAGCGACGAGGCACAGTTTCCCACACCAACAATGGCAACCCGAATAGGATGATTGGACACGGAACTCCTTCTAAGAATCACTCCGGCCCGGCTCTCACTTCCAAGGCGACCGGTCGCCGCCCGCCTTCACGGTTTCACGCAAAGGTCGTGCTGACGGCTGTTCGTGCCGGACCTGGCGCCCCATCGGCGCCCTAACCATTCTAGTCAACTACACCTGCCCCGTTTTTGTTCCCGGGCAGGGTGCAGGCGATCGGTCCGTCACACCGGGGCGCTTGAACAGATGCCCGGCTACTTCTGCGCCCACATGTTAATGTCGGATTCGACGGCGAACTCGTCAATGGCGGCCAGTTCGGCACCGGTGAAGGCAAGGTTGTTGATGGCGGCCACATTGTTCTCCAGCTGTGCGACGCCGGAGGCCCCGACAAGGGCGGACGTGACGGGACTGCCCTTGGACTGCTCGCGCAGGATCCAGGCAATGGCCATCTGCGCCAGCGACTGTCCGCGCGAGGCAGCGATGTCGTTCAGCGCCCGCACCCGGTTCATCTTGTCCTCGGTAAGGTCGTTTTCGTGCAGGAAGCGTTCCTTCGCCGCGCGCGAATCGGCGGGCACGCCGTTGAGGTACCTGTCCGTCAACATGCCCTGGGCCAGCGGCGAGAACGCGATGGACCCCGCCCCGACGGTGTCAAGCGCCTCATACAGGTTCGGTTCGCCGTTCTCCGTCCAGCGGTTCAGCATGGAGTAGGAGGGCTGGTGGATCAGCAGCGGGGTGCCCATTTCCTTCAGGATGCCGGCTGCCTTCAGCGTCTGGGCGGGCGTGTAGGAGGAGATGCCGGCGTAGAGTGCCTTCCCGGAGCGCACCGCCGTGTCCAGGGCGCCCATGGTCTCTTCCATGGGCGTCTCCGGGTCCGGGCGATGGCTGTAGAAGATGTCCACGTAGTCCAGGCCCATGCGGCCCAGCGACGCGTCCAGGCTGGAGAGCAGGTACTTGCGTGAGCCCCACTCCCCGTACGGGCCGGGCCACATGTAGTAGCCGGCCTTCGTGGAGATGACGAGCTCGTCGCGGTGGGCGGAAAAGTCACCCTTCAGATGCCGGCCGACGTTGGTCTCGGCGCTTCCGTCCGGCGGGCCGTAGTTGTTGGCCAGGTCAAAGTGGGTGACGCCGAGGTCGAAGGCGCGGCGCAGGATGGCCCGCTGCGTCTGAAAGTTCGAGTCGTCACCAAAGTTGTGCCACAGGCCCAGCGAGATGGCGGGCAGCTTGAGCCCGCTGCGTCCCACTCGGCGGTACGGCATGGTTTCGTAGCGGTGTTCGGCAGCGTGAAATGTCATTCCCCCATCCTGCCACCCGCGACCGTGAAAATGGCGGCACTGTGCCCAGGCAGCTGAAGGGCATGGCGCGTGAGCACCGCCCCGTCCCGCGTGCTGAAAAGGATCTCCAACCCGCCGAACGGGATGGTACACGGTTCCGGCCCGAAGTTCGCGGCCACACCCACCGCTCCCTCGGCGCTGCCGCGGCGCATCACCAGCCACCGTCCCGGTTCGCTGAACTCCACGTCCGTGGCGGCCCAATCGTCGCAGGCCAGTGCGGCTGTGGTGCGCCGCAGCGTAATCAGCTTCCGGTACGTTGCCAGCAGCACGGCATGCCCGCCGACGGCGGCTTCATTCCAGTCCAGCTTGGAACGCAGGAAGGTTTCCGGCGCCTGCGGATCCGGCACCACGCCACTGTCCCAGCCCATGTGTTCAAATTCCCGGAGCCGGCCCTCGGCGGTGGCCTTCGCCAGTTCAGGCTCGGGGTGGGAGGTGAAGAACTGCCACGGCGTGCCCGCCCCGTACTCCTCCCCCATGAACAACATGGGGGTGAACGGGGAGGCCAGGTTCACCACGGCCGCCACGGCCAACAGGTCATGGCCGACCGTGGCACCAAGGCGGTCGCCGGCGGCCCGGTTGCCGATCTGGTCGTGGTTTTGGGTGCAGACCACCAATTGCCAGGGTGCTGACGCCTGGCGGTCCAGGGGCCGGCCGTGGTGCCTGCCGCGGAAGCTGGAGTAGCTGCCGTCGTGAAAGAAACCGTCTGACAAAACCTTGGCCAGGGCGCCGACCGCGGAAAAATCCTCGTAGTAGCCGCTCGATTCGCCGGTGAGATTCGCATGGACGGCATGGTGGAAGTCATCGCTCCATTGGCCCGTCAGGCCGTAGCCGTGGCTGCTGCGCGGATAGAGCAGCCGGGGGTCGTTGAGATCAGACTCTGCGATGAGGGACAGGGGCCTGCCCACATCCCTCGAGCAGGCATCGGCGTGCTCCGACAGTTCCTCCAGGATGTGCACGGCCCGGCTGTCGTGGAGTGCATGTACTGCGTCAAGACGCAGGGCATCCACGTGGTAGTCACGGAACCACATGGCGGTGTTGGCCAGGATGTATTCGCGGACCTCGTCCGAGCCGGGGCCGTCGAGGTTGACGCCCTGTCCCCACGTGTTCGCAGAAGACTCGGAGAGGTACGGGCCAAATTGCGGCAGGTAGTTTCCGCTGGGCCCCAGGTGGTTGTAGACCACGTCCTGGACCACCGCCAGCCCATGCCGGTGGCAGGCGTCGACGAAGCGCTGGTAGCCGCGCGGGCCGCCGTATTCCTCGTGCACCGCGTACCAGAGCACGCCGTCGTACCCCCAGTTGTGGGGGCCGTTGAAGGCGTTGACCGGCAGGACTTCAACGAAGTCGACGCCGAGCTCGGACAGGTAGGGCAGCTTGCCGATGGCGGCGTCGAAGGTGCCCTCGGGGGTGAACGTGCCGATGTGCAGTTCGTAGATGACGGCCCCGGCCAGCGTGCGTCCGGCCCAGGCGGTGTCCGCCCAGTCGTGGCTGGCGGGGTTGAACGTCCGGGACAGCGCGTGGACGCCGTCCGGCTGCCGCCGCGAGCGGGGGTCCGGGAGCACCGGACCCGCGCCGTTGGGCTGATAGCCGTAGTCCACCTCTTCCCCGTCCGGCGCTCCCGTGGCCGTCCACCAGCCGTTGCGTCCCCGGACCATCGGGATCCGCTGCCCGTCGGCGTGCAGGGTCAGGGTTTCCGGGAGCGGCGCCCACACGTCAAAGCGGGAGTCCGAGGACCGCCGGGCGGTCATGCCCCCGACCCCTTCCCGTCGGAGGGGCTCCGCCCGCCGGCAGGACCCCTCGATAGCAGGGCCACCGGAAGGGTGCCGAGCAGCTGCGCGGCGGACACGTCCCCCGCCCCATACGCCCTCCCGCTGAGGAGGTCGGTGCAGGGATACGGCAACTCCAATCCGGTTCCACCCCAGCCACCCCCGTCCGCAAGGGAGACCGGGAGCCGGGTGGCCACGGCGATGGCCCCGCCGGTGGAGAACGCGAACAAGTGGCCGGCGGCCGGACCGTGCGCGTGGAGCGGGTCATAGCTGCCCAACAGTTCCGGGCGGTCCCGCCGCAGGCGCAGGGCGCGGGAGGTGACCAGCATTTTTGCCGCCTCAGTGGTGTCCGGTACCTGCCCGGCGTCCAGGGCCCGAAGGGTCCGGTGGAGCCCGGTGAAGTCGACGCTGCGCCTGTTGTCCGGGTCTGTGAGCGAGAATTCGGCGAATTCGCTGCCCTGGTACACATCCGGGACGCCGGGAATCATCAGTTGAACCAGCTTGGCGCCGAGGACGTTGGCCTGGACATGCTTGGTGATCGAGGCCGTGAATCCGGAGATCAGCGCGTTGATCTCGGGATTCTCACAGACCGCTTCAACGAAGGCCGACAGCCGGCTTTCAAAATTTTCGTCCGGATCGGTCCAGGTGGTGGAGTTGCCGGCCTCCCGCGCCGCCTTCTGCGCATAGGCCGCCAGCCTCTCCCTGCCCAGCGGCCATGCCCCGACGACGGCCTGCCACAGCAGGTTTTCCAAGGGCCCGTCCGGCAACGGGGCCAGGGCCCTCAGCCGGGACAACAGCGTCCGCCACTGCTCAGGGACCTCCGCGAGCACGTGAATCCGTGCACGGGTGTCCTCACCCCGCTTGGTGTCATGCGTGCTCAAGGCATTCAGCCCCAAGGGTACGTGGGCCGACCTGTCCGCCATGAAAAGGTGGAAATCTTTCGGGGTGACCGAGAAGATCGACGGGTCAGCCCCCACCTCGGTCAGCGACGTCAGCCGCGTATACCTGAAGAACGCACAGTCCTCCACGCCCTTGGCCATGACCATGCCGGAGGTTTGCTGGAACCGGAGGCCCACTTCACCCGGCCCGGCGAGCAGCGGCAGGAGTGCCTCCAAGGCCGCGCCCAGATCGGGGCGGCGCGCAGCGCTGGCCGCCACCGCCCGCTCCAGCTCCCGGCGCCCGTGGGGCAGGTAGCTGCGGTAAACGCCAAAATTGCTGGCGATTTCCGCCAGTGCATCCTCCGCCAGCGCCGCCGGGAGGCCGATATCCGCGGGCACCAGACGGGCCAAGCGGCGGATCTCGGAGTTCAGCAGGCCGTCGGCCACGGCGCGTTTCGTTCCGTGCACCAACTCGGCGTAGTCGCAGTCGTGGCCGCGCAGTTCGGAGTCCAGGGCCGTCAGCGGCCCCTCCCCCGACGGATCCACAAACAGCCTGTCCACCCAGGCCAGGGAGTCATAGCCGGTGGTGCCCTCGCAGTCCATCGACGCCGGCAGCAACTCACCGGGCTCCAGAATCTTCTCCACCACGACGTAGGCTCCGCCGGAGGCTTCCTTGAGCCTGCGGAGGTAGCCTTCCGGGTCCGCCAAGCCGTCCGGGTGGTCCACCCGCAGTCCGTCAACCCAGCCCCGGTGCACCCAGCGCAGGATCTCTTCGTGTGATTCGTCAAAGACCCACGGGACCTCCACCCGGACGCCGGCGAGGGTGTTGACGGCAAAGAAACGGCGGTAGTTCAACTCGTGGTCGGCCAGGCGCCACGGGATGAGTTCGTAATGTTGCCGGTCGTGGACGACCCGGGCCACGGCGCCCGTGGCTCCTTCCTCGGCCGGCCCCCAGGTGCCGGCGGCCAGGGGGAAGGAGTGCTCGTAGTAGTGCAGCCGGCCCCCGGCCACGCGCAGGGCGTCCAGGTCCTCCGCAGAGCCGAGCACCGGGAGCCGGAGGCGTCCGGCTCCGGCGGCCCAGTCGACGTCGAACGCCTCGGCATGGCGCGAACCGGGCCCGTCCCGGAGGAGGGACCACCACCACGGGTTGGCCTCGGGGGTGGCCACACCCATGTGGTTGGGCACTATGTCCACCAGTACGCCCATGCCGCGGGCATGGGCGGCATCCGCGAGAGCCGCCAGCGCTTCCTCACCCCCGCGCGCCGGATCCACCAGCGCCGGATCAATCACGTCATAGCCGTGGTCTGAGCCCTCCTCCGCCTTGAGCAACGGTGAAAGGTAGAGCCAATTGGCGCCCAGGGCGGCAATGTAGTCCAACTGTTTCGCGGCGTCCCAGAGGGTGAAGCCTGCCCGGATTTGGAGCCGGTAGGTGGAGGCGGGTGATTTCATCTGCTGGTTCC
>CAJDTM010000011.1_pt1 | contig 44990 bp, 44 predicted proteins | sample 7389831 | NCBI WGS metagenome assembly CAJDTM01 (sample SAMEA7055656, study PRJEB34461) | soil metagenome | biome: terrestrial ecosystem; feature: Peninsula; material: soil | place: Antarctica | collected 2016
AGGCAGCAAGGCTGACCACCAGGTTGATGGTGGCAGCCAGGATGCCGGTGCCAAACACGAACGCGAGCAGGCTGTGCCGCAGCACCGCGGAGCGCATCCCGCGCGTGGTGATGGAGGTGTCCGAGACCTGGTACGTCATGCCCACGCTGAATGCCATGTACGCGATGTCGGTGTATTGCGGGGGCTCGTCCTGGTTGAAGCTGATGCCGCCGGGCTCGCCACCGTAGTAGATCTCCGCGTAGCGCAGCGTGAACAGCGTGTGCACCAGCAGCCAGGACATGGCCGTGCACGTCATGGCCAGCAGCGCCAGCAGCAGCCGAGCGCTGCCGGTCACGTCCTTGCTGCCCACCATGACCAGCACGACGGCGGCCAGCGAGCCGACCGCCGCGAACAGGACCAGCAGGTCCGAAGTGTTGCGCCCGGGGTCCTCCTCCAGGGCGTGGGCGGCGGTGCGGGCATTGTCCATGGGGGCAATGGTCAGCCACACCCACAGGTTGTAGATCAACGCCGCCACGGTCCAGCCAACGGCTGGTGCGTAAACCCATGCGCCGAATAGTGCGGTGGCTGCGGCGGCGAGGACGCCGCCGGCCACCATCCCGGCCAAGCGGAGCCGGCGGTGCCGCGCCCTTGGCGACGTGGTGGAGTCCATGAACGTGATCATGCCACGCGTTCGATGGCGCGGGCCAGCAGCTTTCCCAACAGCCCCGGGCTCCCCGCGGCGGCACCCATCCGTGCCTCCTTGACCCAGTCCGGGTCCAAGGAGGACCACTTGACGCGCCAGCCTGTGTGGCGCGCCAGCTGGTCAAGGAACACTGCCTGGCTGCGGATGTTGCCGTCGCGGAAGGGATCCAGGACGGCCAGTGCGCCCCAGTGGCGGGCCAACCCGGCCGTGAAGGCATCCCGGTCCAAGCCGGCCAGGAGGTCCTCGGCCTGCAGGGCGCCGAAGACGTCGTCGGCCGCGGTCCCAATGAACTCCGGGCGGCAGTGGATGACGCCGGTGCCCCGGGCCTCCCTGTCCGTCTCCCGGAGTTCGCCGGCCCATTCGTACAGTTCCCCGAACAGGCGTCGATGGATCGCTTGAAGGTGCGCGAGCCCGAAGGTGGGGTGTTCGGGGGTCCGGGCCAGCGAGGCCAGGCCGAGTTCCAGCAGCCCCTGTTCAATGCGGTCCAGACCAAACTGTTCAACGATGTTGAACCTGTTCCGCAGGACTTCGGAATTGGGATAGGAATAGCGGTCCGGCATGGCGGTTACTGCACCTCCGGGAGGGTGACGCTCAGATAGCGGCGCACCGCCGACTCATGGGTGGAGGTGCCGCGCAGGATCCGCCGGGCCAGCCGGCGGGAACGGTGGTCCGGATGCCCGCCGGTGAAGCCCTGGATGCCGGCGGCGAACTCCATGGCGTCGGCGACTGCCTCCTCGTCCAGGCCGCTGGGGTTCATGACTACGGGCAACGGCGAACTCCTTTGACGGTGGGGCGATCCTCAAAGGCCCACTCTATGCGCGTGCAGCTGCCCTGCACCATGGCCTGGAAGCGTGGCCTGGAACCGTGGCGCGGATCAGCGGGCAAGGTGTCAGGTACTGGCCGGCGTTGTACATCCTGTAAGATGGCTAAGTCTGTGCTGGCAGCGGACCCGCCTGACCGTGGGTCCCATGTGCCCGCAGACACCGCAAATGAACCTCCTGTTACGGAAAGACCGTAACCGCTTAGCCCAAAGGAGGTGGGTTCACATATGCGTCCTTACGAACTGATGGTAATCATCGACCCCGAGGTCGACGAGCGCACCGTAGAGTCGTCGCTTCAGAAGTTCCTCAATGTCATCACCAACGATGGTGGAACCATCGAAAAGGTGGACATCTGGGGCCGTCGCCGTCTGGCGTACGAGATCCAGAAGAAGGCCGAAGGCATCTACGCGGTGGTGAATTTCACCGCTACGCCGGCGACCGCACAGGAACTTGACCGCCAGCTTGGCCTCAACGAGACCATCCTGCGCACCAAGATCACCCGCCCGGAAGAGCAGAAAGTGGTTGCCGAGTAATTTCGGTCCCCAAGCTTTTTCAGTAGGAAAACACCCAAGCAGGAAGCAGGAGCAGATGGCAGGCGAAACCACTATCACGGTCATTGGTAATCTCACCAGCGACCCCGAACTGAGGTTTACACCGAGCGGTTCAGCAGTAGCGAACTTCACCGTTGCGTCGACTCCGCGGACCTTTGACCGTCAGTCAAACGAGTGGAAGGACGGCGAAACGCTGTTCCTTCGCGCGTCGATCTGGCGTGAAGCGGCCGAGAACGTGGCAGAGTCCCTCACCAAGGGAACCCGCGTCATTGTTTCAGGCCGGCTGAAGTCACGGACCTACGACACCAAAGAAGGCGAAAAGCGCACCGTCATGGAGCTTGAGGTCGACGAGATCGGCCCCTCGCTGCGCTATGCCAACGCCAAGGTCAACCGCACCCAACGCTCCGGCGGACAGGGCGGGAACAACTTCGGCGGTGGCCAAGGCGGAAACTTCGGCGGCGGAAACGCCGGCGGGGGACAAGGCGGTTTTGGCGGCAATTCCGGCGGCCAGCAACAACAGCCCCAGTCTGCACCGGCGAACGACCCCTGGGCCACGCCCGGCGGCGGTTCGTCCGGCTGGGGTGCGGGCCCGGACAACTCCGAGCCTCCCTTCTAAAAAAACCAAATAGTGCGGCAACCGCCGCACGCACACCATCCCGCGGATTAATATCCACGGGCTCCACGAATATTAAGGAGCTCCACGATGGCTAAGGCTGAACTCCGTAAGCCCAAACCAAAGTCCACGCCCAGGCAATCAAGAATGCCCGCGAAGTTGCACTGCTGCCCTACTCCGGCGCTGGCCGCGGCTAAGGGAGATACATACACATGGCAAAGCTCATTTTGACCCACGAAGTAACAGGTCTCGGCACCTCGGGTGACATTGTGGAGGTGAAGAACGGTTACGCACGTAACTTCCTTCTGCCCCGCGGTTTCGCCCTTCCCTGGTCCAAGGGGGGCGAGAAGCAGGTTGAGTCCATCAAGGCTGCCCGCGCCGCCCACGAGCACGCTTCCGTTGAAGCTGCCCAGGCCCAGGCCGCTGAACTGGCTGCCAAGCCGGTCACGCTGACCGTCAAGGCCGGCGGCTCCGGACGCCTGTTCGGCACCGTCAAGACTGATGACGTCGCGAAGGCTGTTGCAGCTGCCGGCCTCGGCAACATCGACAAGCGCAAGGTTGAACTGCCCACCCACATCAAGTCGGTGGGGAAGTACACGGCCAACGTCCGTCTTTACGAGGACGTCACCGCAGTGATCACCCTGAACGTGGTTGCAGGCTAACTGCCCGCTTCACCAGCCAGGCCGGTTCCCGTTCGCGGGGGCCGGCCTTTCTGGTGCCTTCGCAACGGTGGCGGTCAGGGCTCCTGCAGGGCACTGTGCCGCCAGCCGGCCCTGACAAGCTCCCGCAACACGCCGGTATCGAGGTCGGCGAGCTTGTTGACGTATAGGCACGCTGCCCCCCGTTTGAACCTACCCAGTCTTTCCAGGAGTGGTTCGACGCCGGGCGGGTTCGTCAGGCCGTAAATCACCAGCTGCGCCTTCCTGGGGGAAAATCCGACGGCGGCTGCCTCCCCTTCCCTGCCGGAGGGGTACTTGTAGTGGTACCTGCCAAAGCCGATGATGGTGGGCCCCCACATTACCGGCGGCTGGCCCGTCTCCTCCCGCATCATCTCCACCAGGACACGGGCGTCCGCGCGGCGGACCGCACTGGTGTCCACGGTGTTGATGAAGTCCTTGACGTCCGCCGTGGTGGCCTTCGTCTTGTTCGTGTTTTTGGGTGCCGTCATGACCCGCCTCCCGGTGTTTGCACCAGCCTAACGTTCGGACTGGTGTCCGGAAGGCCCCCGGGCGGCCGCATCAAGTTACCGAAGAGTACGTACGCACCCGCGCATACGTGCAGGTCAGCGTCCCGGGGTGCTTCGGCAAGATGCACAAGCTGGGTATATAACTGTGGATATCCCATCAGGTACTCGCGTTTCGCGGCACTGTCAACATGCAAGTTGTGGATGAGTGTTGCTGGAAGATTTCTTTTCCTCCACAGGCGGTGTGGAGTGTTTGCGCAGGTCAGGTAGGCTTTGGTGACATAGATCATTGATTATCCACACACTTGTCCCCATCCTGTGCACAAGGCATGGCACTTAATGCACAAGTTATCCACATGTGCGGTGGACAACGGGGTTGGTGGTTGCGCACCGAGCGCCTACCGTTGCAGGGTATCCCCTCCGCGAACGGCGATAATGTCGTTGTGTGCTGGTAGGACGGGAGGTAGCACTCCAGGCGGGACCGTGTGGTTTCGAAAAATGTCAGGCCGGCAGGCAAGAAAGTGGGCACCCATCATGTCAGCTCCAGCGATGGACACCGTCGGATCGTCCCGGGAGCCGGACTTTGCCCGAACGCCCCCGCAGGATCTTGTGGCCGAACAGAGCGTCCTGGGCGGCATGATGCTCTCCAAGGACGCGATTGCCGACGTCGTGGAAGTCCTGCGCGGCAACGATTTCTACCGCCCCTCCCACGAGAGCATCTACGAGGCCATCCTTGACCTGTACGGGCGCGGGGAGCCGGCCGACGCCGTCACGGTGGCCGACGAGCTGACCAAGCGCGGGGAGATTGCCAAGGTCGGCGGGGCCGCCTACCTGCACCAGTTGATCCAGTCTGTCCCCACCGCCGCCAACGCCGGATTCTATGCCGAGATCGTGGCGGAGCGCGCCGTGCTCCGGCGCCTGGTGACCGCCGGCACCAAGATCGTCCAGATGGGCTATGCCCAGGACGGCGAGGTTGAGGACGTCGTCAACGCTGCGCAGGCTGAGATCTTTGCCGTGGCCGAGCGCCGCACCACGGAGGACTATGTGATCCTCAAGGACGTCATGGAGTCCACCGTGGACGAGATCGAGGCGTCCGGCCACAAGGGCGAGGGCATGACGGGCGTGCCCACCGGCTTCTACGAATTCGATGAACTGACCAACGGACTGCACCCCGGCCAGATGATCGTCATCGCGGCACGGCCGGCTGTCGGTAAAAGCACGTTCGCCCTTGACTGGGCGCGGTCGGCTGCGATCAACCACAACATGGCCACCGTCGTGTTCTCCCTGGAAATGGGCCGCAACGAGCTGGCCATGCGCCTGCTGTCGGCCGAGGCGACCATCAGCCTGCAGGACCTCCGCAAGGGAACCGTCAAGGACGACCAGTGGTCCAAGATCGCCACCACCATGGGGAAAATGAATGACGCCCCGCTGTTCATTGACGACTCCCCGAACATGTCCCTGATGGAAATTCGGGCCAAGTGCCGGCGCCTGAAGCAGCAGCACGACCTCAAGCTCGTCATCCTGGACTATCTCCAGCTCATGTCCTCGGGCAAGCGCGTGGAGTCGCGCCAGCAGGAAGTCTCCGAGTTCTCCCGTGCCCTGAAACTGCTGGCCAAGGAACTGCAGGTGCCCGTGGTGGCCCTGTCACAGCTGAACCGCGGTTCTGAGCAGCGCACGGACAAAAAGCCCATGGTTTCGGACCTTCGCGAATCCGGATCGATCGAGCAGGATGCGGACATGGTCATCCTGCTCCACCGAGAGGACATCTACGACAAGGAGTCGGCCCGCGCCGGCGAGGCGGACGTGATCGTCGCCAAGCACCGCAATGGTCCCACGAAGACCATCGTGGTGGGATTCCAGGGCCACTATTCACGGTTCGCCAACATGGCCACCGACAGCGGTGGGGGCGGGTACTAGCGGCGGCGCTACGCTAGGGGCATGCCCACACCCGTTCCGCCGCGGGCCGCCGCAACGGCGCCCGTACCCTCCACCCACCGGCAGATCCTGCACCTTGCCGTCCCTGCTTTTGGCGCCCTCATCGCCGAACCACTTTTCCTGCTCGCCGACTCCGCCATCGTAGGCCACCTGGGCGTGCCGGAGCTGGCCGGCGTCGGCCTGGCCTCCACGGTGCTGCAGACGGTGGTGGGCCTGATGGTATTCCTGGCGTATTCCACCACCCCCGCCGTGGCCCGCCTGCTGGGCGCAGGGCGGCGGGCGGACGCGCTGGCCGTGGGCCGGGACGGGCTCTGGCTGGCCCTGGGCCTTGGTTTGGTCCTGGCCACCGCCGGCTGGCTGGGGGCCGGACCCCTTCTGTCCGTCATGGGGGCTCGTGGCGGGGTGCTGGGATTTGCCCATGAATACCTGATGGTGAGCCTGGCGGGCATTCCGGCCATGCTGCTGGTGCTGGCCGCCATGGGTGTGCTGCGCGGGCTGCAGGACACCCGGACGCCGCTGCTGGTGGCCGGCGCCGGCTTCACCGTCAACGCCGTCCTGAACTTCACGCTGGTGTACATCCTGCACCTGTCCGTGGCCGGTTCGGCCCTGGGCACCGTCCTGGCCCAGTGGGGCATGGCCGCCATCTACCTGGTGATCGTGGTCCGGGCCGCCCGCGCCGAAAACGTGGGGCTGCGTCCCGACTGGGCGGGGGTGCGAACAGTTTCCCGCGTGGGCAGCTGGCTCATGGTGCGCACGCTGTCGCTGCGCGTGGCGATCCTTGCCACCGTCCTGGTGGCCACCGCGCAGGGGCCACTGAACCTGGCCGCCCACCAGCTCGCCATGACGCTGTTTACGTTCCTGGCCTTCGCGCTCGACGCCCTGGCCATCGCCGCCCAGGCCCTGGTTGGCAAGGAACTCGGAGCCGGCAATGTTCCGGCCGTGCGCACGCTCACCCGCACCATGACGCGGTGGGGACTGGTCTTTGGGGTCGCCACCGGGTTGACGCTGTGGGCGTCTGCCCGTGGTGCGGGCTGGCTGTTCACCAGCGACGCCGGAGTCCACCAGGCCCTCGCCGCAGCCCTGCTCGTCATGGCTGCCGGCCAGCCCCTGGCCGGCTACGTCTTTGTCCTGGACGGCGTGTTGATCGGGGCCGGGGACGCCCGCTACCTGGCCTTGGCAGGCCTGGCCAACCTGGTGGTGTACCTGCCGCTGCTGTGGTGGATCCACACGGCCTCCCTGGGGGACCGGCCCGAAGCCCTGGCCTGGCTCTGGGCGGCGTTCGGCCTGGGCTACATGGCGGCCCGCGGCGCAACCCTGGGCCTGCGGGCCCGCACGGGCCGCTGGATGAAGGTGGGTGTGCCGGCGGGCCGCGGCTAGACTTGGCAGGTGAGTGAAACTGCCGTGCCGCGAGGCGCAACGTCAACCGTGACCGGTGCCCCCACCGCCAATCTGTGGCAACCGGTGCTTTTCCGTTCCATGGCCACCCTGCTCTTTGGCATCGTGACAGTCTTTTTTGGTGCCCCGGACACGCTGGGGCTCTGTCTGAACTTTGGCTGGTACTTCCTGGTCCTGGCCGCATCGCACTACTGGTTTGTCCGTCGCCTGGCACTGCGGCGCGGCGATGCAAGACGCCTGGTCCTCTGGGGGGCCGCGGCGTTCCTGGCCGTGTCCGGCGCCGTCATTTTCATCGCTGTCAGCACGGTGGTGGCGGCCTGGCTCGGGGCCCTGGCGCTGGTGGCCATGGGTGCGGCGGAACTATTCACCGCACTCACCTCGCCCCGCTCGCAACTGCGCAGCGACTGGCTGATCTCCGGTGTCCTTGGCCTGGGCACCGGCCTCCTCCTGCCCTTTTTCATCGGCGCCGGCCCACATGCGCTGCTGGGTGTCGGCGGCGGCGGCGCCCTCATGAGTGGTGCCCTGTGGCTTTTGTCAGCGCTCACACTGCGCCATGACGCCCGGGCACCAAAAGGAACGTAAACTTGGGGCAGGTGTTCTACTTTGCGTAGAACACATCAAGGCGAGCCGGTGTCAACCAATTCAAAGGATCCATCGTGGGCAATATAGAGCCACAGAACCCGAAGTCGGGCAATTCCATTAAGTTCCCCCTGAGCTTTTCCTTCGCCATGGGCGCCGTGGCCGGCGTGGTGACCATGGTCTCCTCCGCGGGCGGCCTCGAGCACGGGCTCCGCTGGGACTTGGGGGGCATTGCCTTCGGCATCGCTTTCATCGCCACCTTGCTGATTGCTTCGCTGCTGGTCATGGGGCACAAGGAAAACCCTGACTACCTCAGCGAGGGATCCGGGGTCAACAGGCGGTCCTCCGACCGACTGGAGGAGGCCCGCAGGAGGGCCGCCGAAGCCGCCGACAGGGAGAAGCGCGACGGCGAAAGCCCCTCCGCCCAGCCTTGAGGCAGACTTAAGGCAGATCAACCCCGCAGCGCCGCCAGGCTGGAAGTGATCCGTCCGAAGACGGCCGCGTCCACCCCTATCCCCTGGCGCTTGAGGGCCAGTACGGCTGCGCCCGCCATGCCGTCATGAACCAGCACCGGGGCCGGGCAGGCGGCCGGAATCCGCAGGGACAGCTCTGCCATGACGGCCGAGGCCAGCGTCCCCCCTTTCGTCAGCACACTGCCGCCAAACACCAGCGGCCCGTCCAGGCTTTCGTCCATGACGGCCAGCAGGGTGCGGGCCAGCGCGGCCGCCGCGCGGTCCCTGATGTCCCGGGCAACGGCGTCATCCGCGGCCTGAAAAACCAAAGGCGCAAAACGTGAAAGTTCGATCGGTGGCATTTCATACGTCTTGACGATCAGCCGCTGCAAGGCGTCCACTCTGCCCTGCCTGCGTACAGTTGGTTCACCGCTGATGCCCAGCGCCGCCAATACCCGCTCCGTCAGCTCGGTGGGCGGGCCCCGCCCGTCCAGGGCGGCGGCCACGGCACGTGCCGCTTCCCGGCCCAGCCAGAAACCGGCGCCGCTGTCGCCCAGAAGCCACCCTGTTCCGTCCCCCACTGCCGCCAGCCGGCAGTCCTCCACACGGGCCGCCACCGCCCCGGTGCCCGCAATCAGGGCATGACCGTGGTCATGATAACTTCCGGAATAAAACACCGCCAATAAATCAGATTCAATCACGAGCTCACCGGTCACACCCAGCCCCCCCAACCGCTTGCGGAGCAATCCGGCAGGCGGTTCCAGGGATGCTCCCGCCAGTGCCACGGTCATGGATTGGATGGGCTGGGAGCAGGTGCCAAGGGCCTTCGCGGCGGCATCCAGGAGGGCGTCGACAGAGCCCTCAAATCCCCGGGAAACCGGGTTTCCGCCGCCCGAAACACCATAGCCGAGGCACTCGCCGGAGGACGCCACGAGAACTGCCCGGGTGGACGTTCCGCCGGCGTCGATTGCGAGGTGGTTATGCATCGTTACCAATCCGTGTCTCAGGTGTGACTTGACTTACATTGATGATGATAATAGTTTTCAGTTACTGCTTGCCAAAAAGAAATGGATTTTCACATGTCATCGTTTACGACGTCTCCGGCCGCGGCGAATGCTGTTGGCGTCGTGAACCGCATTCAGGCCAAGCTACCCGATATGCCGGCCGCCATGGCCAAGATTGGCGTGTTTCTCCTGGAGCACCCGCACGCACCCCTGGAACTTTCCATCATGGAGCTGGCGGGGCAGACGAAAACGTCCCCGGCGACCGTGACCCGCTTCTGCCGGCTGCTTGGATATACCGGCTATGTGCCCTTTCGCGTCAGCATAGCCTCGGACGTGGGACGCAGCGACGCACGTGAGTCCTGGAAATCCGACATCGGCCGCGCCTTCGGCCCCGACGACTCCGCCAGCGACGTCTTGAGCACGCTCGTGAACGCCCACACTCGGTCGCTGGAGGAAACCGCCGCGGTCATGGACCTTGGATTGATGAACAGGATTGCCCGGCGCATCGCCATGAGCAGCCATGTGGACATCTACGGCATTGGCGGAAGCGCCGTCATGGCCAAGGAACTGCAGTCCCGCCTTTACCGCATCGGCATCAACTCCCACCACTGGTCCGAAGTCCATGCCGGACTCACCAGCGCAGCCATCCAGGACGCCAACTCGGTGGCCATCGGAATCTCCAACACCGGCCGCACCGAAGAGACCATCCAAATGCTCCGCCAGGCCGGTGAGGCCGGCGCCCTGACCGTGGCGCTGAGCAACAACCCCGGTTCCCCCCTGGCCGAGAGCGCCGACGAGGCCATCATCACCTCCGTCCACGAGCAATTCCTGCAACCCGATGACCTCTCCGCCAAGCATGTCCAGCTGTTGGTCCTGGACATGATCTACCTTCTGGTGGCCCAGATGAACTTCACGAAGACCGCGGCCAAGCTGGCTGCTTCCGCCGCCGCCGTCTCCCCGCACCGGCGCCCCACCCGTGCGGCACGCCTGGAACTCGGCAGCCGCCGCGGGCAGCGAAACAATGCAAGGAGCCGCAACCGTGTCTGAATCCATCGCAGATTTCGGCCGGGAGGTCAGTTCGCGTCTGGACGCGATCACCCGTTGGGCGGCCGACGGCGGACTGGCTGCGGCTGCCACGGCCCTGGCGGAAACCATCGCCAAGGGCGGCGTCATTCAGGCCTTTGGCACAGGGCATTCCGAGGCGTTTGCCATGGAGGTGGCGGGACGTGCCGGCGGATTGATCCCCACCAGCAAGATCGCGCTGCGGGACCTGGTGTTGCACGGTTCGCGGGACGTTGCGGCGCTGGGCACCCTGACCGGCTCCGTCCTGGAACGCGAAGACGGCGTGGCGGAGGAACTCTTTCGCCTTTCACCGGTGGATCCGCGGGACATCTTCATCATTGCCTCAAACTCCGGCGTCAACGCATCGGTGGTTGGTTTGGCGCTGGCCGCCAAGGAGCGCGGCCATGCCGTGATCGCCGTCACCAGTTTGGCGCACACCAATGCGGTCCAGCCGAAACACCCGTCCGGGATGCGCCTGAGTGGGATCGCGGACATTGTTTTGGACAACAGGGCGCCGTTTGGTGATACAACCCTTCAGGTTTCCGGCGGCGGGGGTGTTGGGGCAGTGTCGTCAATCACCGGCGCGTACATCGCACAGCTGTTGACCATCGAGACTGTCCAGTGCCTGGTCCGTGCGGGGAAGAAACCGCCCATCTACCTTTCCTCGAACATCCCGGGCGGGGACGAACACAACAATGCGCTGGTGGCCCAATATGCCGGCCGGCTCAGGCGTGAGGCCTGAAGCTCCGCGGCCTCGCAGGCAGTACCCGTACAGGCAGTACCCGAACAGGCAGTACCGCAGGAAGAGTACAAATCAGGACCTTTAGCACTCGTACCATCAATGGAAGGCAGTAAACGAAATGAGCAATTTGAACAAACCGCTGCAGCGTCGTGGTTTCCTCCGCGGTGCCCTGGCCACGGCCGTTATTGTTCCCCTGGGCGGTGCCCTGGCGTCCTGCGCGGGAGGCGGCTCAACCCCCAACTCCTCTGCCGGTGGCGGTGCGGAGAAGTCGGCAACGAACCCATTCGGCGTGGCCAAGGACGCCAAACTCGAGGCCGTCATCTTCAAGGGCGGCTACGGGATTGACTACGTGGACTTCGCCGGGAAAATCTTTTCAAAGGACTACCCGGACTCCAGCGTCAAGATCAGCCCGTCCACGGACATCGCCCAGGAACTCCAGCCGCGCTTCGTCGGCGGAACCCCCCCGGACCTGATCGACAACTCCGGCGCCAAGTCCATCGGCTTCAGCATCATCCTTGACCAGCTCGAGGACCTGGGGTCTGTTACCGAGGCGAACAACCTCGAAGGCACCAAGATCGCCGACACCTTGTACGACGGCGTCCTGGCCCCCGGCACGTTCAGCGGCAAGCTGGCCGCCATCAACTATGTGCTGACGGTTTTTGCCATGTGGTACTCCAAGTCCCTCTTTGACGCCAACGGGTGGAAGGTGCCGACCACGTGGGACGAGGCCATGGACTTGGGGGCCAAGGCCAAGGCCAAGGGCAAGTACCTGTTCGTCTGGGGCAAGGAAGCGGCCACGTACTACCAGGAGATGGCCATTGCCTCCGCCATCAAGGAGGGCGGGGACCAGATCCGCCTGGACCTGGAAAACCTCAAGGCGGACTGCTGGAACGCACCGGCCATCCAGGGCGTCTTTGCGGCCCTGGCGAAGATCGTCAAGGCGGGCTATTTCAAGCCCGGCGGATCGGGCACACAATTCACTGCGGCGCAGGCGCAGTGGAGCAACAACCAGGACGCGCTGCTGTACCCGTCCGGCTCCTGGATTGAAAACGAGATGAAGGACCAGACGAAGGCGGACTTCAAGATGACCGGTGCCCCCGTGCCGGTGGCCTCCGCCAGCCCGAAGATGGCCCAGACCGGACTGCACTCCGCGGCCGGGGAGCCTTTCATTGTCCCGAGCAAGGCTGTTAATCCCGCCGCAGGCAAGGAATTGCTGCGCATCATGCTCTCCAAGGATGCGGCGACCAACTTTGCAAAGACCAAGCTGGCGCCAACCGTTGTCAAGGGCACAGTGCCCGCCGACGGGTTCGGCTCCACGGCGCTGGTTTCCCAGACCGCCATGCTGGATGACGCGAAGAAGGACATCTTCACCTGGAACTTCATTGACCTGTACGGCATGAACCAGGACATGCTCGTTGTCTGGAACTCCTTCCTTGACGGCAAGCTGGATGCTGCCGGCCTGACGAAGGGCCTGCAGCAGATTACCGACAAGGTCCGCAACGACAGTTCGGTGACCAAGATTGAAGTCAAGTGACACAAGTTAGCCATCGCGTGCAGTCGGGCAGCGGCGTTCCCGCCGCTGCCCGGCGGCGCCGGAAAAAACTGACATTCGACAAGATCAGCTTCATGGCCGTCTTCCTGGGCGTGCCGCTGGTGATCTACCTGGTGTTCGTGATCTCACCGTTTGCGCAGGCGGTGTACTACTCCCTCACCAGCTGGAGCGGCTTCAGCAACAACATGCCGTTCGTGGGCCTGGACAACTACGTCAAGCTGTTCCAGGACAACATTTTCATGATCTCCGTGCGGAACAGCATCATCCTGGCCGTTTTCCTGCCCGTGATCACCGTCATCCTCAGCCTGGTCCTGGCCACCCTGGTCACCATCGGGGGCAGCAGCCGCGGCCAGATCAAGGGTCTGCGGGGGGCGGGGTTCTACCGCATCATCTCCTTCTTCCCCTACGTGATCCCCGCCGTCGTCATCGGCATCATCTGGGGCCAGATCTACGACCCCAGCGCCGGTCTGCTCAACGGCCTCCTCACCAACCTCGGCTTTGATGGAATGAAGTCCTTCCCCTGGCTCGGCGATTCCCGCACCGCCATGGTGGCCTCGATGGTGGTCATCGTGTGGGGCTTTGTCGGCTTCTACATGATCCTGTTCATCGCCGCCATCAAGGGCATCCCCGCGGAAACCTACGAGGCCGCACGCATTGACGGCGCGGGCCGCTTCCGCACGGCGGTGAACATCACCATCCCGCTGATCCGCGACAACATCCAGACGGCCTACATTTACATGGGCATCCTTGCCCTGGATGCCTTCGTCTACATGTCCGTGCTGAACTCCGGCGGCGGACCGGAGAACTCCACCCTGGTGATCTCCCAAAAGCTGTTCACCACCGCCTTCTCCAAGGGCCAGTTCGGCCTGGCCTGTGCCATGGGCGTGGTCCTGGCGGGCCTGACCTTGATCTTCTCCGGGCTTGTATTCCTGGTGAACCGACTTACCGGCGGCAGTCAGGATGTGTCTGAATAATGTCACTTAAACTTTCCAAGAGAACGTCCGACGTCGACGGACACGTTGAGCGCAGGGCACAGGAAACGCGGGGCGACAAGGCCGTGGCAGGGGTTTCCCACGTCATGCTGGCCCTGTGGGCGCTGATGGTGTTGATACCCCTGGGCTGGACCCTGTTGTCCTCGTTCAAGACGACCAGTGAAATTTTTGCCTCGCCGTTTGCGCTGCCGAAGGTCTGGAATTTTACCAACTACGTCAACGCGTGGAACACCGCCGGGATTGGCAGCTACTTCCTCAACACTGTCATTGTGGTCGGCTCCGCCCTTGTGATTGTCATGATTCTCGGGGCCATGTGCGCCTACGTCCTGGCCCGGTATGTTTTCCCGGGCTCGCGGGCCATCTATTACCTGATGCTTGCCGGACTGACGTTCCCGATCTTCCTGGCCATCGTGCCCCTGTTTTTCATCCTGAAGAACATCGGCCTGTTGAACACGCTGCCTGGGCTGATCATCGTCTACGTTGCGTTTGCGCTGCCGTTTACGGTCTTCTTCCTGTTTGCCTTTTTCAAGGCCCTGCCCCACGAAATCGCCGAAGCCGCCCAGATCGATGGCGCGGGGGAATGGCGCACTTTCTTTCAGGTCATGCTGCCCATGGCCAAGCCCGGAATGGCCTCGGTGGCCATCTTCAACTTCCTGGGCCTGTGGAACCAGTACCTGATCCCCGTGGCCATCAACACCGACCACAAGAACTGGGTGTTGTCCCAGGGCATCGCCGCCTTTGCCGGCCAGCAGGGCTACGCCGTGGACTTTGGTTCGCTGTTCGCCGCTGCCGTGATCGTGGTGCTCCCCGTGCTGGTTGCCTACGTGCTTTTCCAGCGCCAGCTCCAAGGTTCCGTGTCGGCGGGCACCATGAAGTAGGGCCCCACCCCCATCGAACGGGGAGTTGTTGCCAATGTTTCCCGTAAACATTGACAACAACTCCCCGTTCGATTTATTTGTTGGCCAGCTGGCGACGCCGGTAGGCGGCCACATGCGCGCGGTTGCCGCAGTTGCCGGTATCGCAGTAGCGCCGGGAGCGGTTCTTGGACAGGTCGATCAACACGGCCCGGCAGTCCGCGGCGTCGCACACCTTCAGGCGCTGAAGTTCCCCGGTGCGGATGACGTCCACCAGCGCCATGGCGGCCTCGACCCCCATGCGCTGGGCCAGCGGCGCGGCCGGTGCCGTGGCGTGCAGATGCCAGTCCCACTGGTCATGCCTGACCAGTTGGGGGAGCGCGTTGGCCCGGGCCAGGAGCCCGTTGACCATGGAAACAGCGGTGACTTCCTCTGCCGTCCACATGGTGCGAAGCTCCGTGCGCATCCGCCGCACCGCGGCCAGCTCGGCCGGGGAATGCTCACGCGAACCGGTGAACTGTTCCTGGACGACGAAGGCATCAAGCTGCGCCCCCGTGGCCAGCGTGTCGGTTCCGGCGGCGCTGCCGTCCGGCAGCACATCCAGCGGTTCAGTGTTGATCAGGTTCGCGGCGGACGCCAACGCCACCTCCGTGTCATTAGTAAAGACCATTTTGACTCCTGACAATTGATTGGCGTAATGTCATGAGTCTAACGCCTTTTACTCATGACTTACGGACACGCCCATGACCTCATCCAAGAACGCCGCCGCCACAGCATCCGCGCCGGCAACGCCCGCAGGGACCGCCTCCACGGCGCTCCTCTTCGCCTTTGCCTCGGCCGCCACCTTTGCCCTCTCCGGCTCGTTTGCCAAGTCCCTGTTTGAGGCGGGATGGTCGCCGGGTGCGGCGGTGGCGGTGCGCATAGGGGGTGCTGCGGCCGTGTTGGCGATTCCCGTGGTGGTTACGCTGGTGCGGCAGTGGGCTGCGGTCAGCGGTTCGCTGCTGCGCATTGCCGTGTACGGCATTGTGCCCATTGCGTTGTGCCAGCTGTTTTACTTCAATGCGGTGTCGCATCTTTCGGTGGGGGTGGCGCTGCTGCTTGAATATCTCTCACCCGTGCTGCTGGTGGGCTGGGCGTGGCTGACCACCCGCACCAGCCCGCGGCTGCTGACCATCGCCGGTGCCGTCTGTGCCATGTCGGGGCTGGTGCTGGTGCTTGATTTGACCGGCAGCACCCAAGTCAGCGTCGAAGGTATCCTGTGGGGGCTGGCGGCGGCCGTGTGCTCGGCGGTCTTCTTTATCATGTCGGCACGCAGCAATGACAACGTCCCTCCCATCCTGATGGCCGGAGGGGGGATGGCCGTGGGCGCGGCACTGATCTTTGTGTTGGGTTTCGCCGGGCTTATGCCGCTGACGTTCACGGCCGCCAGCCCGGTTTTCGCCGGGCATCAGGTGTCGTGGTTTGTCCCGGTGCTGGGCCTGGTGCTGGTCACCACCGTCTTTGCCTACGTGGCCGGCATTATTGCCACGCGGGGGCTCGGCTCCAAGGTCGCGTCGTTCGTGGCCTTGTTTGAGGTGCTTTTTGCCGTGCTGTGGGCGTGGATTCTGCTGGGGGAGATGCCGCGCCTGATCCAGCTGGCGGGAGGCGTCTGCATCATGGCCGGAGTGGTCATGGTCCGCATGGACGATCTGCGCGGCAGCCGCCGGCGCGGACCGTCCTATGCCGTCGACCTGGGGGCCGCCGTGGAACTGGACGGGGCGCCGCTACCGTCCGAAGCGCCGCAGCCTCAGCGAGTTCGCCACCACCAGCACTGAGCTGGCGGCCATGGCGGCGCCGGCGATCATGGGGTTCAGCAGCCCCAGTGCAGCCACCGGGATGCCGATCGCGTTATAGAAGAACGCCCAGAACAGGTTCGCCTTGATGGTTTTCAGCGTGCTGCGGGACAGCTCGATGGCCGTGGCCACCTGGCCGAGGTCGCTGCCCATGACCGTCAGGTCCGCGGCGGCCATGGCCGCATCCGTCCCCGAGCCCATGGCGATGCCCAAGTCGGCCTGGGCAAGGGCGGCCGCGTCGTTGACGCCGTCGCCGGCCATGGCCACGGTGGCCCCTGCCGCCTGCAGCTTCTTGACGGCGTCAACCTTGCCTTGCGGGAGCACGTCGGCGAACACATCCTCCGGCGCGATCCCGACAGCCGCGGCCACCTGTGCGGCCACGGCGGCGTTGTCGCCGGTGAGCAGGATGGGCCGCAGGCCCAGGTCCTTCAGTGTGGCGATGGCCGCCGCGGAACCGTTCTTGAGGGTGTCCTGGAGTGCCACCAGCCCCACGGCCCGGCCGTCCACCGCCACCCAGATGGCGGTGGTGCCGCGCTGTTGCTGCTCGGCCAGGGCGGCGCGGTCCGCGCCGGAGAGCTCCACCCCGTTCTCCTCCAGCCAGCCGGCACGGCCCGCCAGCACGGTGCTGTCCTTGATTTCGGCACGCACGCCACCGCCGGGGGAGGACGTGAAATTCACCACGGCCGGCAGCGTGCCCCGGGCCCGGGCATGCGAGGCAATGGCGTGGGCTATGGGGTGCTCGCTGTGGGATTCCACGGCCCCGGCCAGGCGCAGGACGTCGCCCTCCGGCACCTGGGTGAGGGCAACGACGTCGACCACTGACAGGCGGCCCTCGGTCACGGTGCCCGTCTTGTCCAGCAGGATCGTATCCACCGTGCGGGTGTCTTCCAGGACTTGCGGACCCTTGATCAGGATGCCCAGCTGCGCGGCACGGCCGGTGCCGGTCAGCAGCCCCACGGGGGTGGCCAGGCCGAGGGCGCAGGGGCAGGCAATGATGAGCACGGCGACGGCGGGCGTAAACGAGGCCTGGAGGTCGCCGCTGAGAACGAACCACAGCACGAAGGTGAGGGCGGCAAGGACGAGCACCACCGGCACAAACACGGAACTGATCCGGTCCGCCAGCCTGGCAATGGGTGCCTTGCCGGCTTGTGCGGCACTGACCAGCCTGCCCATTTGGGCCAGCGTGGTCTCGGCGCCGACACGGGTGGCCCGGACCAGCAGCCGGCCGGAGGTGTTGAGGGTGGCCCCGGTGACAGCGTCATCCACGGTGACGTCCACCGGCAGGGATTCGCCGGTGAGGAGGGACGTGTCAATGGCGGAGGTGCCGTCCGTGACCAGTCCGTCCGTGGCGACCTTCTCACCGGGGCGGACCACAAAGATCTCGCCCACGGCCAGCTCGGCGGCGGGAATCCTGACCTCGACGCCGGCGCGCAGCACGGTGGCCTCCTTGGCGCCCAGGCTCAGCAGCGCCTTGAGGGCGTCGCCGGCCTTCGCCTTCGCCTTCGCCTCAAGGTAACGGCCCAGGAGCAGGAACGTCACGACCACTGCCGAGACTTCAAAGTACAGCGCTGCGTGCTCCCCGCCCATGGGCATGCCGTGGGCGGTCAACTGCGGCTCCAGCGCCATGGTGACGGCTGAAAAAAGGAACGCCGCGGTGACGCCAATGGAGACCAGTGTGTCCATGGTGGAGGCAAAATGGCGGGCATTGATGGCAGCCGCGCGGTGGAACGGCCAGGCCGACCAGGTCACGACCGGCAGGGTCAGGATGCCCACCACCCAGCCCCATTGCGGGAACTGCCAGGCAGGGACCATGGATATCAGAAAGACCGGGGTGGTCAGGATTGCGGCCAGGACCAGGCGCGGCCGCAAAGCGGCGGCAGTGCCGCCGTGGCCCCTGTGGCCGGTGGCGTGCTTCCCGGCAGGCTTGTCTTCTTTTTCTTCGCCCGTGCCGCCCGCGGCCGGGGGGAGCGTCCGGGTTGCAGCCATTTCCGGGCCGGCATCCGGGGGGGAATCGAGCCTAGCTGGTGTTCCGGCGTCGTGCTTCAGCCTGGCCTTGTAGCCGGTGGCGTTGACGGTTTCAATGATCTGCCGGTCGGTAATGCCAGCGGGGACGGTGACCACAGCCAGTTCCAGCGGCAGGTTCACGGTAGCGCTGACGCCCTCGAGCCGGCCCAGCCTGCGCTCAACCCGGCTGACGCACGAGGCGCAGGTCATGCCTTCAATGTCGACCTCGACCATGCGGGGGCCGGGATTTTCGGTGTGGGACAAAATGTCTGAGGCGCTCATGGCGCTCCTTGGGGTGTCGGTGGTCTAGGCGTTGTTGGCGACCACGAGGTAGCCGGCTTCAGCGACGGCCTCGCTGATTTCGGCGGGGTCCAGCGTCAGGGTGGAGGTGATGGTAACTTCGGAGATGCCCCCGGAGTTGAGGTCGATGCCGACGGTTTCCACGCCCTTGAGCGCAGATAATTCCTCGGTGACGGAATTGACGCAGTGCCCGCAGGTCATGCCCGAAACGTTGACGGTGGTGGTGTGCATGCGAATTAGCTCCTGAGCAGGCGGGAAATGGCGGCGGCGGCTTCGGCGATCTTTTTGGAGACGAACTCCTGGTCCCCGGTGGTCTGGGACTCGTTGGCGGCATTGACCACGCAGTGGGCAATGTGGTCCTCCAGCAGGCCAATGCTCACGGCGTGCAGGGCCTTGTTGACGGCGGCCATTTGGGTGAGGATGTCAATGCAGTACTTGTCCTCCTCCACCATACGGGCGATGCCGCGGACCTGCCCCTCGGCGCGCTTGAGCCGGCGCAGGTAGGCCTGTTTGTCTTCCGAGTAGCCGTACTGGCCGCCGTGTTCGCCTTCGATGGTCGTCATGCCTTGAATTTATACCCCCGTAGGGTATGTGTCAAGTACCCCCTGGGGGTATTCTGCCACGGGCTGCCCAACCCGGCCCACATTAACCGCCGGAAAGCCTTGCCGGGCGTGCGCCGGGTGGCCAAACTTGAACCCATGGCTAACAACACAGACACATCAGCAACCACCTACCTGCTGGCCGTGGGCACCAAAAAGGGCCTGTGGCTTGGCACCAGTCCGGACCGCGTGAACTACACCTTCACAGGACCGCATTTTTTAATGCATGAGATCCCCAGCATCGGCATCGACACGCGCAACCGCCGCACCCGCATCCTGGTGGGCGTCCGCAGCGAGCACTGGGGACCCACCGTGGCCCACTCGGACGACCTCGGCGCAACCTGGACGGAGCCGGAAAACGGCGCCATTTCCTTCCCTCCGGACACCGGGGCCGCACTGGAGCGCGTGTGGCAGATCCAGCCCGACGCCGAAGGGCGTCCGGGGGTGGTGTGGGCCGGCTGCGAGCCCATCTCGGTGTGGAAATCCACCGACGGCGGGGAGCACTTCGAGTTGAACCGCGGCCTGTGGGACCATCCGCACCGGACGGACTGGGGTGCCGGATTTGGCGGGGCCGCAGCCCACACCGTGCTGCCCAGCCCCGCCGACCCCAACACCATCCACGTGGCCATGAGCACCGGTGGCGTATACCGCAGCACGGATGCCGGTGCGTCCTGGCAGGCCCGAAACCAAGGCATCACGGCCCGCTTCATGCCCGATCCCCAACCGGAGTTCGGCCAGTGCGTGCACAAGGTGGCCCGCGACCCCAACACCCCGGAGACGCTCTACGCGCAAAACCACCACGGCGTGTACCGCACCGACGACAACGGCGACTCCTGGTTGTCCATTGCCGAGGGCCTCCCCACCGACTTCGGTTTCACGGTGCTCACGCACCCGCGCCGCTCCGGCACCGCCTGGGTGGTCCCGATCATGGCCGATGGCGAGCGGATTCCCCCGGGCGGCCATCTGGCCGTGCACCGCACGGACGACGCCGGAGCCACCTGGACGAGCTTGTCCACCGGATTGCTGGAGCCGGACTTCAACGTGGTCCTGCGCGATGCGGCTGCCGTGGACACCGAAGAGCCCGTGGGGGTCTACTTCGGCACGCGCGGGGGCACCGTGTACGCCAGCGCCGATGAAGGCAACGGCTTTGCTGCCGTCCTGACCCGGCTGCCGGATATTTTGTGTGTCCGGGCCGCCGTCGTCGAGTTGTAGGGAGCAGAACGTGGCAGCGGTGAGCGTATTGATTCCCAGCCTGCTGCGGCCCATCGTGGGCGGGCAGGAGGAACTGCGGCTGGATGTGGATGCGGGCGGTGCCACCGTGACGGAACTGCTGGACGCCATCGGGACCCAATTCCCGCTGTTCAACCGGCGGGTGCGGGATGAAACAGGAACCCTGCGCCGGTATGTGAACATCTACCTCAACGGCGACGACGTCCGGCGTCTGGACGGCCTGAAAACCCGTGTTGCCGCCGGCCAGGAAGTGATGGTCATGCAGTCCGTGGCCGGCGGCTGACCCGCCGCAACGGGCAGCTACACGGCGTCGAGGTCCGTTGCGAGCATCGCGGCCAGCTCGTCCAGGGCGGCGTCCGCGCCGTCGCCGTCGGCGCGCAGCACCACCACGCTGCCGTGTTCGGCGCCCAGTGTCATGAGGGAGAGGATGCTGCTGGCGTCCATGGCGTCCTCGGAGGGGGCCCCGTCCATGGCAATGGTGACTTCCACACCCACTTTCCCGGCGGCTTCGGCGAACAGGGCTGCGGGGCGGGCGTGCAGGCCGGAGCTGCTGGCAACGGTGACTTTTCGTTCGGACATGGTTCCTCCTGTGGTGCGGGGTGGGACCGGAGGGGCCGGAAGGCTCCGCCGGCGAGGGCTGTCAGAGACCGAGCTCTGAGAGGATGGGCAGTTGGCTGCGCGCCCGGTCCCGTGCTTCCGTGGGGCTGGTTGCGCGTAGGGCAAGTGTAGCGATTTCCTGTGCCTCTTTCAGCGTCACGGTGGCCAATACGGCGGCCACCGCAGCCAGCGACCGGGCCGTCATGGAAAGCGTTGACACGCCCAGGCCCACCAGGACGACGGCGAGGGCCGGGTCTGCGGCCGCCTCGCCGCAGACCCCGACGGGCTTGGAGTTCCCTTCGGCTGCGGATCCGGCCACCGTCAGGCGGACCAGCTGGAGCACCGCCGGCTGCCACGGGTTGTTCAGGGCGGCCAGGGGCCCCAGCTGCCGGTCCGCCGCCATGGTGTACTGCGTGAGGTCGTTGGTGCCCAGGCTGGCGAAGGCAACCTCCCGCAGGATGGATTCGGCCGTCACGGCCGCGGAGGGGACCTCCACCATGACGCCCGGGGTATTCAGTCCGGCGTCAGCGCACAACGACGCGAAACGGGCCGCCTCCTCCGGCGTGGAAATCATGGGGGCCATGACCCAGACATCGGCCGAGGATTCCTTGGCCGCTTCGGCAATGGCGGCGAGCTGGCGCTCCAGCACGCCGGGCGAGGAGGTGTCCGTGCGGTACCCGCGCACGCCCAGGGCCGGGTTGGGTTCGGTGCTGTCGGTCAGGAAAGGCAAGGGCTTGTCCGCTCCGGCGTCGAGGGTGCGGACCACCACCTTCTTCCCCGCAAAGGCGTCGAAGACGCCGCGATAGGCCTCGACCTGCTCCTCCCGGCTTGGCTCGGTTTCCCGCTCCAGGAAGCAAAACTCGGTACGAAGCAGTCCCACGCCCTGGGCGCCGGCAGCGGCGGCCTTGACCGCGTCCTTGGCCCCGCCCACATTGGCCAGAAGCGGCACCAGGTGGCCATCCGCCGTGGTGCCGTTTCCGTCAAAGACCGAGAGCATGGACGCATTGGCTGCCCAGGCGGCCGCTGCGGCGCGCTCCGTCTCGCCAGGATCGGTGGAGATGGTTCCCGCGGCGCCGTCAACATAGGCTTCCGTGCCGTCCGGCAGCTGATCAACGCCGGCGGCGGCGACCACGGCCGGCAGGCCCAGCGACCTGGCAATGATGGCGGTGTGCGACTGCGGGCCGCCGCCGGCGGTGACCAGGGCAACCACCGTGGCCGGGTCCAGCGTGGCGGTGTCCGCGGGGGCCAGATCCTCGGCGACAAGGATAAAGGGTTCATCAGAGGTGGGGATGCCGGGTGCCGGAACGCCGCGCAGGGAGGCCACGATCCGCGCACGGACGTCCAGGACGTCCGTGGCCCGCTCGGCCATGTAGCCGCCCAGGTTTACGAGCATGGCCGCCACGGCCTCGGCGGCCTCCCACACTGCCCGCTCCGCCGAGCTGCCGGCGTTGATCAGCTTGATGGCGGCCTTGATGAGCATGGGATCGGTTGCCATGAGGGCGGTCGCCTCCAGGACGGCCTTGGCGTCGCTGGCGGCTGCCGCGGCGCGGCCACGCAGTTCCGCCTGGACAGCCTTGGCCGCCTCGTGAAGTGCTGCCGCAGCCTGGTCGGCGCTGGTTCCCGGCGCGAGCCCCTCCCCGGCGCGTGGTTCGGCCAACGGCCGCGGCATTTGCCGAATTGGTCCTATGATCCGTCCGGGACTGACGCCAACTCCTGGGAAGTTCTGCATTGAAAGTCCTCAATTCCTTTTGTCTGTAGGCGGCACCGGTCGCGGCGCCTGCTGCTTGCACGCCTGTCGATTCCGCCCGGAGCGGCCCAAAGTTTTTATGTGATCCACTTCATATAGCATTGCTATAGGTGATACGGTAGCAGTCATGAACCTCGACGGCCAGCTTCCACCCAAGACCAGGTTGCTCAATGCCGCCGCCGACCTGCTGGCCGCTTCGGCCGGACGGCCGGTCTCAACCCGTCAAATCACCGAGTTGGCGGGGGTGACGGCACCGACCCTGTACCACCACTTTGGCGACAAGGAGGGACTTTTTAACGCGGTCCTCGATGCCGGGTTCGAAGAGTATGTGGCCGGTGAGCGCAACTTTGCCCCCACCGGGCAGCCGTTGGCGGATGTGCGCCAAATCTGGGACAACCACCTGAGGTTCGGCCTGGACAATCCGCAGCTGTACGCGGTGATGTTTGGCAACATCCGCCCGGAAAGCCGTCCGGCACGGGTGGCGGAGGCGGAGGGCTTCATGGAGGAAATGCTGGACAAGGCCGCGGCTGCCGGACAGCTCCGCGTCTCCCCCCAGGAAGCTGCCCGCAGCATCCTGGCAGCCAACGTCGGCGTCACCTTGATGCTCATTGCCGAACCGGCAGCGGAGCGGAACTTCGATTTGTCCGACATGACCCGCGACGCCGTGATCTCAGCTGTTTCCTCCGAGGAGGGCCTGAACACGGCCGGCGCGCCGGTGGGCGCGTCGTCGGTGGTGGTGGCGGCGATCGCCTTGAACGCGGCACTGGAATCCTCCCACCCGGAACAGCTCTCAACGACGGAACTGAAGTTGTTCCTGGAGTGGCTGCACCGCATTTCCAAAACTTCCTGAATTTTTCATCTCCCACTGCTCCTGCACAGGTGCAGGACCCACAGTAAGGAACAGACATGGCAACACCATCAGCAACCGTCCCCAAGGGCGGCGCCAGAGTTAGGGTCCAAAAATTCGGCACCTTCCTCTCCGGCATGATCATGCCCAATATCGGGGCGTTCATTGCCTGGGGCCTGATCACCGCACTCTTCATCCCCGCGGGGTTCTTCCCGAACGCGGCCCTGGGCGCCATGGTCGGACCCATGATCACCTACCTGCTGCCGCTCTTGATCGGCTACACAGGCGGCAAGATGGTCCACGGCGTCCGCGGTGGCGTGGTGGGGGCCGTGGCAACCATGGGCGTTGTTGTGGGCACAGACATTCCCATGTTCATTGGCGCCATGATTCTTGGCCCATTGACGGCTTGGGTCATGTTGAAGCTGGACAAGTTCTGGGAAGGCCGGGTCAAGCCCGGCTTTGAGATGCTCATTGACAACTTCTCGGCGGGCATCCTCTCGGGCATCATGGCCGTGGTCGGACTGGTCATCGTGGGACCGGTGGTGCTGGCGTTCAGTAACGCCGCCGGTAAAGGTGTTGAGTTCCTGGTCAACCACGGCTTGCTGCCGCTCACCAGCCTCTTCATTGAGCCGGCCAAGGTTTTGTTCCTGAACAACGCCATCAACCACGGCATCCTCACCCCTCTGGGCACGGAACAGGCGCTGGCCAACGGCAAGTCCATCCTGTTCCTGCTGGAAGCGAACCCCGGCCCCGGCCTGGGCCTGCTGTTGGCTTACACGATCTTCGGCAAGGGCTTGGCCAAGGCGTCCGCCCCGGGCGCGGCAGTCATTCAGTTCTTCGGTGGCATCCACGAGATTTACTTCCCGTTCATCCTGATGAAGCCGATCATGATCTTGGCAACCATCGGCGGCGGCATGACGGGCGTCTTCATCCTGGTCATCACCAAGGCGGGCCTGGTGGCCCCTGCGGCCCCCGGCAGTATTTTCGCGGTCTTTGCCATGACGTCCAGGGACAGCTACTTCGGCGTTGCCTTGTCAGTGGTGCTGGCAGCCACCGTCTCCTTCCTGATTGGCTCCTTCATCCTCAAGGTCAGCCCCCTCAAAGACGTGGACAGGGACAGCCTGGGCGAGGCCACCGCCAAGATGGAGGCCATGAAGGGCAAAAAGAGCTCGGTCTCGTTCGCCTTGGCAAACGCCGGTGCCAATGGTCCCATCTCCACCATTGTCTTTGCCTGCGACGCCGGAATGGGCTCGAGCGCCATGGGCGCCTCGGTATTGCGCAACATGATCAAGAAGGCAGGCTTCCCGGAGGTCAAGGTCACCAACGCGGCCATCGCGAACCTCACCGACACCTACGACGTCGTCGTCACGCACCAGGACTTGGCGGACAGGGCGGCACCGTACACGGCCAGCGCCACCCGCTTCGCCGTGGATAACTTCATGAACAGCCCCCGCTATGCGGAAATTGTTGAACTGGTGAAGGCCAGCAACGTGGCGGACGGGGCGCCCGCAGCGGCGCCCGCCGCTGACGATGCGGCGGAATCCGTGGGAGGGGACCTTGTGCTGGCCCCCGGAAGCGTCATCCTTGAGGGCACCGCCACCACCCGGGATGCGGCCATCGATGAGGCCGGCGCGCTGCTGTTGGCCCGCGGGGCGGTGAACGCGGCCTACGTCGCCTCCATGCATGAGCGCGAAGAGTCCGTGTCCACGTACATGGGCAACTTCCTCGCCATTCCGCATGGCACCAATGAGGCCAAGGGCAACATTGCCAGCTCGGCAGTGTCGATCATCCGCTACCCGGACGGCATCGACTGGAACGGCAAGGAAGTGAAGTTCGTGGTGGGTGTGGCCGGTGTGAACAACGAGCACCTGGCCATCCTGTCCTCCATTGCCCGCGTCTTCACCGACAAGGACCAGGTTGCACGGCTGGAACATGCCGGCAGCGTCGACGAGGTCCTGGACATCTTCGGAAAGGTCAACGCGTAATGAAAGCAGTCCATTTTGGGGCCGGCAACATCGGCCGCGGATTCGTGGGGCTGCTGCTCCACAACGCCGGATATGAGCTCGTCTTTGCCGACGTTGCCGAGGCCCTCATCAACGAACTGGCAGCGGCGGAAAGCTACGACGTCCATGAGGTGGGTGACAACCCGGCCGTCCACACCGTGGAGAACTTCCGTGCGTTGAACTCGGCCGCTGCACCGGAGGCCGTGGTCGCGGAAATTGCGACAGCGGACATGGTCACCACCGCGGTGGGCCCGAACATCCTCAAGTTCGTGGCCCCCCTGATCGCCCGCGGCATCATGGCGCGGAATTCCGGCCTGGCACCACTGCAGGTCATGGCGTGCGAAAACGCGATCAACGCCACGGACATCCTGCAGGCGGCCGTCCGCGGCGAGAAGGCCGCGGACGCAGACGCCGTCGATGCGCGTGCCGTGTTCGCCAACACGGCGGTGGACCGGATCGTGCCCAACCAGGCACCGGGCCAAGGCCTGGACGTCACGGTGGAGACGTTCTTTGAATGGGTCATCGACAAAACCCCGTTCGGCGGAGGGGAGCCGGCCATCCCCGGGGCCACCTTTGTGGATGACCTGGCACCCTACATAGAACGCAAGCTGTTCACGGTGAACACCGGTCACGCCGCCACCGCCTACTTCGGCTTCGCAGCGGGGATCGAGAAGATCTCGGATGCCATGGCGGACCCGGGCGTGCACGCCAAGGTCCGGGCTGTCCTGGAGGAAACCAAGGGGCTGCTGGTGAAGAAGCACGAGTTCAGTGAGGCGGAGCAGGAAGCCTACGTCCAGAAGATCCTGCTGCGCTTCTCCAACGAACACCTCCCGGACACCGTGGTGCGCGTGGGACGTGCGCCCCTGCGCAAGCTCAGCCGGCATGAGCGCTTCATCGGACCGGCCGCGGAACTGGTGGAACAGGGCGTCCAGCCCGTTGCCCTGTTGGAGGCGGTGGGTGCCGCGCTGCGGTTCCACGACGACGGGGACGCCGAAGCTGTTGAGCTGGCCTCCATCATCGGCGACAACCCGGCCGACGCCGCCACGGAGCGGATCACCGGACTGGCTCCCGGTCACCCCCTGTTTTTGGCGGTCAGGGACAAGGTCGCGGCAGCAAAGGCCGACGCGGCAGCGGCCCACTAGCGGAGGTGCCGGCGGGACCGTGAGGATGGACGGCAACGGGCCGCGGCCCGCTCGGCCCGCCGCGATCCGGGTAAGCTGGGGGCTCCGGAGAGTGCGGGTGGCCGGCCCGTTGCCGGGCGGATGAAAGCGGGTTCCCTTGCTCACCACCTCGCTGGTCTTTGCAGGGCTCGGCGCCCTCCTCCATGTTTACATCTTTGTGCTGGAATCACTGCGGTGGACGGCCCCGGCCACGCGGCGAACCTTCGGCACCACAGCGGAACAGGCCCTGGCCACAAAGGAACTGGCCTTCAACCAGGGCTTTTACAACCTGTTCCTGGCCGCCCTTGCGCTCGCAGGGATCGTTGCGGCGGCCGCCGGGCACCACGGCGTGGGGGCAGCGCTGGTGCTCGCCGGCTGCGGCTCCATGCTGGCAGCCGGACTGGTGCTGCTCCTTTCCTCGCCCGGCAGGGCCACGGCGGCGCTGGTGCAGCTGACACTGCCGCTCATCGCCGTCGTGCTTGCCGTGGTGTGGCTGGCCGCCTGAGGCCGTCACGGCCCGGTGTCACGGCCATTCGTCGCAACCCGGTGCCCATTGAACCCGGTGCCCATTGAACCTGGTGCCCAACAGGCATAGCGTTGAAGGACACCTTAAGGGGGTGGCTAAAGTGGAAATTCATCTGTGGTGGCTTGAGTTGGACCTGCCGGCGAAGGAGTGGTTGCGGGAGAATCTGGAGGCGGAATCGGTGCCTGAGCATGTCCTCGCGGCCGTGAAGTCTGCCGGTGGGGAAGTGGTCAACGGTACGCTGACCCGGCAGGAATGGAACTTCATCGAGACACAGTCGGAATTTGTCGACTAACGCCTGATCCGGAGTCACCGGCCCCATGGGCGGGGTCTGGGTGAATCGCGGCCGGAGCACGGGCAAAATGTGATGTTGATAGCGCGGACGGGACAGTTGGGCCATTGGTAGGGGACAATGGAAAGGATGACTTCCCCCAAAAACGCCCCCAGCCCCAACACCGCGCCTGCCATGACCGCCACGAAGGCCCGGCCCGTCCGCCGCGAGACCCAGGTCAGGCCTGCCGCGGAGGGTTGGCGGCAGGCCACCGGCCCGGAAGGGCGCCCGCTGTTGCAGTTCAAGTCCCCGCGCGTCTCCCAGCCGCCGGTGCACCTGGCCGACCTGACGCTGCCCGAGCGTGAGGCGAAGTTCAAGGAGATGGGGCTGCCGGCGTTCCGTGCCAAGCAGCTCTCCGTGCACTACTTCCAGCACTACACCACCGATCCCGAACTTATGAGCGACCTCCCCAAGGACCGTCGGGCCGAGATCACCGCCACCATGTTCCCGAAGCTGCTGACCGAGGTCAAGCGCCTCACCACGGACAACGGGGACACCGTGAAGTTCCTGTGGCGCCTCTTTGACGGCTCGCTCGTGGAGTCGGTGCTCATGCGCTATCCGGGCCGCGTCACCTTGTGCGTGTCCAGCCAGTGCGGCTGCGGGATGAACTGCCCGTTCTGCGCCACCGGCCAGGCGGGGCTGACCCGCAACATGTCCACGGCGGAAATCCTGGACCAGATCGTCCAGGCCAACCGGGTCATCACCGAGGGCGGCCTGGGCCACCTTCGCCGTGACGGCGGGCATGACGCAGACCGTGTCACCAACATCGTCTTCATGGGGATGGGTGAGCCGCTGGCCAACTACAAGCGCGTCATGAACGCCGTGCACAGGATGGTGGCCGAGACCCCCGAAGGCCTGGGCATGTCCGCCCGCGGCATCACCGTCTCCACGGTCGGCCTGGTCCCGGCCATCAACAAGCTGGCACAGGAAGGCGTGGCGGTCACGTTCGCGCTGTCCCTGCACGCGCCCGATGACGAGCTGCGCGACGACCTGATCCCTGTCAACGACAAGTGGAAGGTCGACGACGCCCTCGACGCCGCGTACAACTACTACAAGGTGACCGGCCGCCGCGTGTCCATCGAATACGCGCTGATCAAGGACATGAACGACCACCCCTGGCGTGCCGAACTGCTCGCCAAGAAACTGAACCAGCGCGGTCGGGGGTGGGTGCACGTGAACCCTATTCCGCTGAACCCCACGCCCGGTTCCATCTGGACCTCCTCGGAGCCGCACGTCATGGCCGAATTCATCGACACCCTGGTTGCGCACGGGGTGCCAACCACTCTCCGGGACACCCGCGGCAAGGAAATTGACGGCGCCTGCGGCCAGCTCGCCGCTGCGGAGTAAAAGCTGAACCCACGGAACGACGGCGTGGACGCGCCCAAGGCGGGGCCAACTGGCGATGACGGCGTATCTTTGACCCGGTTTCGCAAGGTTAACCCGTTGTCGGAGAGGAAGGGGTGGCTTGACCCCGGTCTGGCCGTGCTGCAGCCCCGGCCCACTCCGCTTTCGCAACGGCCACATACGCCGTGGTGGAGCCCGGCTCAACCTCAGTGCGGCCCGCATCCTGGATAACCGGTCCGGCAGCGAAGCGGGCACCCCGGCGGAACTCCTTGGCCGGGGCATGGACTATGCCCAGCGGAAAGCCGGCGGCAGCCCAGGCGTCCACGACGGGCTCTCCGGCGTCCAGCAGCCAGGCAAACAACGCATGGGCGGCCTGCGCGGCGGCCTTTCCGGTGGACATGCCCAGCGAGCCGTTCAGCACGATGCTCAGCTGTCGGGCACCCAGCGGCGGGCCATCCGGCAATTGCGTGCCCGAGACCTGCAGTTTGGCCAGCAGCTTGGGCAGCCGGTCCGCAGGCAGGGGCGGCAGGCCCACCGCCCTGGCGTCGTCGACGGTCACCAGAGCATGGTCCGGAAACTCAGCCAGCACCTTGGCGAACATTTTCGCGTCCGCCCGGCGCACCGACTTGGCGAAGGCTCCGGTGGCCCATAAATGCCAGTCAGGGTTGCCGGGGTCGCGCAGGAACGCGTGCACTGACGCCAGTGCGGCGGCGGCGATGCCCATGTCAGCGCCGGCAGGCTCCACCCGGTCGACCAGCAAAATGATGGGTTGGACCAACTCTCCGGCCGTCGCCTTCCCGGGGGACCGGGTCCCATTCGTTTCATTCACCGCACCAGCCTATGCCCCCGTCGCACGGCTGCCGCGGGGTTGGGCGGCCACGGTGGGCCGGAGAGCCTCCCGGGCCTGCTTGCCCGGGAAAACATATGGGTTTACAGTTGGTGATTGACCGGCTGGCCGGCTGCCACCGCGCGCCGGAAGGGCAGCAGCTGCCGGTACGCCTCGGCCGACGGCGCCCGCCGATTCCTTCCCGCGGGTGGGCGGCATGCCCCAAGGGAAATCCAGCCCCACAAATTTACGCGATGGGCTGTGCCGGCCCGTCCCAACCGGCGCCAAACCGTTGCAGGACTGGAAGGGTGCCGGCGATCCCGACCGGCATATGCTGGGTGAGAAGCTCCTCAACAGCAACACGGCTGGGAACTAGCGACGAAAGGACGCAAGACCATGACAGGGACCACCATCGACTGGACCACCGCCACCGCACTCCTGTTTGACCTCGACGGCGTGCTGACGCCCACAGCCCTGGTGCACGAACACGCCTGGCGACAGCTCTTTGATGGCTATCTGGCAGAAACCGGCCATGACGGCTACAAGGACAGCGACTATTTTGACTTCATTGATGGCAAGCCCCGCTTTGACGGCGTCCGGGACTTCCTTTCCTCCAGGGGAATCACCCTGCCGGAAGGTCCCCTGGACGACGACCCGCGCCACAACACCGTCCACGGCCTGGGCAACCGCAAGAATCTGGTCTTCAACTCCATCATTGCGGCCGGAGGGGTGGCGCCCTACCCCGGGTCGGTAAAATTCGTGGAGGCAGCACTGGCCCGCGGGCTCAAGCTCGCCGTCGTCTCCTCCTCCCGGAACGCGCCGGCCGTGCTGAAGGCTGCCGGACTGGACCACCACTTTCCCGTGGTGGTGGACGGGCAGGTCGCGGCCGGCCACGGACTGCCCGGCAAGCCGGATCACGCGACCTTCAGCTATGCCGCACAACTTCTGGGCGTGCCCACCCGGGACTGCATCGTGGTGGAGGACGCCGTTTCCGGCGTGCAGGCCGGGCGCGCCGGCGATTTTCGCGCCGTCATTGGCGTGGACCGCGGCGCGGGCCGCCAGGTGCTCCTCGACGCGGGTGCCACCTTCGTCGTCGACGACTTGGCTGAACTGCTCTAGCAACCCTTCCAGCAACCCCGCTGCGGCATCCAACTTTGCAAATGCACCATCCCCCAGAGGAGACCATCCCATGGCCTTGATCAGCTCCGACCGCAATCGCTTTCCCGCCGACCCGTGGAAGCTCGTGGAGACCTCTTTTGACCTGGAAAGCGAAGGCACCATGGAGACACTCATGGCGCTGGGCAACGGCCATCTGGGAGTTCGCGGCTCGCACACCTTTTCCGGTCCCGGAGTTCTTCCCGGCACCTTCATCAACGGCTTCCATGAGACGTGGGAGATCAAGCATGCGGAAAATGCCTTCGGGTTCGCCCGCACCGGCCAGCGGATCGTCTATATCCCGGATGCCGTCAACTTCACGGTCATCATCGACGGCGAGACGCTGTCGCTGGCCGAGTCCACGGTTTTGGACTACCGGCAAACCGTTGACTTCTCCACCGGCATCTACGAGTGTGCCATTGCCTGGGAGGCCCGCTCCGGTGCCGCCGTCACCACTGTCATCCGGCGCGCCGTCGGCTTCGAGTCCCGCGGACTGCTGGGGATCGACCTGACGATTTCAGCGGACCGTGCGGTGTATGTGGATGTCACCAGCGCAGTGGTCGACCGGCAGGACCAGCCGGCCTCGGAGCAGTCCATCAACGACCCACGGCGGCCCGGCCGCCACGCCGACAGGATTCTGCAGCCGCTGCACATGGAAGGGGACGACGGCGCCCTCGCCTTGGCGTGGGAGACGGCGGTTTCCCACCAGCGCGTGGGCCTGGCCGTCCGGCACCGGATCAACTCGGACGACCAGCCGTTTGAGACGGTGGTGACCGAGGATGTATCGACTGTGCGCTACGTTCTGGGCCTTGAGGAGGGTGAGACGTTCCGGCTCGAAAAAGCCGTCAGCTATGCGGTGGCCGGGGAAAGCAGCGACGAGGACCGCGGCGGGGTGCTGGTGGCACAGGCGGAGGCGGCGTTGACTGATGTGGACGCCATTTTCGCCGACAGCGCCGCCCACTACCGGCGATACTGGGACCTGGCGGACATTGAGGTGGGCGGCGAGCCGGGGCTCCAGCAGGCCGTGCGCTGGAACCTGTTCCAACTGGCCCAGGCCACCGCCAGGGCAGGGGTGTCCGGCATCCCGGCCAAGGGCGTCACCGGTGCAGGATACGAGGGACACTATTTCTGGGACCAGGAAATATACCTCCTGCCGTACCTGACGTACACCAACCCGCAGGCGGCCCGGCAGGTGCTTGAGTCCCGCCACCAAATGCTCCCCACCGCCCGCCGACGTGCCGCCGAACTCAGCGTGGACGGGGCACTGTTCGCCTGGCGGACCATCAACGGTCTGGAAGCAAGCGCGTACTACGCTGCCGGGACGGCCCAGTTCCATATTGGCTCCGCCATCGCCTTTGCGGCCAACCGCTACGAGTGGGCCACCGGGGATCCCACGTTCCGGGACGAAATTGGCGCGGACCTGCTCATTGAAACGGCCCGCATGTGGGCATCCCTGGGTTTTTTTGGCAAGGACGGGATGTTCCACATCCACGGGGTCACCGGCCCGGACGAGTACACTGCCGTGGTCAACGACAACCTCTACACGAACGTCATGGCGCGCTTCAATTTCCGCAAGGCCGCCGCCGTCGAGGGCCGCCCGGACGTCACGGAGCGGGAACGCCAGATTTGGCAGCAGGCCGCCGAACGCATGTCCCTGCCCTACGATGCGCACCTTGAGGTGTTCAGCCAGGACGCCGATTTCATGACCCTGGAGCCGTGGGACTGGAGCACGCCCAAGGACAAGTACCCGCTGCTGTTGCACTTCCACCCGCTGGTGATCTACCGCCACCAGGTACTCAAGCAGGCTGACACGGTGCTGGCCATGTTCCTGCAGTGGCAGGATTTCACGGCGGAGGAAAAGCAGCGCGCCTTTGACTTTTACGACCCCATCACCACCGGCGATTCCACCCTGTCCGCCTGTGTGCAGGGCATCATGGCCGCCGAGGTCGGCTATGCCCACACTGCGCTGAAGCACTTCACGGATGCGGTTTTCATCGACCTGGACAACACCCACTCCAACACTCTGGACGGGGTGCACATTGCCTCGGCCGGCGGGATCTGGAGTTCGCTGGTGTGTGGTTTTGCCGGCATGCGCGACCAAAACCAGATCCTGCACTTTGACCCGCGCCTGCCACTGGACTGGGACAGCCTGTCCTTCAAGTTGGCGGTTCGCGGGACACTGTTGGCCGTGTCCCTGGTGTCCGACTCCATCACCTTCAGCCTGCTGGACGGGCACGACGCCGGACCGCTCGCCGTGGATGTGCGCGGCACCACCGTCCAGCTCATTGCCGGCGAGGACGTCAAGGTGGCACTGGAGCCTGCGCCCGTGGCAACGCGCGCCATCTTCCCCGGATCCTTCCCGACCACGGGGATACCCATCATCGGGAAGGGTCTGTCCTAGACGCCCGGTGTCCCGTCATGCGCCGCATTCGACCCGGCCGCGGCGCATGGCACTGTTCTGCGCCGCATTCGCTGCGTACGGGGCGCGGGACGGTGTCGGGGACGCGCTGTGACAAGCTTGACGTTGCGGCGCGCCCGGAACGCGGTGCCGCTCTACCTCCGATTGCCGCCAGGAGCCTGCCATGAACCGTCCACTGACCGTTGCCTCCCGCGCCCAGGTGCCGCCGTTCCGGGTGATGGACATCCTCGCCCGTGTGGCCGAGCTGCGCGCCACCGGACGGGACGTCATTTCACTGTGTGCCGGGGAGCCGGGCGGCGGAGCCCCGTCGGGCGTTTCCGCGGCGGCAGCCGCCGTCCACAGCGCGGGAACCCCGTTGACCTACACTCCGGCGCTGGGGACTGCCGGTCTCCGGGAGGCGATCGCCGGGCACTACCGGCGCTGGTACGGACTGGACGTTTCGGCCCGCAACGTGGCCGTGACCACGGGTTCCTCCGGGGCGTTCCTGTTGACCTTCCTCTCCGCTTTCAACGCCGGGGACCGCGTGGCCCTGGCCCGGCCCGGCTATCCGGCATACAAGAACATCCTGCGGGCGCTGGGAATCGAAGTGGTGGAACTGGACTGCGGGCCGGAGAGCCGCTTTCAGCCAACACCTGAGCTGCTCGACGCCGCCGTCCGCATTCACGGTCCGCTGGCCGGGCTGGTGCTTGCCTCCCCGGCCAACCCGACCGGCACCATGGTCTCCCGCGCCGAACTGGCCGCGCTGGTGCGGTGGTGCACGGAGGCGTCGGCACGGCTCATCAGCGACGAAATTTACCATGGCATCAGCTATCCGGACGTCGGGTCCAGGGACGGGCGCGGAGTGTGCGCGTGGGAGCTGGACCGGTCCGGCGTCGTGATCTCCAGCTTTTCCAAGTACTGGGGGATGACGGGCTGGCGGCTGGGCTGGGCGATAGTTCCGGAGGACCTCATCAACGTGGTGGACGCGCTGGCTGGCAACGTGGCGCTTTGCCCGCCGGCGCCGGCGCAGCTGGCCGCCATGGCGGCGTTCAGCGAGGAGTCCTATGCCGAGGCGGACGCCGCCGTGGCGGAGTTTGCCCGGTCCCGCGATTACCTGCTGGCCAATGTTGGGCGCCTGGGCTGGGCGGATGTGGCGCCGGCCGACGGAGCGTTTTACCTCTATGCCAATCTAGGTGCGTCTCTGGACGGATTTGCCGACTCCGCGAAGTATTGTTCTGCCCTGCTGGAGACGGCCGGCGTGGCCGTAGTGCCCGGGCTGGACTTCGATTCCGCTGGCGGGGATCGCACCGTCCGGCTGAGCTTTGCCGCCGGATACGACGCCGTCCGCGAAGGCCTGGAGCGCATCGTCGCGTTTCAGGCGGCGCGGGCTTAGGGACGCACCAGCGGGCCCGTCCGCCTGGGGGACCGGTCGGGGCGGCGGGTCGCCCGCCGGTGCGCCCTGCACAGGCCGGGCCCGGGAAAGCCTTGTCCACAAAATTCCGATGCCCCCTTTTGCTGCCGGCCCGGAGTTGCAAGTGTTGGTCCATGGAAAGGAACACCCGTGGAACATCAACTGCCTGTCTGCGCGGAACGGCAGTGTGGCGCCCCCGGCGTGAACTGATCCCCATGACTCCAGGAAGGGAATTGCCATGAATGCGAGCTCGCCCGAGGGAGCAAGGCTGATCGCCGGGATGGAGGGGGAGCTCAAGGAGCTTTCCGGGGCCCTGACCACGCCTCGCCCGCGCGAATGCCTGGTCTGCTACGTTCTGCGCATGCTTGAGTATGGCTGCCACGGACAGTACTGGCTCAAGCGTTACCGCGACCTCCGTGCCCCGAGGGCAACGGCACTGGAGCGGCGAATCTCCCGAATGGGAGGGTACTGCGATTGCGAAATGTTGATGAATGCCTTCCACCCCAATCCTTGGGGCGTCAGGGCTGGTGGGGACGGTGACCTGGCCTTCGAATCAATGCCGGGCTGCCTTGGTGTGCGGGGCGGCTCCACCCGGCCGTGCCTGCTCTGGGTGGACAGGAACGCGGTTCGCTGGGGCCAGGTCCCCTTTTGACATTCCGGGGACTTCCCGGCGCGGGAAGTGCGGGCACCGCTCGCGTGGCCCTCGCCTGCCCCGATCGTTGAGATGTCAGATAATGACATCGCCATCTGACATCCCAACGGCGTCCGGCCCGGGTGGAGTGGGGCCGGCCTACTTTTGCAGGTGGTCCACCAGGGACTCGGCGATGCCAATGTAGGTCCCCGGGGTCAAGGCAAGCAACCGTGCCTGGGCGTCGTCCGACAAGCCCAGGCCTGAGACGAACTCCTGCATGCGGGCCCCGTCCACGCGGTGCCCGCGGGTCAGGTCCTTCAGGCGCTCGTACGGGTCTTCCATGCCGGGAACGCCCGCAACGGCCTCGGCACGCATCACCATCTGGATCGCCTCGGCCAGCACCTCCCAGTTGTGGTCCAGGTCCTCGGCCAGCACCTCCTCCGCCGTATCGAGACGGCCCAGTCCGCCCAGCACGTTGTTGATGGCCAGGAGGGAGTGGCCAAAGGCGACTCCGATATTGCGCTGGCTGGAGGAGTCCGTGAGGTCGCGCTGCCACCGGCTTGTTACGAGGGTGGCACCAAGCGTGTCCAGCAGGGCGTTGGAGATTTCCAGGTTGGCCTCCGCGTTTTCGAAACGGATCGGATTGACCTTGTGCGGCATGGTGGAAGATCCGGTGGCGCCCGGTACGGGCACCTGGGCAAAGTAGCCGATCGAAATGTAGCTCCACACATCCGTGCACAGGTTGTGCAGGATCCGGTTGAAACGGGCCATGTCGGCGTACAGCTCGGCCTGCCAGTCGTGGGATTCGATCTGGGTGGTCAGCGGGTTCCAGGACAGTCCCAGGCCCTCGACAAAGTCACGGGCGATGTCTTGCCAGTTGGCGTCCGGCACGGACGCGTAATGGGCTGCGTAGGTGCCGGTGGCGCCGTTGATCTTGCCCAGGAATTCGGTGTTGGCGACGCGGTTCAGCTGGCGGTTCAGGCGGTGGGCGGTGACGGCCAGTTCCTTGCCCAGGGTGGTGGGGGTGGCGGGCTGGCCGTGGGTCCGGGAAAGCATCGGCACGGCGCGGTTTTCCGCGGCCATGGCCGAGATCTTGGCGACCAAGCTGCGGGCGGCGGGCAGCCACACGTCCGCCACTGCCCCCTTGATGCCCACCGCGTAGGAGAGGTTGTTGATGTCCTCGCTGGTGCAGCCAAAGTGGACCAGCGGTTTGAGACGCTCCAAGCCCAGCGCGGCGAGGCGGTTGCCGATGAAATACTCCACGGCCTTGACATCGTGGAGGGTGACCTTTTCAATCCCTGCCAACTCGGTCACGGATGCGGCATCGAATTCGGACACGATGCTGCGCAGCCCTGCCTGCTGGCTGGCGGTCAGCGGCTCGGTGCCAGGCAACACGTGGTTGCCGGCCAGGTGGATGAACCACTCAACCTCGACGCCCACGCGGTCGCGATTGAGTGCGGCCTCGGAAAGGTAGTCGACCAGCGGCGCCACCGCGCCCGCGTAGCGGCCGTCGAGCGGGCCCAGGGCTATGCGCTCGGGGGAGTCGGCCAGGGACAGGCGGCCGGAAGGGATGCGGGCTGTTGCGGATGCGGAATCAGACATGGGTCAATTCTTTCATGAACCGCCACGTCCTCCGCAGTTGTGTCAGGGCGCCACCGGATGCCCGGCCGGCGGGGCGGGAGGTTCGCCAGGCAGCAGCGGTAAATCCCAGCCACGCGGACAGCACGCCGCCTGCACAGCCGGGGCCGGGCACCCTCTTGTCCCCATTCAGGGACGGGACGGTGGCACCGGCACCTGCCCGTGCCTAAAGTCGGACGTGAGGCACCGCGGGAGCTGAAACAGACCTACGGGGTGCCAGTCAAGATAACCGGTGTGCCAGTCAATGCAAGTGGAGGACCACATGGATTATTCGATGGGCCCGACGGCTGAACAGCCAAGTGGGCGGGGGATGCCCCCGGACGAGCTGTCCGCCCTCGCCGTCCGGCTGTCCCGGCTTGCCGGCGAGATGGACACTGCGGGCGCCCGGCTGGCGGCTGCCACAACGCTGGAGTGGCGGTCCAAGTCGGCGGAGGCGTTTCGCCGGGAGGCCGACGTTCGCGCGGCCGACCTGGCCGCCAGTTCCTCGAAGGTGCGGGAGGCCTCCGACCATGCGGCGGCCTACGCGAGGGCGCTTGAAGCACGGGCCGCCCAAGGGTCCGCAATGTTTGGGGGCTAGGGCATGGAAGGCCAGGACGGGGACGGAACGAGTTTTAGCATCACAGGCGGCGCCGGGCGGGTGAACTACACGCTGGCCGAGATCGAGGCCGCGGGCAGGGACATCGGGCTGGTGGGCCTCGACATGCAGGAAATGGCCGCCACCTTGGCCGGGGAACTGCGGTGGCTGGCCGATTCTTCGGCCAGCCTGTTCGCCGCAGGGGACCAGGGCGCGACGTGCGCACAATACGCCGCCCTGGCCGCCGAGACTTTCCTTGCAGCGGCACGGGGTTCGGTGGCAGCTGCGGCGCAGGGGGTGGCTGAACTTGCCCGGCATGCCTCGGCGGCCGTCCAACGCTACGAAGCAGCGGAGGCCGAGGCGGCAGCCGGCGAAAAAGCGAAGCACATGACGGCCCTCCTTGACGGAATGCAGGTATCGATGGCCGGTCTTTTCGGCCCGGTCGTGATGTGGGGACAGGCTAGGAAAACGGCGGACGCCGCTGGAGGTGAAGGGCTGCGTGACAAGGCCGAGGACCTGCTCAATGACACGCCGGCCTACCTCGCCGGCCTGTTGGGTCCCGCGGCGGGGCTGGGCTATCTGCTTGGACGCGGGCCCTCTGCGGGCCGGGCCAATTCGGGCGTTTGGCCGGCAATCGGCGTCCGGAAGTTTCTTGACTGGAGCGGACTGGCCAAACAGGGGCACGTTGAGATGCGCAAAGTCCCGGCCGGAGAGTGGAACGGGCGGCCGGAGGACTGGCGGCCAGGACACGCGATTGCGGATCCGCCCGGAGGCGTTGGCGTCGACGTCTTCCCCCATGCTGCCGGCCTGCTGGCCGGCAGCATGGACGCCTACCGGTATCCGGCGGGGTCCATCATTGTGGACCGCCTGGACCGGGGCGACGGTTCGCGTGCCTGGATCGTGCACCTGCCGGGCACCGAGGACTGGTCGAAGGCGGACAGCACCAATCCAATGGACCTCGAGGGGGACCTCGAAGCCATGACGGCAGCCCAGCAGGCACTGTTCCGGCAGCAGCAGACCGTGGTCCGGGAACTAATGACCCAGGCTCTCAAGGACGTCGGGGCACTCCCCACGGAGGACGTGATGATCACCGGCCACAGCGGCGGAGGCATTCACGCCGCTGCGGCGGCGGGTGATCCGGCATTCTTGGCGGACTTTAACGTCCAGATGATCATCATCGCCGGGGCCCCCGCCAAAAACCAGGCTGTTTCGTCCGGCGTCCAGGTGTTGGACCTGGAAAATGAAAACGATGTCGTCACGGCAACGGATTACGGCCCGCCGCGCGACGCCGCGAACTGGGTGGCCGTGACATCCCACCGGCCCGGTGCCACCCACGGCAGGGGTACCGCGGAAATTGTCCGGGATGCCCATGACCTGGGCAACTACATCAGTGACGCCGCCGCACTGGAAAGCAGCCATGACCCGGGCATCAAGGCGGTGCGGGAGTCAGTGCGGGCCTTCATGGGTGCCGGCATTGCAGGCACGGGAGCGATACGGGTGGCCAGGTTGGTCTATCAGGGCCGCGACGTCAATGATCCGAAACCCGAAAAGCCCCAAAGGAACGTTGACCGGCTCCTGCGCGGGGACGGGACCCCAACTGCCCGCTGACCGTGCGCCACCCGCACTACCGCCGTGCGCGCGGCCTGGTCAGCCCGCTCATCAGCATCGAGACGAGGCTGATGATCAGCGCGGCAAAAATGGCCGTGAAGAAGAACCTGTCGATGGTGAAGTGGACCGGAGTGTAGGAACTCAGCCACGCCGTCAGCCACAGCATTGCGGCGTTGATGACGATGGTGAACAGGCCCAGCGTCAAAATGGTGACGGGGAGGGCCAACACCTTTACCACCGGCTTTACAAGGGCGTTGACGATGCCAAAGACCAAGCCGATGAAAATGAAGGCCAGCGCGGTGTTCACCGTCGAGTTGGACGTTTCCAGCCCGCTGGTCCCGGTGTTTGCCACGTCCAGGCCGGGAAGAATCCAGCCGGCGACCCACAAGGCAACGGCATTGACAAGCACCTGCACAACAATTCTTATCATGCTGCCATGGTTTCACAGACCGCATTCCGCGCGCAGCCCGCCGGGCTGATTTAGGCTAGGAGCATGACCATGAACAGCCAAGCCCAGCAATCCGTCGTCCACCCGCGCCCCGTCGTGGGCCGGCTGCCCAAATACGCGGCTGGCAAGCCCCCGGCGTCGATCCCGGGGCTGGAAAGCTTCAAGCTGTCCTCCAACGAGAACCCGCTCGGTCCGGTCCCGGCGGTCCTGGAGCTCCTGCACGGCAACCTTGAAGTCCACCGCTACCCGGACACGAGCTGCACGGCACTGCGCGCCGCACTGGGCACGTTCCTGGGCGTGCCGGCTGAGGATGTCGTCACGGGCGCCGGCTCGTTGGGGGCATTGAACCAGATTCTGGCTGCCTTTGCCGGCACGAACGACGACGGCGTCCCCGACGAAGTTGTCTACGCGTGGCGTTCCTTCGAGGCCTATCCCATCTGCGTGGGACTGGCCGGCGCCCAAAGCGTCCAGGTGCCTGTGCTGTCGAATGGCACGCACGACCTTCCCGCGATGGCGGCCGCCGTTACCGAAAACACGAAGGTTGTGCTGCTGTGCACGCCCAACAACCCCACCGGACCTGTCTTGCGCGCGGCGGAAACGGAAGAGTTCATCCGCAGTGTCCGCTCCGACGTCATCATCGTCATCGATGAGGCCTACCAGGAATTCGTCCGTGCGGGCGAAGCCGTGGACGGCATCGCCCTGTACCGAAAATTCCCCAACGTGGTGGTCTTGCGCACCTTCTCCAAGGCCCACGGCTTGGCAGGGCTGCGGGTGGGATATTCGGTGTCCGGCCCTGAGGTCACCCAATATCTGCGCGCCGCGGCCACGCCGTTTGCCGTCTCCGGAATCGCCGAACAGGCCGCCGTCGCGTCTTTGGCGAACTATGGCCAGGTTGTGGAAAGAGTACAAAGCCTCGTGGACGAACGCGAGCGGGTCACCGGGGGCCTCAAGGCGCTCGGCTGGGACATTCCGGACGCACAGGGCAACTTTGTCTGGCTAAACCTTGGCCCCAACACCCCCGAGTTTGCCGCCCTCGCAGACAGCCGCGCCCTGTCAGTGCGGGCCTTCGGCACCGAAGGGGTGCGCGTGAGCATCGGCGAGGTCGAGGCCAACACGCGCTTCCTGGAAATCTGTGCCGCCTATACAAAAGCGCCACGACGTTCCTAGCGATTAACAAGGCGGGCAATGACCGGCCGTACCGATACAGTGGTAAATCGAAAATGAAAATGTATGCACTTCGCGGAATGTATTCTCGGGAAGGCATATATCGATACCAACGAGCCGGCGCCGCAGGCCCCCAGGGGACTGGTGCGATCCGGCAAACGAGGAGACGGTATGGGCTCTGCCCAGCAATCTGCCACCGGCACCAGGCCTTCCGCCGGGGTGCTGCGGCCCAACTGCGTCGTTGAAGCTGACATGGTCCAACTGCTCGACGCGGACGGAACCCGCCACGCGGACAGCACGTTCGGCCCGTTCGCCGACGCCCTCGACGCGGAAGCGCTGCTCGGCCTCTACCGTGACATGGCCATGGTGCGCCGCTTCGACGCGGAGGCCACCGCGCTCCAGCGACAGGGCGAGCTCGCCCTGTGGGTGCCCGTTGTGGGCCAGGAGGCCGCCCAGATCGGTTCGGGCAGGGCCATGCGCCCGGCAGACTACGCCTTCCCCACCTATCGCGAGCACGGGGTGGCCCTGGCCCGCGGCCTAGACCTGGCAGACCTCCTGAAGCTGTTCCGCGGCGTCTCCAACGGCGGCTGGGACCCGCGCGAGACCAATTTTCACCTGTACACGCTGGTGCTCGCCGCCCAGACCTTGCATGCCGTGGGCTACGCCATGGGCATCGCGCGCGACCTGGCGGCGGACAGCACCACCGAGCCGGCCGCCGTCATCGCCTATTTCGGTGACGGGTCCAGCAGCGAGGGCGACGTCCACGAGTCCATGGTGTTCGCGGCCTCCTTCGACGCGCCGGTGGTGTTCTTTTGCCAAAACAACAACTGGGCCATTTCCGTCCCCGTTGAGGTGCAGTCGAAAATTCCGCTCGTCAACCGGGCCGGCGGCTACGGCTTCCCGGGCATCCGCGTGGACGGCAACGACGTCCTGGCCGTGTACGCAGTGACACAATGGGCGCTCGAATATGCCCGCGCGGGCCACGGCCCGGTCTTGATCGAGGCCGCAACGTACCGCGTCGGCGCCCACACCACGGCTGACGACCCCACCAAGTACCGCCTGAACGCGGAGGAGGAGTCGTGGAAGGCGAAGGACCCGCTGCAGCGGCTGGAAAGGTATCTGCGTGCTGAGGGCCTGGCCGGCGATGCGTTCTTTGGTCAGCTGAAGAACGACGGCGACGAGCTGGCAGCCCACGTCCGGCGCGCCACGCTGGCGCTGGGAGGGGCGGACATCCGGCAAAAGTTTGCCACCGTCTATGCCGAGGCGCACCCGCTGGTGGCCGAGGAGCTGGCCTGGTTCGAAAACTACGAGGCGTCCTTTGCCGACACGGCTGCCCAGACTCCCCAGGGCGGTGCCGCATGACGACAATGACCATTGCCAAGGCGATCAATGAAGGCCTGCGCGCCACGCTGGCCAGCGACCCAAAAAGCTTCCTCATGGGCGAGGACATCGGCTCCCTGGGCGGCGTCTACCGCGTCACGGAGGGCCTGAAGGCCGAATTTGGCGGCCACCGCGTCATGGACACGCCGCTGGCCGAATCCGGCATTATCGGCACGGCGATCGGCATGGCCCTGCGCGGGCACCGGCCCATCTGCGAAATCCAGTTCGACGGTTTCGTGTTCCCAGGCTTCAACCAGATCACCACGCAGCTGGCCAAAATCCACACCCGCTCCGACGGCCAGCTCAGCGCACCCGTCGTCATCCGCATTCCGTACGGCGGGGGCATCGGCTCGATCGAGCACCACTCCGAATCACCGGAGGCGCTGTTCGCCCACACGGCCGGGCTGCGCATCATCACCCCCTCCAACGCCAACGACGCCTACTGGATGATCCAGCAGGCCGTTCAGTGCAAGGACCCCGTCATCGTCTTTGAGCCCAAGCGCCGCTACTGGCTCAAGGGTGAGGTGGATGCGGAAAACCCGCCGGGAGACGCTTTCACGGCCCACATTCTGCGGGAGGGTACGGACGCCACCATCGTCGCTTACGGGCCCCTGGTGCCGGTGGCCCTGGCCGCCGCCAACGCGGCCGCCGAGGACGGCCACAGCGTGGAGGTCATCGACCTGCGTTCCATCTCGCCCATCGACTTTGACTCGGTGGAGGCGTCCGTGAAGAAAACGGGCCGGCTCGTGGTGGCCCATGAAGCCCCCACCTTCGGCGGCATTGGCGGCGAAATTGCGGCCCGCATCAGCGAACGCTGCTTCTACTCCCTCCAGGCCCCGGCCATCCGCGTGGGTGGCTTCCATATGCCCTACCCTGTGGCCCGCGTCGAAGAGCACTACCTGCCGGACATTGACCGCATGCTGGAGGCGCTGGACCGCGCCTTCACATACTAGGAAGGCCCCCATGTCGAAGCTGTCCTATTTTAACCTGCCGGACGTGGGCGAAGGCCTGACCGAGGCTGAAATTGTCTCCTGGAAGGTCAAGCTGGGCGACACCGTTGCTGTCAACGACGTCATTGTGGAGATTGAAACAGCCAAGTCCATCGTGGAACTGCCCTCCCCGCACGCCGGACTGGTGGCCCAGCTGATGGTGGCCGAGGGCGACACCGTGGAGGTGGGCACCCCCATCATCGCCATTGGCTCCGACACTGCGGCTGCCCGCTCCGTTGCCGAGGCGCCTGCCCCCGAGGACATGAAGCCGCTGGTGGGTTCGGGCCCCAAGGCCGACGCCGTCCGACGCCGCCCGCGCGCCGGTGCCGCTGCCGTTGCGGTGGCGCAGGCGGCGCCCGTCGCCAGCCCCGCACCTCCGCCGGCCCCGGCGCCGGGCCAAGTTCCGGCGTCGAACATCACCATGGCGGGCGGCGCGGGCGCGGCGAACCGCGTGCTGGCCAAGCCGCCGGTGCGCAAGGCCGCCAAGGACCTGGGCATTGACCTGGCCGACGTTTCCCCCACGGGCCTGCGCGGGGAGGTCACGAAGAAGGACCTGCTCAGCTACCAGGACCAGCGCACGGCCGAGCAGGACGGTGCCGGCACGTTCTGGGCTCCGGCCGCCGGCTCCGGGCTGGCCGATGACCCCCGCGTTGAACGGATCAAGGTCAAGGGCGTACGCAAGGCGACCGCCAAGGCCATGGTGGAGAGTGCCTTCTCGGCCCCGCATGTGAGCATTTTCGTGGATGTGGACGCGTCGCGGACCATGGAGTTCGTCAAACGGCTGAAGGTCTCGCGGGACTTTGAGGGCATCAAGGTCTCACCGTTGCTGATCCTGGTCAAGGCGGTCATTTGGGCTGCCGCGCGCAACCCTTCGGTCAACGCGACGTGGACGGGGGATGAGATCATCATCAAGCACTTCATGAATCTTGGCATCGCTGCCGCCACCCCGCGCGGACTCATGGTGCCGAACATCAAGGACGCGCAAAAGCTGTCCCTGAAGGAGCTGGCGATTGCTCTCAACGCGCTCGCCACCACGGCGCGGGCCGGCAAGACGCCGCCGGCGGACATGCAGGGCGGCTCGCTGACCATCACGAACATCGGCGCCCTGGGCATCGACACGGGAACGCCCATCATCAACCCGGGCGAGGTGGCAATCGTGGCTTTTGGCACCATCAAGCAAAAGCCCTGGGTGCTCGACGGGGAGGTCATCCCGCGCTGGATCACCACCCTGGGCGGATCCTTCGACCACCGCGTGGTGGACGGGGACCTGTCCGCCCGCTTCATGGCGGACGTGGCGGCCATCATGGAAGAGCCGGCCCTGCTGCTGGACTAGGCGGGGCCGGCCCGCTCCCAGCGCGCTCAAAAGCAACGGCCAGCCGGCGCCCGGGGTCGTCCCAACCCCGGGCCCCAGGCTGGTGGCATGAGGGAGGGCCAGTCCGCGGCGGCGGTGTCGCTTGCAGCAATGATTCCGGTGGTCGCGATTTCCGCCGCCGCCTGCGCAGGAGCGCCGGCCACGGGCCGCGTGGCGGACGTCCAGGTCGACGTCATCGGAGATTCCCTGAGCACGGGGTTCAGGACGCCCGGCCACACCTGGCCAGGGCAGGCCCAGCGCTTGTGTCCGGCATGGGTCTCAAGACGGAGATCATCAACGCCTCCGAGAACGGGGCCGGCTACGTCCAGCACGGTCATGCCGGGGACTACTTCCCGGACCTGGTCAACCGCATCGTGGTGGCGCCGACCTCCGAATCCTACGACCCGCAGGGGCTGCTGACCCAAATTCGCCGGACGTTGGCGCGGCAGGCGGCCGGGGACGGTTCCCAGGTGCAGGTGCCCA
>CAJDTM010000029.1_pt1 | contig 43791 bp, 40 predicted proteins | sample 7389831 | NCBI WGS metagenome assembly CAJDTM01 (sample SAMEA7055656, study PRJEB34461) | soil metagenome | biome: terrestrial ecosystem; feature: Peninsula; material: soil | place: Antarctica | collected 2016
AGGACGGCGGCGGTCTGTTCCGGGGTGGTGTCGTTGATGAACGCGCCCATGGCGGCCTCCGAGCCTGCCAGGAATTTCAGCTTGTCCGCTGCCCGCCGCGGTGACGTCAGCTCCAGGTGGAAGCGCCCGGCCGGGCGCAGCACCGCATCCAGCGGAGCCTGGTGCCAGGCGGAAATGTACGGGGTGGGCGTGTCGTAAAGGTTGTCCAGGCGGCGCAGGACGTCCAGATACATGACCGCCAGCTCGTCGCGCTCGGCGTCCCCCAGTGCGGCAAAGTCCGGCACGTGCCGGTGCGCGGTGATGTGGATTTCCAGCGGCATGTGCGCGGCGAATGGCACATAGGCGCTGAAGTGGTCGCCCTGGGCAATCATGCGCTCGCCTGATGCGGACTCCTTGGCCACAATGGAGCCCAGCAGGGTTTCACGGCCGCCGCTGGCCTGGTAGTGGGACAAGGCGGCTGCGGCCATGACGGCGCTGCGCGGGGGAATGTAGGAGTAGGCGTAAATTTGTCCGTGCGGGTGGTGAAGTGTCACGCCGATGTCCTGGCCGCGGTTTTCAAAAGGGAACACCTGCTTGATGCCCGGCAGCGCACTGAGCGCCGCGGTGCGGTGCGCCCACGCATCGATGACCGTGCGGGCGCGCTCGGCGGACAGGGCGCCAAAGGAGCCGGTGTGCTCGGGGGTGAATGCCACCACCTCGCAGCGGCCAAAGGCGCGGCCCCTGGTGCCCCAGGCGGGGTTCTCCGGCACCAGCCCCACGGCGGGCCCCAGCGACGGGAAGCGGTTTTCAAACACGGCGACGTCGTAGGTGGAGTCCGGGATCTCCGAGAGGTTCCCGCCCGTGGTGGGGCACAGCGGGCACTGGTCCGCCGGCGGGAGGTAGGTGCGGGTCTGGCGGTGCGCGGCGACGGCCACCCAGTCGCCGGTCAGGGCGTCAAAGCGCAGCTCGCCGGTGTTCGCCTCGCTGCGGGCATCCAGCGGGCGCGTGTCCGCGGCCGTGTGGGTGTGGGGCACCGCGCCGTCGTCGAAGTAGATGAGTTCGCGGCCGTCGGCCAAACGCGTGCTGGTGGGAGTGGTCATGAGGACTTCCTGGTCGGGAACTTGGCGGACTTGGCGGCCGGGACCACCGTAAAGGTGGGCACGCGGGAGGCGAACGATTCGCGCACGGCCGCACCGACGCCGTCGTCCGTGATGACCGTGTCCACGGCGGAGAGCTGGGCAATCGTGGCCAGTGAGCGGACCTGGAACTTGGTGCTGTCGGCCAGAACCACCAGCCGGCCCGTGGACTCGATGAAGGCGGCATTGGTCTCGGCCTCCAGCAGGTTGGGGCTGGTCAGGCCGCGGCCCGCGTCCAGGCCGTGCACGCCCATGAAGCAGAGGTCGGTGTTCAGGCTCTGCAGGGCCAGGCGGGCCACGGGGCCCACCAGCGCTTCCGACGGCGTGCGCTGCCCGCCGGTGACGATGACGGTGCAGGAGGAGGTGCCCTGGCGCTGGTACAGCAGCTCGGCCACCTTCAGTGAATTGGTGACAACGGTCAGCCCCTGCAGCTGGTCCAGTTCGGCAGCCAGGCGGACGGCCAGCTGGTATGTGGTGGTGCCGCCGGTCACGGCCAGCGTCATGCCCGGCTTGACCAGCTTCAGCGCCTCGGCGGCGATGGCCAGCTTTGCCTCCAGCTCCTTGTCGGCGTTGCGCGAAAAACCCGGTTCGAGGGCGCTGAGCCGGGCCAGCCGCATGGCGCCGCCGTGGATCTTGCGGGCCAGGCCGTTGGCATCCAGCGCCTCGATGTCGCGCCGGATGGTCATTTCGCTGACGTTCAGCGTAGCCGCGACGTCCGCCACCCGCACCGCCTCGTGGAGCTGGAGTTCCTTCAGGATGCGCGCCTGGCGCTCGGGTGCCAACATGGAATGCCCCTGTTCTGTGGTGCCAACAACGCAGCCAGCTAAAAACAATAGTTTCAAACAAAATCTTACATTATGAGGTGGTTGTTGGCGGTAACATTCGCCAAATACAGCGGTTTGACCGCACTGAAGCCTGTAACGTGACGTGTATGTCCAACAGTAGAGCACGGGCCCGTGCGGCGTCCGGTCCACAGTTCACCCTGCACCGCAGCGGCGCCACCGCCATCATTGCCTCCCTGGCCGCCGGCCTGCGCCACTACGACCGCGGCGGCGTGCACCTGGTGGAAAGCTACGACGAAGATCAGACCGCGCCGGGGGCCGCGGGCATCACGCTGGCACCGTTTGCCAACCGCGTGGACGGCGGCCGTTGGGAGCTTGACGGCGCTGCGCAGCAACTGGACATCACCGAGGTGCCGCGCAACAACGCCATCCACGGGCTGCTGCGCAACACCGGGTACGCGGCCCTGGAGTCCTCCGGGCACCACGTGGTGCTGGAGGCCGCCATCTACCCGCAGCACGGCTACCCGTTCCTGGTCCGCCACCGGGTCCGCTACGAACTGACCGGGGAAGGCGCCCTGCGCGTCGGGCAGACACTCATCAACGATTCCCCGCGGCCGGCGCCGTTCGTGCTGGGCGCGCACCCCTATTTCAGGCTTGGCGACACCGCCCCGGAGCAGCTGAGGGTCACCGTCGACGCCGCCTGCTACCTCGCCGCCAACGAGCGCAAGATTCCCACCCAAACCCTTCCCATCGACGAATTCCACGACCTTCGCAGCGGCCGCCTGCTCCCGGAGGCCCGCATGGACACGGCCTTTACGGCCCTGGCCTTCGGCGGCACCGGCGCGGACGACGACGTTGCCCGCCACACGCTGTCGGCCCCCGACGGGCGCAGCGTGAGCCTGTGGCACGACCGTTCCGTTGCCTACGTCCACGTGTTCGTCACGGCCGATTTTCCGGGGCGGACGCTGGCGGTGGCCATGGAACCCATGACGGGTGCGGCAAACGCGTTCAACTCCGGTGAGGGCCTGAAGTGGCTGCCGCCGGGGGAGGCGTTCACCATGCGCTGGGGCATCGACTCCGAACTGTAGCGGCCGGGGTCCAATGCTCCCGGGTTCCAGTCCACGCTCCGCCGGAAAGACGGACCCCGTTTTACGTATTTTTGCCGCATGGGGAAGTATTGGTCTATGACGCCCGTGCAGCAGCAACCAGAGCGCCCCAGTCCTGTCGACCGAATTGACCGTCCCACCGTCCCCTTTGGCATGCAGGTGGCGGGCGCGTGGGCCTGGCGGGTCGGCCTGGTCCTGCTCGTCTCCGCCATGCTGTTGTGGCTGTTGGGCCAACTGAGCATCCTCGTCATCCCGATCATGGTGGCGGCTCTTTTCGGTGCCCTGCTGATGCCCGTGGTCAATTGGCTGCGCAGAGTGGGCCTGCCGCAGGGGCTTGCCGTGGCCGCCACGCTGGTGGGCCTGATCGCACTGGTGTTTGGCGGTTTGTTCCTCGTGGGCCGCCAAATGGTTTCCGGCATCGCGGACCTGGGCCAGCAGGCCGTCAGGGGACTGATCCAAATCCAGGGTTGGCTGACCACCGGGCCGCTGGGCCTGAGCAACGACCAGATCGACAAGTACCTGCAAGAAGCCCTCGACACCCTGCAGAACAACAGCAACGCCATCCTGACGAAGGCCCTGGGCGTGGGCACCGGCTTTGGCCACTTTGCCGCCGGGCTGCTCCTGACCGTGTTTGTCCTGATCTTCTTTCTGCTGGAGGGCGGGCGGATCTGGGAGTTCCTGGTCCGCTTCTTCCCGCGCCGCGCCCGCCCGGCCGTGGACGGAGCCGGGCGCCGCAGCTGGCTGTCCCTGGGCAGCTATGTGCGCATCCAGATCCTGGTCGCCGCCGTGGACGCCGTGGGAATCGGAGCCGGCGCCGCGATCATCCAGGTGCCGCTGGCCCTGCCACTGGGCGTGCTGGTCTTTCTGGGATCGTTCATCCCGGTGGTCGGTGCCCTGGTCACTGGTGCAGTGGCCGTGTTGCTGGCCCTGGTGGCCAACGGCTGGGTGAATGCGCTGATCATGCTCGGCATCGTGCTCCTGGTCCAGCAGCTGGAAAGCCACCTGCTCCAGCCCTTCGTCATGGGCCGGGCCGTGTCCCTGCACCCCGTTGCAGTCATCATGGCCGTGGCGGCCGGTTCCACCGTGGCCGGCATCCTGGGCGCCCTGTTTGCCGTGCCGGTGTTGGCCGTGGCCAATTCCTTCATCCGCTACGTCGCCGCCCGCAGTTGGGAGAACGACCCCCACCTTCCGGACATTTACGGGCTGCCCGGTGATCCGCCGGGAAGCACGACGCCGGATGCCCCGGTTGCGCTCCCCGCCGGGGCCGGTGCCGAAGGCGTGCCGGAGGGTCCGGAACCGTCCGCCCGTGCCCTGCCGCACTCGCAGCCCTAGCGCCGCCCCCAGAATTCATCCCCGCAACAACCAGGAAAGAGAACAGCACAGTGAACGCAAGCAGCAAGTTGCCCGTAACCCTTGCAGACGTCGAAGCCGCACGGGAGCTGCTGAGGGAGATTATTGCGCTCACGCCGATTGAGACGTCGCGGGCGCTGGGGCGCATGACCGGTTCGGACGTGTTTCTCAAGTGTGAAAACCTCCAGCGCGCCGGTTCGTTCAAGGTGCGTGGGGCGTATGTGCGCATGGCGCGGCTCTCGCCGGAAGAGCGGGCGCGCGGCGTGGTGGCGGCGTCGGCCGGAAACCATGCCCAGGGCGTGGCCGTCGCCGCGAAGGCACTGGGCATCAAGGCCCGCATCTACATGCCCGTGGGCGTGGCCCTTCCCAAGCTGGCCGCCACGCGCGGGCACGGTGCCGAAGTGGTGCTGCACGGCTTCAACGTGGACGAATCCCTGGCCGAGGCCGAGCGCTACGCCAATGAAACGGGCTCCGTGTTCGTGCATCCGTTCAACAATGTGGACGTGGTGTCCGGCCAGGGCACCATCGGCCTGGAAATCCTGGAACAGGTCCCCAACGTTGACACGATCATCATGGGTGTTGGCGGTGGCGGGCTGCTGGCCGGCGTTTCCGTGGCTGTCAAGGCGCGTGCCAAGGAGCTGGGACGGACCATCCGGGTGATCGGCGTGCAGGCGGAGAACGCTGCCGCCTACCCGCCGTCGCTGGCCGCTGACGCCCTGGTGCCGCTAAAAAAGGTGTCCACGATCGCCGACGGCATCGCGGTGGGCCGGCCCGGGCAAATCCCCTTCTCGATCATCCGCGAACTGGTGGATGACGTCATCACGGTCAGCGAGGAATCGTTGGCACGTGCCCTGATCTTCCTGCTGGAACGCTCCAAGATGGTGGTGGAACCGGCCGGGGCCGTGGGTGTTGCCGCGCTGATGGACGGCAAGATCGAGAACCCCGGCACCACCGTCGTGATCCTTTCCGGCGGGAACATCGATCCCATGCTGCTGCTCAAGGTCATTCAGCGCGGCCTGGCGGCGGCCGGGCGGTTCATGACGGTGCGCATGATGCTCAACGACCGGCCCGGCTCGCTGGCCACCATCTCGCGGATCATCGCCGAAAACGACGCCAACGTCACCGGCGTCGACCACACCCGCGTGGGCGGCTCAATTTCCATGGGCGACGTCTCCATCACCGTGAACCTGGAGACGAAAGGTCACGAGCACTGCGAGCACGTCCTGACGGCACTGCGCGCCGAAGGTTTCCAACCAATCGTGGTCCATTAAAAAAACCGGCCCGCGGAAGGCTAGCCTTCGTAGGGCTTGGCCGTGAGAATTTCGACGTCGATGGTCTTGCCGTTGGGGGCGACGTAGCTGATCGAGTCGCCCACCTTGTGGCCCATGATGGCCATGCCCAAGGGGGAGCGCTCGCTGAAAACGTCCATGTCTTCGGCACCGACTTCGCGGCTGCCGAGCAGGAACGTGGTCTTGTCGCCTGCGATGGTGGCGCCAACCACCATGCCCTGCTCCACAATGCCGTCGTCGGCCGGGGCCTCGCCCACATGGGCGCTGCGCAGGAGCTCGCTCAGCTGGCGGATGCGGGCCTCGATCTTGCCCTGCTCATCCTTGGCAGCGTGGTAGCCGCCGTTCTCCTTCAGGTCGCCTTCGGAGCGGGCCTGTTCGATTTTGCTGACGATTTCTGCGCGGCCGGGGCCGGAAAGTTGCGTCAGCTCTCCCTGGAGACGGTCAAAGGCTTCCTGGGTCAGCCAGGCAGCGGACGCACTGTTAGTGGTAGGCACGGAGTTCTCCTTGAATGAACATAAAAGCAAATACCCCGCCAAGCGGTTCCAAGGCTGACTACGGCTGGCGGGCCCATCGGGCGACGGACACCATCCATACGCGGAATGACCACGGTTGACCTAGCGGGGTGAGGATAATATTGACAAGTTTAGTCAATAAGCGGGATAAACCCAAGAATCGTGGTGGCGCGTGTTACGGCTGCTGCGCAATCCAACAATTTTCGACCACGCCGGTCACGGCGGCAGAGTCGGTGCGCACCTCGCCGCGCACCGTGGTGGTGCGGCCGCCGTCGGTCCCCTCTCCGGTCGCGGTCGGGCCAATGGTGATCACCTTCCAGCCCACCACGGCATAGGAGGAGTTCATGGCCTGCAGCGAACACTGGGCGGTCGCGGCGGGGTCCTTCGTCACGGCAACGTCCACGGTGGTCAAGGTGGCGTCGACCACCCGGTAGCTGACCAGTTTGTTCGAGATCCCTGTGGTGTTGCCCACAGTGACCCACAAGACCCACGTCAGTGCCAGGGCGCCCACCACGGCAAGGACCAATATGCGGGTCCTTTTGGACATCGACCGCTTGGGTGTGCCGTATCGATTGGTTAGGCTGGTAGCTGCGGGGAAATCGGAATTTGTCACTGCATCCACTGGTGTCTTGATCCGCGGCATCGCCGGGGGCTGGCCGCCCAAAAATGGGCGTAAGGACAGTATGAGTTTAGCGTTGATTCCTGCAGACGTTTTCCGCCACACAGCACTTAAGAATCGAAGGTAGCCGACGTGACCATCCATGAGGGGCACACAGCAGAACCACTCCGCCTGTTGGCCGTGCACGCGCACCCCGATGACGAGGCCAGCAAGGGCGCGGCCATGATGGCTTCCTATGTGGCGTCGGGTGCGCGCGTCATGGTCGCCACCTGTACCGGCGGTGAACGCGGGGACATCCAGAATCCGGCGATGAAGGATGATCCCCACTCCGTCCGTGACATGGGCGGTGCACGGCGGGTCGAGATGGCCCGCGCGGCCAAGGTCCTGGGCATTGAGCACCAATGGCTGGGATTTACCGACTCGGGCCTGCCCGAGGGGGAGCCGCTGCCGGCGCTGCCCCCCAACTGCTTCGCCCTGAAGCCGCTTCAGATTGCCGCCGCGCCGCTGGTGCGCCTGATGCGCCGCTTCCGCCCACATGTGGTTGTCTCCTACGACGAGAAGGGCGGCTACCCGCACCCGGACCACATCATGGCGCACAAGGTGGCGGTGGAGGCGTTCCACGCCGCGGGGGAACCGGGGAAATACCCGGGCACGGGGGACGCCTGGGAGCCGCAAAAACTGTACTACGACCTTGCCTTCAACCCCCAGCGCTTCCGTGCCCTGCACTTTGCCCTCCAGGAAGCCGGGCTGGCGTCGCCCTACGCCCAGCGCCTGGCGGCCCGGATGGAGGCGGACACCGAGGGCCACACCCCTCCGGCCGGCACGCACCCCACCACCACCCAGGTTGACTGCGGCGAGTTCTTCGAAAAGCGGGATGAAGCCTTGCGCGCACACGCCACCCAAGTGGATCCCAACGGATTCTTCTTCGCCGTCAGCCCGGACATGCAGCGCAAGGTGTGGCCGTGGGAGGACTATTCGCTCATCGAATCCCGCGTTCCTTCGTCGCTGCCGGAAAACGACCTGTTTGCTGGCCTACGATAGGTAGTGGACGATTCCCGCACCGCACCTAGCCTTCCGGGACAACAGCCTGCCGGGGATGAAACGAAAGACGAATTGTGCACTCATTGATTTTGCTCGCCGCCACCACGCCGCCGCCGAGCCCGACGGTCCCCACGCTGCGCGCAGGCCTGTCCGACGACCAGATCGGCCCCGGATTCCTGGGCTTTTTGGCCATGGCCTTCATCGTGGCCATCATGTTCTTCCTGATCCGTGACATGGTCAAGCGCATCCGCCGGGTCCGCTACCGGGCGCAGGTGGCGGAGGCTGCCGTGGGAGGATCCCACGGCCCGGATGCCGAGCACCTTGGCATTCCCATCGTGACGGACGACCCCGGCCGTGCCGCACGTGCCGCCGGCACCGACACATTGGCGAAGCAGCGCCCGGACACCCCGACGCAGGACACCGACAAAAGCTAGGGCAACAACGAGGGGGCACCCATGAACCGGCTGGCCGGCGAACCCAGCGCCTATCTGCGCCAACATGCCGAAAACCCGGTCGACTGGCAGCCATTTGATGACGCCGCCTTTGCCGAGGCCCGGGCACGCAATGTTCCGGTGTTCCTTTCCGTGGGCTACGCAGCCTGCCACTGGTGCCATGTCATGGCCGGTGAATCGTTCGAAGATCCCGCCATTGCTGCATACCTGCGCGAACACTTCGTCTCCATCAAGGTTGACCGCGAGGAACGGCCCGACGTGGACGACGCCTACATGGCGGCCACCCAGGCCCTGAGCGGGCAGGGAGGCTGGCCCATGAGCGCCTTCCTGACCCCGTCGGGCCAGGCCTTCTACGCCGGAACATACTTTCCTCCGCAGCCGGTCTCCGGGCGTCCTTCGTTCAGGCAGGTCCTGGAGGCCGTGGTTGAGGCCTGGACTCAACGGACCGCAGAGGTTCTGGCGACCGCCGGCGCGGTGGCGGCCGCCCTGGCCGATCCGGTGTGGCGGGTTCGCGTGGATGGTGCCTCCCCGCACAGGGCTGCGGGTGTGGACGGAGCTGCGGCTGTGGGCGGCGCCGTTTCCCTTCACGGGCAGGAGTGGGCGCAGTCCCTGTCCGCTTCCGCGGCCGGGGCGGTGGCTGCCATGGCCAACGCCGAAGACCCGGTCCACGGCGGGCTGGGTACGGCGCCGAAGTTCCCTCCCACGCCGGCGCTGGAATTCCTCATCAGGCAGGCCGCCGGCCGGGGGGAGTCTTCCCGTGCGGCGTTCGGCCTGGCCGGCAGGACGCTGGGCGCCATGGCACATTCAGCCCTTTTTGACCAGGTGGGCGGCGGTTTTGCACGCTACAGCGTCACGGCAGACTGGTCAGTGCCCCACTATGAAAAGATGCTGTACGACAACGCCGGGCTGCTGCGGGTCCTCGTCCACTGGGTACGGCTCGCGGAGGCACGGCCGGAAGAATTCGCGGCCCTGCAAGCAGCCGCACCCGCAGAACCGGCCCACCACATCCACGACACCACCAGGCCGGTTCCCCTGTCGGGTGCCGACGCCAGGCGGGCGGTGGAGGACACCGTCGCCTGGCTGGTGGCGGAGCTGCGGCTGCCCGGCGGGGCGTTTGCCTCTTCGCTGGACGCGGACACCGTCATTGACGGCGTCCACCACGAAGGCGCCAGCTACCACTGGACCCGGGAGGAACTGGTGCGCGCGGCCGGAGCGGAGAACGCGGAGGCCGCCGCCGCCGTCGCACATTTCATGGGCATCCCGGTCTCCGGTGCCGGACCGCTGCACCCGGGAAGGGCGCTGGCTGCCGGTGAACGTGCCGCATGGGAACTACTGCTTCCGAAACTGCGGCAACAGCGGGCAGCCCGCGTGATGCCGGCCCGGGACGATAAAGTGGTGGCGTCGTGGAACGGCATGCTCCTGGCGGCGCTCGCCGAGGCCGCCATGGTGTTGGAGGAGCCCGCCTGGCTGGACCGCGCCGTCGAACTTGGGCAGTACTTGAGGCGGGTGCACTGGAACGGCGAAGTGCTGCGGCGGGTATCCCATGATGGGCAGGCGCGGGGGATCGACGGGCTGCTGGAGGACTATGCGTCGTGCGCGGACGGCTACTTTGCCCTCTACGCTGCGACGGGCGACGGCCAGTGGTTCGACTTTGCGGCCGGGCTCTTGACGACGGCACAGCTGTTCGTCCAGGACGGCACTGTTTTCAACAGTGCTGCGCCTTCGGCGGCACTTGGCGGTGCCCCGGCCGGTGCGCGGTTTGCCGACCCGTTTGACAATGCAACTGCCAGCCCGGTGGCTGTGCTGGCAGGATCGCTGGTCACCCTTGCCGCCTACACGGGGTCAACCCGGCACCGGGTGCAGGCAGAAAATCTGTTGGGGACGCTGGAGGACCTGGCCAGGCGTGCACCCCGTTCCGCCGGCGGCCTGCTGGCCGTGGCCCAGGCAATGGCGGCCGGGCCCGTGGAAACCGCCATCGTCGGCGTTCCGGGCCCGGCCCGGGACGCGCTGGTCCGGAGGTCCTGGGCGTCCCCGTCCCCGGGAATGGTGATCGCGGTCTGGGATGGCGCCGGAAGCGCCGCAGTGCCGCTGCTCGAGGGCCGAACGGGCAACGGCGGGCCCGGCACGACTGCCCCGCCGTTGGCCTATGTGTGCCGCAACATGGTGTGCGCGCGCCCGGTTTCCTCCATCGAGGAGCTCGGGCGGCTCCTGTAGCTTTTGTAGTTCCAGGTGGCCGGGGCGCGGCCAGGCGGGTTCGGCGCGCAACCCGGCGTCGGCGCCGTCGTGCCTGAAGCAGTCCTATCCAATGACCGCCCTATCCAAAGACCGCCAGTACCAAGGCGGCAAAATGGGAGGCAAAGCCTGCCACCGTCAAGGCATGGAACAGCTCGTGGAAACCAAAGTGCCGGGCGCTAAAGTTAGGTCTCTTGATCCCGTAAATCACGGCGCCGGCGATGTAGAACACCCCTCCCAGGCAGATCAGAAGGGTGGGCAGCACCCCCGCTGCCCAAAATTGGGGCAGGAAGAACAATGCAGTCAGGCCCAACAGCACATAGATCGGTACGTACAGCCACCGCGGGGCACCCACCCACAGCACCCGGAACAGAACGCCCAGAACGGCGCCTGTCCAAATCAGCCACAACAACAAGGTGGCCGTGGGGCGGGGCAGCATCAGGGCCGACAGCGGCGTGTACGTTCCGGCAATGACCAACATGATGTTGCTGTGGTCCAGACGCTTCAACAACTTCTTGGTTCGGGGCTGCCAGTTCAAGCGGTGATATAGCGCGCTTATACTAAATAAAAGCACTCCCGTGCACGTGTAAATGGCGGTGGTGACCTTCGCCGTTGTGCCCGGGACCAGCATCACCAGCCATAGCCCGGCCACCAGCACCAGCGGGGCCGCGACTGCGTGCAGCCAGCCCCGCCAGCTGGGTTTCGTTTCTATCCGGAGGGGTGCTGCCATAGCTGAAAGCATAGTCCGCCCGGTGAAATGTTACTGCTGGGTAGAACCCGGTTGCCTGATCCTGTCAGCATTTTCGGGGACCGGAAGGTAACCTAGGACTAGCACGATTCCCCGGCCCCTGGCCACGATCCGGAAGGTCTGGCGCAGTCCACATGCATTTGTTCTCCGGTCCCGTGCGGATGCCCAAGTTTCTGTACAACGACTATGAACGGCGTCTGGCCAACTCCCTTGACCCCGGCAGCATCCCGCGGCACATCGGCGTCATGGTTGACGGAAACCGCCGCTGGGCCCGGCAGTTCAATGCCCCCACCAGCCAGGGCCACCAGGCCGGCGCGGACAAGATTCTTGAGTTCCTGGGATGGTGCAAGGACCTGGGCATCAAGGTCGTAACGCTTTACATGCTTTCCACGGACAACATGAGCCGCTCACCCGAGGAACTCGACGAGCTGATGGGCATCATTGCCAACACCCTTGATCTGCTCGACGCCGACGCCGACATCAGCGTCCACGCCATGGGCGCCCCGGAGCTGCTGCCGGACTATCTGGCGCAGCGCCTGTCCTCGCTGACCACCCGGGTCCCGGCCCAGGAACGCATCCACGTCAACATGGCCATCGGCTACGGAGGCCGCCGCGAGATCGTCGACGCCGTCCGCGAACTCCTGCACGACGCCGACGCTGAGGGGCGCACCATGGCGCAGGTCGCCGACAGCCTGTCCGCGGAGGTCATCTCCAAATATCTCTACACCCGCGGCCAGCCGGACCCGGACCTGGTTATCAGGACCTCGGGGGAACAGCGGCTTTCGGGGTTCTTAATGTGGCAAAGCGCATACAGCGAGTTCTACTTCTGCGAGGCCCTCTGGCCGGCCTTCCGACGGATCGACTTCCTCCGCGCCCTCCGCGACTATGCCGGCCGCAGCCGGCGGTTCGGCAGCTAGGCCACCTTGTTCCATGCATAGTCACCACAGGTATGAAGTCCTCATGGCCGGCGCCTTGTCGTTGGCGGCCGGGTTCGTCGACGCGGTAGGGTTTATCCACCTTGGCGGCTACTTCGTCTCCTTCATGAGCGGGAACTCAACCCGCGCGGGAGCCTCCCTGGCCGAAGGCAATCCGGTTGGCTTCATCTTGGCGATGGGGTTGGTGGGTGCCTTTACGGTTGGGGTGGTCACGGCCTCGATCCTGCGGCGGCTGGTGCCCGGTCGCAAGCGGATGTGGATCCTGCTCTACGTCATCGCCGCGCTGGGTTCCGCGGCCCTCCTCTACGATCTCAACTGGCTTGTCTGGCTGCCGCCGCCCGTCATTGCGCTGGCCATGGGCGCAGAAAACGTCATCTTCGAGCGCGACGGGGAGGTCAGCATTGGCCTGACCTACATGACGGGCACGTTGGTGAAAATGGGACAGCAGATGGGAGCGGCCCTGACCGGCGGCAACCGGTTGGGCTGGGTCCGGTACCTGTTCCTGTGGCTGTCCCTGACGATGGGCTCGATCCTGGGCGGGTTCGCCTATTTCGCCCTGAATCTCGACGCCCTGTGGATTTCCGTGGGCATTTTTGTGGCGGCCATGGTTATCAACGCCCGCACCCGCCTGCCGGAGACCGTGTAGCCGCAAGTTCATCCCTCGTTCGGATCCCCGTTGCGCGTGGCATATGGATTCCCTCCAGCCGCGCGGGTACTTTGGGCAGTAACGGAGGGCAACTCCGCCCGCCGTACCTATTGAGTTCCAGGCGCACCGCCGGCCTGGAAAGGCTGGAGTCGATGTGGTTGAGACGATGAAATTCGAACAGCAAGCCCCACTCACGGCAGCCACCGGGCTGCGCAGCTACGTTGTTGACACGTCTGTGCTACTTTCGGATCCCCGGGCGATCCTGCGCTTTGCCGAGCATGAGGTGATTGTGCCGATCGTGGTGATCTCCGAACTGGAAGCCAAGCGCCACGATCCCGAACTGGGCTACTTCGCCCGCACGGCACTGCGCCTGCTCGATGAACTCCGCGAAAAGCACGGCGGCCTGGGCCATCCCATCCCGCTGGGGGACGACGGCGGAACCTTCCGTGTGGAACTCAACCACGCTTCCCCTGAGGTGCTACCTGCAGGCCTGCGCAGTTCGGAGAACGATTCGCGCATCCTTGCCGTCGCGAAGAACCTTGCCAACGAGGGCAGGAACGTGACCGTGGTGTCCAAGGATGTGCCCATGCGCGTCAAGGCGTCGGCCATGGGGCTGGCGGCCGACGAGTACCGCAATGAACTGGTCATGGATTCCGGCTGGACCGGCGTGGCGGAGATCGGGGCCACCGAGGAAGAGATGGCTGCGCTGTACAGCCACGAGGCCGTGGCCGTCCCCGGCGCAGCCATCCTGCCCGTGAACACCTCGCTGGTGCTTTCCAGCAATCGAGGCTCGGCATTGGGCCGGGTGGGGCCGGACCATCGGGTGCGCCTTGTCAAGGGCGACCGGGAGGTGTTCGGGCTGCACGGCCGCTCCGCCGAGCAGCGCCTGGCACTGGACCTGCTCCTGGACCCTGGGGTGGGCATTGTTTCCCTGGGTGGACGCGCGGGCACGGGCAAGAGCGCGCTGGCCCTGTGCGCGGGGCTCGAGGCGGTGCTGGAACGCAACGAGCACCGCAAGGTGGTGGTCTTCCGGCCCCTTTACGCCGTGGGCGGGCAGGAACTCGGCTACCTGCCCGGCTCCGAAGGCGAGAAAATGAACCCGTGGGCGCAGGCCGTCTTTGACACGCTTGGTTCCGTGGTGAGCGACCGTGTCATGGACGAGATCATGGAACGCGGCCTGCTCGAAGTCCTCCCGCTCACCCACATTCGGGGCCGCTCGCTCCACGATTCCTTCGTAATCGTCGACGAAGCACAATCCCTGGAGAAGAATGTGCTGCTGACCGTCATGAGCCGGATTGGCCAAAACTCCAAGATCGTCCTCACCCACGACGTCGCCCAGCGCGACAACCTCCGCGTCGGACGCCACGACGGGATTGCCGCCGTCGTCGAAACGCTCAAGGGGCACCCGCTGTTCGGCCACGTCACCCTCACCCGATCCGAGCGTTCCCCCATCGCCGCGCTGGTGACCGAGATGCTCGAGCGCGCCGAAATCTGACGCGGGCGCCCGACGCCGGTCCGTCCCCCCATCGAAAGGGGAGTTGTTGGCAATGTTCTTGAAAAACATTGCCAACAACTCCCCTTTCGGGGTCCGGGGGCGGCGTGCGGGGGTCCGGGGGCGGCTAGTGCCCCAGGTCCCAGGGGATGTGGGCCCGGACGTCGGTCAGGCCCATGCTGACCTCCTCAAAGAGGTCATCCAGCATGTATTCGTCAATGCCCAGCAGCACCATCGCGTGCCCGGCCCCTGCGGTTTCGCCGTCGAGCGACTGGCTGGCGACGCAAACGGCCGTGCCCAGGTCGATCCGCACGGCGGTCCGTCCCGGGTACAGCAGGGGTGCGTCGGGGAACAACGGAACGTAGGACGGGTTGGCGTTCAGGACGGCGTCCACGGCGGGCCGTCCGTGGTGGTCCACCATGGCCACGTCGGCGATCTCGGCCACGTTGGCAAACGGGGCCTCCAGCGGGACCGGACGCTCTCCGGCGAGTTCCACCGGGTCCAACGCGGCGGCAAAACGGCCCGAACTGTAGGCCGGCTCGCCGTACAGTGCCTCCGGGCGGCGTACCACGTAGCCGTCGGCGTCCTTCACGGGGTTGACCAGACTGGGCCGCAGCAGCCACGGCTTGCGGTTGCCGCTGATGTAAAGGGAGTCCCTGGACTCATTGATCTTGGTGGTGCTGGCCAGCAGCTCGCCCTCCAGCGTCTCGACCCGCAGCGCGCCGGGACGCCTGACCCAGCAGTTCATGGCCGGCATTTCCCCGCCCGACGCCGGGGCCCCGGACTCCGCGCGGGCCTGGCGCACAGCGGTGGCGTCGCGGCGGTGCAACTGGAACCGCAGGCTTTGCCAGCGCCACGGCGAGGACCGGCACACGTGCCGAAAGGTGTCGGGGGTCAGGGGCAGGGCCGTCATATCCACAGCTTACGCCGGACCGCTGCGAAGGGCCCGGCGATGGCGTAGCATCACGGCTATGGTGACCCGGCTGGCTGACTTGTGGGAGATGCACCCGCTGGCACTGTTCTGTGCGGTGGCGGCCTGCCTGTACCTGCTCTATCTCGCCGTGGCACTGAGCATCATTGACATCCGCACCCACACGCTGCCGGACGGGTATGTGCTCCCCGCCTACCCGGTGGCCGGGTTGCTCCTTGGCGCGGGGGCGCTGCTGGCCGGCCAGCCCGTCCACCTGTGGCGCGCCTTGGCAGGCTTGCTGGCCCTGGCGGGCCTGTACTGGATTTTGTGGGCCGTCCACCCCGCAGGCATGGGCTTTGGCGACGTCAAGCTTGCCGGCGTGCTGGGACTCTACCTGGGCTTTCTGGGCTGGAATCACGTCCTGCTCGGCGCGGCCGCCGGGTTCGTCGCCGGAGGCCTGTGGGGGGTGGCACTAATTGTTGCCCGGAGGGGAACGGCCAAGTCCTACATTCCGTTCGGCCCGTCCATGTTGGCCGGCGCCCTCGCGACCATGCTGCTGGTGCCCGCCACCTGAAAGACCACCGGGGCAGGACCACGGCGGGGCACGGACCGGGTTCGGGCCCGGCCGATAGGCTGGGCGCATGGGCTCACCGGATTTCATCGTCAACCTCCGCAAGAAGATCGGCCATGATCCGCTGTGGCTGCCGGGCGTGCGGGCAGTGGTCTTTGACACCGGCGGCCGCGTTCTGCTGGGGAAGCGCTCCGACACCGGCGGGTGGGCACTGATCACCGGCATCCTGGACCCCGGGGAGGAACCCGGCCCCGGCTTGATCCGGGAAATTTTCGAGGAAACGGCCGTTGTCGCCGAGGTCGAGCACCTGCTGGGCCTTGCCGCCGTCGGGCCGGTGACCTTCCCCAACGGCGACGTCTGCGACTTCCTGAACATCGAATTCATCTGCCGGCACGTCAGCGGCACGGCGCGCGTGAACGACGACGAATCCACCGCAGTGGGCTGGTTCGACGTTGCGGACCTGCCGCCCCTGCGCCCGGGCCACCTCGCCTGCATCCTCCGCGCGCTCGCGTTCAACGGCGAGCCGCACTTCCAGCGATAGGAAGCTGCGGAGGGGGCCCTCAGGCGTAAGGGTCGGTAATTTCCCGAAGTGCCAGCAGGCTGTCCCGGAGCCGCTCATAGCGGACTCTTCCGAGGTGTGCCCGCCACTCCATTTCCACCGCAGCGACTGTTCGGGCCGCCACTTCACCGGCGGCGGCCCCCCTCCCCGCGATGTGGATCAGGCGGGCACGGGCGTCCGTGGGGTCGGTCCCGCGGCGTACGTAACCGGACCCTTCCAGAACCTGCACCAATGCGCCGGCCGTCTGCTTGGTCACGCGCGCCTGCTCGGCCAGGTCGGTCAGCCGGGTTCCCCGTGGGCCGATTCGCTGAAAGATCCGCGCCTGGGCCAGTGTCATGTCGGTGAACCCGGCCTCGCCCAGGGCCTGAAAAACGCGAGCCTCCATGGCGCGGTAGGGCAGGTACAGCAGGAGTCCGGTATTGACCTCGTTTTCACGTGGAGCAGTCATCAAAACCTCTCGACATTAGTCAGGAAAACTGATTAAATTTACTTGTATTCTAGTACCTCTGATGGAGCGGAAATGGACGCCGAGGAAGTCTGGCTGCACATTCACAACGAACGCGCCCGCTTGGCCGGGTTGCTGGGCGGGCTTGAGCAAGAAACGTGGGATCGTCCAACACTGTGCGGGGGATGGGCAGTACGCCATGTGGCGGCGCATGTCATCTCCTCCGCCGAGGCCGGCCCACGTGACGTCGCCGCGGCCATGTGGAGGGGCCGGGGCAACTTCAACCGCGCCCTGTATCTGCAGGGACTGCGCCTGGGTGCGCAGAGCCCGGAGGACATCCTGGCCGCGTTTGAACGCAACCGCGCTTCACGCCGCCATCCCGTGGGGACCAGCCTCTGGGAGCCCCTGGTGGACGTGCTGGTCCATACCCAGGACATCGCCCTGCCGTTGGGCGTCGCCCTCGCCATGCCAGTCCCGGCCGCCCGGGCAGCGGCCGCCCGGGTCTGGTCGAATCCGTTCCCATTTAGGGCCCGGCACCGGCTGAGGAACTTCCGGTTGACCGCCGACGATGCTGACTTCTTCGTCGGAGCAGGTCGCGACGTGCACGGGCCCATGGCCGCCCTGCTGCTTCTGCTGACCGGACGCAGCGCCGCGCTTCCGCTGCTGAAGGGCAACGGCGTGCATCTGCTCCCCAGCCGATAGCCGGACTGTCGGCGGGGCCCCGTCCGAAAGGAAAAACTGATGAATACGCTCGCGCAGGTCCTGGCAGCACTCATGGCCCTGGTGCTGGTGGTCATGTGGGTCCTGGAAGCCTTCTTCTACCGGGCACGCTCCCTCTACCGGATCTTCCGCATCGAACCGGACGAGGTGAACGCCGTGCGGATGTGGGCGATCAACGTCGGTTACTACAACCTCTGTTACGGGCTGGGCATCCTGGCCGGGCTCTGGCTGGTGAATTCGGGCAACGTCGACGCCGGCCGCAGCCTCGTGTTCTTCTGCCTCGCCAGCCACACAATCCTCGGACTGGTGCTGGTGGCCACGAACCACAGGCTCTGGCTCAGTGCCGTCGGGGAGGGCGGGCTGTCCTTGGCGGGACTTGCCGCCCTCGTGGCGGGCTAGGGCGCAGGACTCCGCGCACCGGCGTCCCGCTCGGCTTCCAGGCGGATAGCCTCCTCACCGCCGATGGCCTCGCCGCGGGCCACCATGCCCGAGGTGCCCGAGAGCGGTATGACCTTCATGGTCAGCGCCAGGACCAGGGCGATGACCATGAACGGGATCAGGTACCAGAACACGGGGGCCAGGGAGTTGGCATAGGCGTTGATGATGCCGTCCTGGACAGCCTGCGGCAGTTGGCGGAGTGCCTGCGGGTCCAGGCTGGACATGGACTGGCCGGCCTGCTCCGGGGAGGCGCCGGCCTTGGTGAACAGCTCCGTCAGGGAGTTGGCCAGGCGCGTGGTGAACATGGCGCCGAACACGGCCACGCCCAGCGCCGAGCCGACCTCGCGGAAGTAGTTGTTCGTGCTGGTGGCGGTGCCCAGCTGGGCGGCCGGGACCGAGTTTTGGACCACGATGACCACGATCTGCATGATCAGGCCCAGGCCGGCGCCGAACACGAACAGCTGGGCGCAGATGACCCAGATCGGGGTGTCCGCGGACAGTGTGGTCATCCACCCCATGGTGATGATGGTCAGGACGGAGCCGGCGATCGGGAAGATCTTGTAGCTGCCGGTCTTGGTCATGCGGATGCCGGACCAGATGGAGGTGCCCATCAGGCCCGCCATCATGGGCAGCATGAGCAGGCCGGATTCTGCCGCGGAGGTGCCGGAGGACATCTGCAGGAACGTCGGAACGAACGCCAGGGCGGCAAACATGCCCATGCCCAGCACAAATCCGATGGCCGTGGAGTTGAGAAAGATCGGGTTCTTGAACAGGGACAGCGGGATGATCGGGTCCGCGGCCCGCGCCTCGGTGACGATGAAAAGCGCGACGGCGGCGAGCAGGCCGGCCCCCCAGCTCCACGTGATTAAGGACGTCCAGCCGTCGGTCTTGCCGCCGAAGTCGGTGAAGAAGATCAGGCAGGTGGTGGCGATGGACAGGAACGCCACGCCCATGAAGTCGATCTTCTGCTCCGCCTTTTTGTTGGGCAGGGTCAGCGTGAAGAACGCAATCACGAACGCCGTGATGCCCACGGGGATGTTGATGTAGAAGCACCACTCCCACGTCAGGTGGTCCACAAAGTAGCCGCCCAGCAGGGGCCCGGCCACCGCGGCCAGGCCAAAGATGGCGCCCAACGGGCCCATGTATTTGCCCCGCTGGTTGGCCGGGACAATGTCGGCGATGATGGCCTGGGAGAGGATCATCAGGCCGCCGCCGCCCAGGCCCTGGATGGCACGGAAGATCACGAAGCCCCAGAAGTCCGTGGCGAGCGCGCAGCCGACGGAGGCGAGCGTGAAGATGGCGATGGCGGCCAGGAACAGGTTCCGGCGTCCCAGGATGTCACCGAACTTGCCGTAGATGGGCATCACAATGGTGGTGGCCAGCAGGTACGCGGTGGTGATCCATGTCTGGTGCTCCACACCGCCGAGCTTGCCCACGATGGTCGGCATGGCGGTGGAAACAATGGTCTGGTCGAGGCTGGAGAGCAGCATGCCCGCAATGAGAGCGGAAAAGATGATCCAGATCCTCCTTTGGGTCAACAGGAGCGGCTGCCCTGCCTTGATGGCGGTGCTCATCTGGTCCGTTCAACGGTCAGCTCGGATGAAATGAAGAATTGTTGGGCCGACGCCAGGTGCCCGGCCAGGATGTCGCGGTAGCCCCGGGTGTTGTCCTCGGAAAAGAATTCCTGGCTGGCCCGCCGCGACAGGGTGCCGAACAGGCCGGCCACCAGCAGCGCGACGGGGTCTTCCGGTGCCAGGGCCTCGCGCTCGGTGATGAGGTGCGCAAACTCGTGCTCGCGGGACTCGGCGCTGCCCATCATTTTGACCATGAGCTGAGGTTCCACCTTCAGGGCTTCAATGAGAGCCCGGACGTTGTCCCTCGAAAAGTCCATTTGTTCCGCCATGGCGCAGGTCAGCTCAAGCAGGTCCTGCAACAAAGTGGTGGTGAGCCCCTGTGGCCCGTGTGCAACGCCGGAGTCCGTCCGGCCCGAGGCCAGAAACGCAGCAGTGGCATCGGCCGGAAATTCATCCAGCAGGTGCCCCACAATGGCGTCTTCCTTGGAGGGGAAGTAGTTGAAGAAGGTGCGGCGGGAGATGCCCACATGCTCGCACACCTGTTCAACCGTAAAGCCGTTTAGGCCGTGCCTGGCCGTGAACCGCCTGGCCGCCGCGGTGATGGCGGACCGGGTGGCCTCACGCTTGCGCGCCCGCAGGCCAGGCACCGGGAAATTATTTGCACTCTCAGTCACAAAGTATAAGTTTGCACTATTCATAATTAAGTGCAAACTTTGTGGCAAGTGGCGTTGCTCACAGGATTCACCGTACGACGGCGGCCAAAACCGGTTGAGGTTGGAGATAATGACGCCTATGAGGGACGAATAGGCGTCATTATCTCCAACCTCAACGAAGGGCGGCCAGGCCACATCCACTGCGTTGGGCAGAATCAGTGGTTCGGGGCCGTGGACAGCTTTCGGGTATGGCGGCAGGCCGGGAAACGGCTGCACCCCAGGAAGGCACCGAACTTTCCCGTCCGGTGCACCAGGTTCCCTTCCCCGCAGGCCGGGCAGTGGATGGCCGTGGTGGCTTTCCCCGCGGCGTTCAGCACCGACACGTTGTGCTCGTGCACAAGTTCGATCAGGAACGGTGATTCCTTGCCGGCCACGGTCAGCAGCAGCACGGAGCGTTTGGCCCGGGTCACCGCAACGTAGAAGAGCCGCCGTTCCTCGGCGAGGGGGAACGCATCGCCGGCCGGCATGGCCAGCTGCAACACGGGGTCGTCGACCATGGTGCTGGGGAAACCATAGGCACCCTTGGTCAACCCCGGGATGATGACGTAGTCGGCCTCAAGGCCCTTGGAGCCGTGGATGGTGTGGAAGCGGATGTCCAGGCACTCCCAGCCTTTCGCGGTCCGCGCAGGTGGCCTGGCTGCGTCCTGCAGCTCCTGCAGCACCTTCCGGTAGCGGCACAGAACAAGGACGCTCACCTTCCCGTGCGGGCCGGCAGGTACCTCGCCGGAGTTGACCCGGGCGGCCAGTGTCTCCAGATGTCCCTGAACGGCGCGGCGGTAGTGGTCGGCGCTTTGGACGGCCACGGCAACGATGGACGGGGAGTATTCGGGGGACGAGGACACAACGTGCTTGCGCAACTGCACGGGGTTCTTCAGGACGAAGGCGCTCGAGACGCTGCAGATGGACTGTGGGGAACGAAACGTCCTCTCCAGCCTGAGTGTTTCCCCTTCACCAAACCACCGGGCGAAGTCCGTCATGACCGACAGGTCGGCGCCGGCAAAGCCGTTGATGCTCTGCCAGTCGTCGCCGACGGCAAAAAGCATGCGTCCCGGCGTGCCGACCAGGGCCCGTGCCAGCCGGGCCCTGGCGTGGCTGGCGTCCTGCATTTCATCCACCATGACCAGCTCGAACCCCGGATCCCAATGTCCGGCCTCGAGATGGTCTGCGGCCAACGTGAGCATGTCTTCGAAATCGATCACGCCAGCCTCCGCAAGTTCCTGCTCCCAGGCGGTGCGGATGGATTCAAAAAGGTTCAGAAAGACGCCGTGCCGAAAGTGCTGCGTCGTTCCCGCCCACGCCAGGAGATGCTCGCGCAGTTGGCCGCCGTCGAGCCTGTTGCTCTTGGCATGGATGAGAAAGGTCCGGAAGGTCCGGATGAGTTGTTCGTTGCGCAGCGGTTGAGGGCCGGAAACAGGGCGGTCCGGGTTGGGGTCGAGCGTGACACCGCGCTCCGTGAGCTGGTTGGCGAGGCGTTCGAATGCCAGCCCGTCCCACAGCTCCGACATGGTGGTTTCCAGCAGGGTGGTGCCGTACTGCCGGTGGACGGCGCGTTTCCATTGGACGCCGTCGAGGTATCCGGTGAACTCGGCCGGCGGCTCTCCGTTGCGGTCCAGGGCAAAGTGTTCGTGGTAGGCGTCGATGCCGGGGTAGTAGAAATCAGGGTGGTACTGGACGTGCGTGGCATCCACGGTCTCATGCTCATAGGCCCGCTCGTAGACGTAGTCGACGCCGTTGTAGAACAGCCAGTCGGCGATCAGCCGTTCGCCGTGGCTCTTGACCACCTCGCCTTGGAGCGTCCTGAAGCCGGCGGACTGGCTGCCGGCGTCCCAGTCGCTCGGATTTTCGCTTTCCTGGCCGAATTCCGGGAGCCCGCGGCTGAGCACAAGCCTGAACAGGTCCCATTGCATGCGGAACGCCGGCCGGGTGTCCCGGAGCCGGTCCACAAGGTGCATGAGCTTTTCAAGGTCGGCGCCGTCGTTGACCCAGGGCGCCAGGGAGGGCTTCCTTCCCGTCGCCTGGCCAATGACTTCCAGGCCAAAAGCGTGAAATGTCTTGGCTTGGACGCCGGCTCCGTCCAGCCCCAGCGGAACAAGCCTGTCCCGGATCCGCTGGTCAAGCTCCTTGGCGGCGTCGGCGTTGAACGCCAGCAAAAGGATCTTCTTCGCCGGGACCAGCTTGCGGTGCAGCACGTACCCGGCCTTGGCCACCATGGTGGAGGTCTTGCCGGAACCGGCCGAGGCGATGACCTGGACCCTGTTGTCCAGGCACACCACGGCGCGGATTTGTTCAGCCGTCAGGGGGGACCGTTCCACCCGGTCGAAGAAGTCCCTGGCGGCTGTTGCCTCGGACAGGAGGTGGTTTTCGTTGAGCCCGCCAAGGTGGTCGCGCAGATCTTCCTTCCACAGCACGACGGCGTCCCACACCTTCCCGGGCTGTGCCCCGAGGCGTTCGGCCAGGTCGGGGTCGTTCAGCACCCCGGCCAGGGCGCCCTCCGGCCTGGCCGCCAGCCAGTGGTTCCTGAAATCCCGTCCCAGCCAGCCCTTTTCCGTGAATTGTGTCCCGATGGCCGCCTGAAATGCGTTCGCCCAAGCCAGGACTGCTGCTGCCAGCAGCAATTCCCGGTGCTCTTCGACGGCGGCCTCGATGGCCCGCACCAGGCTGGCCGCGTCGCTGTTGCGCATCCCCGCCAGGGTGATGGGCCGGCCGCGCAGCTCGAAGGTGGCGGTGCCCCAGAAGAGGCCCCGGCGGCGGGCGGGATGTGCCACCTCGCCCATGCCGGCACTCGTCGTTGTCCCCGCATCGCGCAGGAGCATCGTTGAGCCATCCAGCGTGACTTCCCAGTCGCCGGAGCCGCCAAGGCGCTTGCCGAGATTTGTCGGCCGCCAGCACTGTGCCATTGGTTTCCCCCTGAATCCAACCGTCATCCGGACACCGGCTTGCCGCACGTGGCGCCCCCGGTCACCGCAGCGCCATGTTTGGCCCCGGCAACATCCTACCTGGGGTGCGCTGACTCCACGGTCAGGGGACCAGGAGCTGCACGGCTGCGTCGATCAGCTCCGGGGCGAGGCTGGGGGCGGCAGCGAGGGTGCCGGCAGCCATGGCTGCCATGCCGCCGAAGCCCCAGGCACTTTTGCGGCGCCGGGCCGCCCGCACACTTTTTTGAACCCGCCCGAACCCGTCCTGAAGCTGGGCGGGGGAGCCGGCGTCCCGCGGCTCCCGGTGCCAGGTTTCCGGCCGGTTCGCGGCAGCCGCGATTTGGGCCACTGCGTCGCCGGCAAGCACCGGCGGGCGTTTCCCCAGCCAGCGCAGCAGCTGGGCGGACGTCAGCACGGTGGCGCCGGCAGCTGCCTTCTTGATGTCGACCTTCCTGGTGCCGACCAGGACAATGACCCCCGCAACGGGCACGTCCAGTCCCGTGGCCGCCGAAAGCAGCTTGCCGGCACGGGCCGCTTCATGCACCGAATTTCTGATGTGGTTCTGCTTTTGGCCGGAGACCATCAGCGTCCCGCCGGCGACCCAGACGGACTTGCCTTCGTGGTGCTTGGTGTTGATCGTGAACACGCCTGAAGCGCCGATTAGCACATGGTCGATGTCGGAATCCTTGGCGCCGACGGGAACCGCATGCAGGACCATCCACCCTGGCCCCAGCCGGGCAAGGAGCTTTCCCACCGCGATCTCGCCCTCGGCGCCCTGGTACCAGGGCCGGCTGTCCGGGCTCAGCGGATCTGCGCCAAACAGGCGCCCCAACCTGGAACGCGGACGTTCGCCCGCCACGACGGCCAACAGCTCGGCGATGACTGACTGGCCCGGAAGCCTCTCGTCAAGGAGCGTAAGGCGCCTTCCAGCGTCGTCCGGCGCCGCCGGGAGGGCCTGGGCCGGAGGCAGTTCTGTCGATTCGCGGCCGATGCTCATGGCCCCTGGCCTGATGATGTGTCCATGAAAGCGATTCTAGGTTCTCCGGCGTGCAAAGTTGTGCGCCACGGCACCGGGGCGCCCCGGAAGCGAGGACGTCCAAGCCGGCCATTGACTCATTGGAACGTCGCCGTCAAGCTATTAGTAGTTGGGAATCAAAGTCCGTGCAATGTGATCCACTGCCCGGGAATGATTTTCGGCCACATGCCGCCCATGGGGAGCGCAATTGCGCCCGGCTTTGACGGCGGCAGCCTCGGTCGCAAGGGGGGACTGTGGATTCGATCGGTTGGGTTCGGTGGGAACTGGAATTACTGGGGGGCTGGCAGCTCTCCAGTGACGGGCGCGCCGTGGAAATGGGAAGCCGTCAGCAGCGCGTCATAGCAGCGATTGCCGTCCTGGGTGCCAAACCCCGCCCGGCCTTGGCCGGGCTGTTGTGGCCCGAGAGCCCCGAGTCGAAGGCTTCCGGAAACCTCCGGGCCGCGCTCCACATCATTTCCCGCAACTGCCCCCAGCTGCTGTGCCTCCAGTACGGCAACGTCGGCCTCGAGCCGCACGTGACCGTCGACCATGCCGAGCTTATGGCACATTTGCAGGCCATGGCCGACGCCGACGGCGAAGTGTCCGCGCACGGGGTCGACATGGTCCAGTCCGCGGAACTCCTGCCGGGGTGGTACGAAGACTGGGTCCTTTTTGAGCGGGAGCGCCTACGGCAGCGGCAGCAACGGACGCTCGCATCCCTGGCCGGCCTCTGCCTGCAGGAGGGAGACGCCGACCGGGCCTTGAAAGCCGCCAATGCCGCCGCGGCCATAGAACCCCTGTGCGAGATATCCGAGGGCCTGGTCATTTCTGCCCTGTTGCACAGCGGCAACCAGGCCCTGGCACTGCGCAGCTACCACGCGTTTAGGGACTTGTTGTGGACCGAGATGGGCATCCTGCCTTCCGCCCACTTGCGCGGACTGTTCCCCGAATCCCTGACACTGTAGGAACTGTAGGAACTGTAGGGAATCGCCCCGGTGGGGGGCCTACTGCGGGGCGCGGGTCATGGCCAGGACGTCCAGGCCGGCATCCAACTGCTCCAGCGTCAGCTCGCCGCGGTCCACAAAGCCCAGGGCCAGCACGGCCTCGCGAATGGTCAGGCCCTCCTTGATGGCGTGCTTGGCCACCTTGGAACCGTTCTCGTAGCCGATGTACTTGTTCAACGGCGTCACGATCGACGGGGACGCCTCGGCCAGGAAGCGGGCGCGCTCGACGTTGGCGGTGAGGCCGTCGACCATCGCGCCGTTGGTGGAGGACAGGGCGATGGTGGTGTCGTTGCCAATCACCTGGGCCGCCACCATGATGGCCGCCTCACAGATGACCGGGTTCACCTTTCCCGGCATGATGGAAGAGCCGGGCTGCAGGTCGGGGATGGCTATTTCGCCCAGGCCCGTGTTGGGGCCGGAACCGAGCCAGCGCAGGTCATTGGCGATCTTCATGATCGAGTAGGCGATGTTGCGCAGCTGCCCGGAAGCTTCAATGAGGCCGTCGCGGTTGGCCTGCGCCTCAAAGTGGTTGCGGGCCTCGGTCAGCGGCAGGCCGGTATCCTGCGCCAGCAGGGCGATGACCCGCTGCGGGAAGCCCGCCGGGGTGTTGATGCCGGTGCCCACTGCGGTGCCGCCCAGGGGCACCTCGGCCACGCGCGGGAGGGAGGACTCGATGCGCTCGATGCCGTAGCGGACCTGCGCTGCGTAGCCGCCGAACTCCTGGCCCAGCGTCACGGGGGTGGCGTCCATCAGGTGCGTTCGGCCGGACTTCACGACGGTGGCGAACTCATCGGCCTTGCGCTCCAGCGACCCGGCCAAGTGGGCCAGTGCGGGGATCAGGGTGTTGATCAGCGCAGACGTGGCGGCCACGTGGACGGAGGTGGGGAAGACGTCGTTGGAGGACTGCGAGGCGTTGACGTGGTCGTTCGGGTGGACGGTCTTCTCGGAGCCGGCAGCCTGCAGTGCGCGGTTGGCCAGGGAAGCCAGGACCTCGTTCATGTTCATGTTGGAGGACGTGCCGGAGCCGGTCTGGAACACGTCGATGGGGAAGTCGCCGTCGAAGTTGCCGGCGGCGACCAGGTCGGCGGCGCCCTCGATGGCGCGGGCCAGTTCCCCGTCCAGGACTCCCAGCTCGGCGTTGGTCGTTGCCGCGGCCTTCTTGATCCGGGCCAGCGCCTCGATGTGTGCCCGTTCCAGCGTCATGCCGGAAATGGGGAAATTCTCCACGGCCCGCTGTGTCTGGGCGCTGTACAGGGCGTTGGCCGGTACCCGGACCTCGCCCATCGTGTCGTGTTCAATGCGGAACTCTTGTGCGGTGGCCGCGGCAGTCTCAGTCATGCTTCCACCCTATCGCCGCCGCGCGCGCTCCCAAAAACCCAGGAGGCTGTGGGGAGGTGCGACGCCGGAAGCCGTGGTCCGCCGTCGACCCTCCCGTGGACTGCTCCGCGTCGGATTCGTAGCGAACCGGGCGCGGGACAGTGCCATGCGCCCGGTTTGGCACGGACGTGGCGCGCAACAGGGCACCCAAGGTGAAGGGACCATGTCTGGACGGGCGAACCGGCACGGAGCCGGAGTTGATTGGTGGAGACCGGTCTAGCTGCCGATGTGGCCGTTGCTGTAGACGAGGTCCGCGCGTCCCTCGTCGAGGCGGTAGGTCAGGCCCACCACGGCGGTCTTTTGGCGGGCGACGGCCGACGGCACCCTTGGTGGCGGTGACGGCGCCGCAGCTGTCGTGGCCCAAAACCACTATCAGGGGCACGTCCAGGTACTCCACCCCGTACTCCAGCGAACCGAGCGCCGTGTTGTCGATGACGTGGCCGGCCGTGCGGACCACAAAGGCATCGCCGAGGCCCAGGTCGAAGATGATCTCCGCAGCAAGGCGCGAGTCTGAGCAGCCGAAAATCATGACGAACGGGTGCTGGGTGGACATGAGGGAGGTGCGGCGCGCGGCGTCCTGGTTCGGGTGCGAGGCGCTGGATTCGACGAACCGGCGGTTGCCCTCCATCAGGGTGGTCCAGGCCTCCGCGGGTGTGTGCGGGTGGGTGGATAGTGCGTTGATGAAGCCGTCTTCTCCGCCAGTCATGTCTTTTTAGCCCTTTGCTGCCGTGGTGGATGGGGTGGCCTGGGCGCTGGTGGCGGCGGTTGCTGCGGCGGCCAGGGTGTCGAATTCCTTGAATTCGGCCTCCCCGGTCAGGATGATGGTGGTGCCACGCTCCGTGAGCACCAGGCTGCGGTCTCCCTTAGGTTTATCACGCAGTTGCCAGTTGTGCCCGGCAATGTTGCGCGTCCCCGTCACGGGGGCGTCTTCAGCCTGGGCGGCCAGCCAGCTCGGATTGGCGTCGGCCGACTGCCGCAGGGCGATGAACGAGTTGGCGGAAGTGACAAAGCCCACATCCCAGAACGCCACACCGTCGGCGCCGGCGGCGTTCCAGCGGGCGTAGTTGGCATACCAGCCCGCCGGCAGCTTGGGGGCCGCCGGGGTGAACCCGGCGGTATCGGCGGCGTCGGCGGAGATGCCGGCCACGTCGACCGGTTGGCGGTAGGCATCGGCGTCACGCTGCGGGTTAAGCCACACAATGGTCAATACGATGGCCATGGTGGAGAGGACCGCGAGCAACATGCCGACCATCGAGGCGTTGGCCCGCTTGGCGGCCGCGGCGGCAATGACGGGCTTGACGGGGGTGTTCTGGGGGGATTCACTCACGCCCCCCATTGTCCCAGATCCGCCCGCCGCCCGTGCCGTGGCGCAGCCCACATCCGGGCTCCGGGCAGGTAATGCGGAGTTACAGGGGGGTGCCCGGACGGGAGTGCACCTATGATTGGAGACGTAGGTGACCATCCGGGAAGGGCGTGCACCGTCGCACGGTAAGACCCTGTTCCTACTTTGAAAACGAGGTTTTTTACGTGGCTGGAAAAGCAACACACGCACAGTATTCGCAATTGTCCCCGTCCCTGGCCGTCGGTGACGACGAACCGGACCGGAACCTTGCCCTTGAGCTGGTCCGTGTCACCGAGGCCGCGGCCATCGCCGGCGGCCACTGGGTGGGTTTCGGGGAGAAGAACCTCGCCGACGGCGCCGCAGTCGACGCCATGCGCTCGCTGCTTTCCACCGTCCACTTTAACGGCGTCGTGGTCATTGGCGAGGGCGAAAAGGACGAAGCGCCGATGCTGTACAACGGCGAGGTGGTCGGAGACGGCTCCGGGCCCGAGTGTGACGTCGCCGTGGACCCGATCGACGGCACCCGCCTGACCGCCATGGGCATCAACAACGCCCTGGCCGTGCTGGCCGTGGCCGAGCGCGGCACCATGTTCGACCCCTCCGCCGTGTTCTACATGGAAAAACTGGTCACCGGTCCCGAGGCGGCGGACATGGTGGACCTGCGCCTGCCCGTGAAGCAAAACCTGCACCTGATCGCCAAGGCCAAGGGCGTGAAGGTCAACCAGCTCACCGTCATGGTCCTTGACCGTGACCGCCACCAGCCGCTCATCCAGGAAATCCGCGACGCCGGTGCCCGCACCAAGATCATCCTCGACGGCGACGTGGCCGGCGCCATTGCCGCCGCCCGCACCGGCACCGGCGTCGACGCCCTCATGGGCATCGGCGGCACACCCGAAGGGATCGTTGCGGCCTGTGCCATCAAAACCCTGGGCGGCGTCATCCAGGGCCGCCTCTGGCCCACCGACGACGACGAGCGGCAGAAGGCGCTCGACGCCGGCCACGACCTGGACCGTGTGCTGTCCACGAATGACCTGGTCACGAGCGACAACTGCTACTTCGCCGCCACCGGCATCACCGACGGCGACCTTCTCAGGGGCGTGCGCTATGACAAGGGCCGCGTGCTGACCCAGTCAATCGTGATGCGCTCCAAGTCCGGCACCGTCCGCTTCGTTGAGGGCGAGCACCAGGCGCACAAGTGGGAAAGCTACGCCCGCCGCGCCTAGTTTTTGCGGAGTTTCGCCTGGACGTTTCCGGCCGCGGTGCGCGCAGCTTTCAGCGCGCCGCGCAGGAGCGTCCGGGCTTTCCGGCTGGCCCCATAGACGTGGTACATGGCCCGGTTGACCGGCAGGTCCCAGGTGCCCGGATAGGCCACCTCGAAACCGCCAAAGGAGCGCTTGAACCGGGAGAACCCGGCCCAGGGGTGCCCGGGTTCGTCCTCGGGGCTGACCCCCCACATGTCGAACTCGCCCATCCCCGCTGCCTTCGCGTCCAGCATCATGGTCACCAGCAGCGGCACGCCGGCGTTGAGCTTGCGGTGGGCGTCGTCGGCGGCGGCGTGCGCGTACACGCGGGTGTCCGCGGTGTCATAGGACAGCGCGGCGGCGATGGGGACGCCGTCGAGCCTGGCGATGAACAGCTTCGCGGCCCCGGCCGGCATCAGCACGTCCGCGGCCCGGGCCAGGTACGCATCGGACTGTGCCTTGAAGTCGGCCCTGCCGGAGACGTTGTGCAGGAAGCCCAGCAGCACGGGCAGGTCTGCCGGGTCCGTCGAGGCCTCGAACGTGACACCCTTTTTGTGGATGTTGCGGAACAGGTTCCGGCTGGTGCTGCGCATCCCGTTGAGCAGGGCGGCCTCGTCCTGGCGCAGGTCAACCTTCCAACTCAGGTGCGGCTGGACGTCCGACGGTGCCCGGAGCAGGCCGTGCCGGGCCAGGACGGCCGGGGCATCCGCCCCCAACCCGGCGGCCACCGGCTCCACCCGCACGTAGTGTGCCTTCACCGAGCGCGCCAGCGCGGACAGGGCCTCCAGGGCCCGGGCCAGGGACGGGGCGCCGTCGGCGCAGGGGCCGTACGGGGCGTACAGAAAGGTGCCCAGCGGGGTCTTTTCCTCCACGGCCACAAAGGTCCATCCTGGGCCGGCGCCCTCGTGGACGGTCTTGCCGAGGCTGCGCTGAAAGTCGGCCCAGACGGCCGTTTGCAGGATGGGCGTCACGGGACGGCCGCCCCGCAGGTGACGGCGAACACGACGGAGGGCTCCTGGGCGGCGTCCACGTGGGGGTGGACCATGACAGGGTTCTCCGCGGCCGGCACAAAAACGCTTCCGCCGCGGGCCAGGACCATGTCCCCGCGCGGGGAGTCCAGCAGCACCGAGCCCGACACCGCCAGGACCAGCAGGGGCCCGTTCTGGACCAGCGGGACCGGTTCGCCGTCGGGCGCCAGTTCCACCCGCTGCATTGAGAACTCGGTGAACGGCGGCTCCCAGACGCGCTGCCCCAGGTCCGTGGTCCGGGTCGGGACAAACGGAACGGCGGAGGCGCTGAAGTCAACGGTGGCCAGCAGCTCCGGCACATCCACGTGCTTGCCGGTCAGCCCGCCGCGCATCACATTGTCCGAGCACGCCATGACTTCCACGCACAGCCCCGACAGGTAGGTGTGGATGTTGCCGGCGGGCAGGTAGATGGCCTGCCCGGGAGCCAGTGAGACCCTGTTCAGCAGCAGTGAAAGGAGCACTCCGGGATCGGCGGGGTACTCCGCGGCAAGGTCGACGACGGTACGCAGCGGCGCGCAAAGCCCTCCTGCCGTGCCGCCGGCGTCGCCTGCCGCGTCCTGCATGGCCAGGGCCGAGGCAGCGAGGTCCACCAGTTCCCCGGCCGCTTCCCCGCCGCCGATCAACATCTCGAAGGCGCTGCGGATCACCATGGGCTCGGCCATGCGCCCCTTGAGCGTCGTGGACACCAGCTTCAGCAGCTCGGGCACCTCCGCGCCGCCGGCTGTGATGGCGTCCGCCACGGCCCGGAACAGTTCCGCCGCCTCGGCACACGGCCGGAAGCCGCACAGCGCCTCGAAGGCGGTCAGCGCATAGAGCATTTCGGGTTTGTGGTTGGCGTCCTTGTAGTTGCGGTGCGCGGCGCCGCGCACCACGCCGGCCGCTTCCTCCCTGGCAAAGCCTTCGCGGGCCCGCTCCAGCGTGGGGTGCACCTGCAGGGACAGCGCCCGGCCGGCGGCCAGCAGTTTGGCCAGGAACGGCAGCTGGACGCCAAATGCGGCCACGGCGTCCGGGCCAAGCATGGTGTCCGGATGGGCGGCGATGAGCGCATCGAGTGGTACGGGGCCGTCCGGGGTGTCGGCCACGGATGGCGAATCCGGGTGCGCGCCCATCCAGAGTTCGGCCTCCGGTCCGCCGCTGGGGTCCGTGCCCAGCAGTTCGGCGATGGCCGTGGCGGATCCCCACGGGTAGTCTCGCAGGACGTTGGTCAACGCAAACATTGTCTCTCCTGGGTGGGGCGGTATGAGGCTGGCCGTGCGGCGGATCGAAAGTTCGGCGTTGCTACCCGGGGGAGCAGGTGCCGTTGTTCGCCAGCAGCGACACCAGCATGTCATCGTCGCCGTTGATGGCCAACTGCTGCAGGTATTGCTGCGTGAGCGCCGGGGTGCTTGACGGCGCTGCGGGCGCGGCAGGCGCCGCCGGAGCCGCCGGCGCGGCGGGGGCCTTGGCCGGCGGGTTGCCGGAGGTTCCCGCACCGGTCTTCTGTGGCGCGGCGGGCGCGGCGGGCGCCGGATTCAGCAGCGCCTGCACGCGCTTGTGGATCACGCCGAAGTCCGGGTAGGTGGAGAATTCGACGGGGAAGTCCGGCGGCCCGATCGTGAGGCGGTTGAGGTCGTGGTTCTTGGCCTTGAGCGCCAGCGAGACGAAGCTGCCCAGCTGCTGCGCCGGGAGGTCGGATTCAATGACCTTGGTGCCGGCGTCGGCGATGGCATTGAACTTGGTCAGCACCGTGGCCGGGTCCATCTGTTTGAGCAGGGCCTGCTGGATGCATTGCTGGCGTTGGCTGCGGGCGTATTCGAGGACCCACTGCCGGGAGCGGGCGTACCAGAGCGCATGGTAGCCGTCCAGGGTTTGCACGCCGGGGTGGATCCAGCCGGTCGGGGGCTCGTGTTGTGTTGTGCCGGGAATGTCCGCGCCGGTCAGCGGCACCCAGCCGCCGGCGTTGATCTTGACCCCGCCGAGGGCGTCGATCAGCTTGGAGAAGCCGGCCATGTCCACCAGCACGTAGCCCTGGATCTGCAGGCCCAGCACGCCGCCGGCAGCATCCATCATGGCCTCGGCGCCGGGGTCGGCGGCTTTAGGGTAGAGGTCCTTGTGGTGCTCGGTGACATCCGTGTACAGGAAGTTGATGATGCAGTCGTTGCCGCAGTTGTACCCGCCCGGGTAGGCCTTCCAAAGCGGCGAATCGGGGGAAAACTGCGCATTTTGCAGATTCCGCGGAATGCTGATGGTGGCCGCCTGGCCGGTCTTCGCGTCCACGCTGACCACGATGATCGAGTCCGGCCGGCGTCCGATCCGCTGCGCCCCGGCGTCGCCGCCCATGATCAGGAAGTTGTAGCGGCCGTTCACCGGTTTCATGTCCGGCCCCGAGGCAAAAATGCTGCCGATGGCATTGCGGCCGGTGTTCAGCAGGTAGGCCCCGTACCCCAGGGATCCGCTGGTGGCCACCATGAGCACCACCAGCGCCGCGCCCACCATGGCGCGCATGCCCGGTGCCAGCAGCGAGGGCCGGATGATCTTGAGCGTATTGAGGAACATCGCGGCCCACCCCACGGCGGCGGCGGCCAGGAGCACCACCAGCACCAGGGATGTCAGCGGGTTGGTGAAGAGGTTCAGCAGCGCCTCACGGTTCAGCAATGCCAGGGCGACGCCGGCAACCACCAAAACCCACACCGTCAGTGTGCAGCGCAGGGCCAGGCGTCCCAGGCGCTTGTTGCCCGCCACGATTTGGGCGCTGCCGGGCAGCACCAGGGTCAGCAGCAGCAGCGTCCAGGCCCGCCGGGAGCGCAGGGGTGCCGGGGCTGCCTCCGGGTACCTGACGGGATTGGTCAGGACCGGGGGCTTGTTGGAGGCGCGGGACACCTTCGGGCTGCTGAAGCTCATGGGGGATCCTTTAGCGCTGTTCCGGCGGGACGGCGAGCGGGTAGTTGGCGGCGGCTTTCTTGCGCAGGGCGGCGCCCTTGGCGGAGGCCTGGTTGTTGAGGTCGCGGGCAAAGGCTGCCAGCTTCTCCGCCAGCGAGGCCGCCAGCCCGTCCGTGCCGGAGGCCAGCATGCGCACCGCGAGCAGGCCGGCGTTGCGGGCGCCGCCAATGGATACGGTGGCCACCGGTACGCCGGCGGGCATTTGGACGATGGACAGGAGTGAATCCATGCCGTCGAGCGTCTTCAGGGGCACGGGCACGCCCACCACGGGCAGTGTGGTGACGGAGGCCAGCATGCCGGGCAGGTGGGCCGCCCCGCCCGCACCGGCGATGATGACGCGAAGGCCGCGGGCCGCCGCGCCCTGGCCATAGGTGATCATCTCCGCGGGCATGCGGTGTGCCGAGACCACGTCGGTTTCAAAGGGGATGCCGAATTCGGACAGGGCCGCGGCGGCAGCTTCCATGACGGGCCAGTCCGAATCCGATCCCATCACAATGCCCACCAGGGGCGCAGAGTTCATGCTCATGGGTGTTTCCCTGCCTTTAGTGTCCGTCGCGGATGATGTTTGCCACGGTGGCGGCGCGGGCCCGGACGGCTGCGACGTCGTCGTCCGCGGAACCGATCACGTTGACATGGCCGATCTTGCGGCCCGGCCGCACCGACTTGCCGTAGCTGTGCACCTTGACGGTGGGCCCGGCGGACAAGGCTTGGCGGTAGGCGCCGTACAGGTCGTGGTTGTCACCGCCGAGGAAGTTCTTCATGACCACGATGTCCCCCAGCGCGTCGGTGGCGCCCAGCGGCAGGTCAAGGACGGCGCGCAGGTGCTGCTCAAACTGGCCGGTCACCGCGCCGTCCATCGTCCAGTGGCCGGTGTTGTGGGGGCGCATGGCCAGTTCGTTGATGAGGTAGCCGGGGGCGCGGCCGGGGGTTTCAAACAGTTCGGCGGCCATGACGCCGGTGACACCCAGCGTCTCGGCGATGCGCAGCGCCGCGGCTTCCGCATCGGCCTCGACGGCGGCGGGCAGGTCCGGGGCGGGGGCAATGACCTCGTCACACACGCCGGCCACCTGGATGGATTCGACCACGGGCCATGCCTTCGCCTCGCCGGACGGGGTGCGCGCCACCAGGGCGGAAAGTTCGCGGGAGAAGTCCACCCTTTCCTCCACCAGCAGCGGGCTCATGGCCTCAAACCAGCCGGCGGCGCCGGCGGCCTCCTCGGCGTTGGCGAGCACCCTCACGCCCTTGCCGTCGTAGCCGCCGCGGGGCATCTTCAGGACCACCGGCCAGCCGTTGTCCTCGCCAAAGGCGGCGATGTCCGCGACGGAGGCGACGGCGGCCCAGGCCGGGTTGGGCAGGCCGAGACGTTCGATCGCGGCGCGCATCACCAGCTTGTCCTGGGCGTTGACCAGCGCGTCGGGGCGCGGCTGGGCAAAATCCCGCAGGGTGTCCAGGTCACGGTAGTCGCCCACGGGCGCGTTGGCCACGGCGTCGACGGCCGAGACATCCGCCGCTTCGGCGAGGACGTGCAAATGAAAACCAAGGGCTACGGCTGCGGGGGCCATCATGCGGGCCAGCTGGCCGCCGCCCACCACACCGATTACAGGAAAAGTCACAGTCCCCAGAGTACCGAACCAGCGCGGCGAAACCCGTTATTGCGCTTCTTCCGCCGCGGACTCCCGGTAATCTGCCAGCTTTCCAGGGCCGGTTTTGGGCATGCCGGGGGCCCGGTCCGCCGTAGAATTTAAGGTGTCGAGGGACGTTCCCTCGGGATTTGGCGTCATTTCCAGCGCCACAGGCACCACGGAGGACCATGTTCAAGGCAATCACGGCACGCATCAGGGGCCTCTTCGGCCTGTTTTGGCGTGAAGTGGCCAAATTCGGCGTCGTGGGCGGTGTGGCGTTCGTCATAGACTCAGGCATTTACCTTTGGCTGCTCAACGGTTCCATGGCCGGACACCCCACCAAGGCCAAAATCATCTCCGCCGTGGTGGCCACCATCTTTTCCTGGGTTGCCAACAGGTACTGGACCTTCCGCCACCGCCGGCAGGCCAACATGGTGCGTGAGGCGAGCATGTTCGTGGTGATGAACTTCGTCGGCATCGCCATTGCCGGCGCCTGCGTCTACGTTTCGCACTGGGTGCTCGGCTTTGAATCCACCACCGCCGACTTCATTGCCGGCTCCGTGGTGGGCCTTGTCCTGGGCACGATCTTCCGGTTCTTCGCCTACCGCTTCTGGGTGTTCACCGAGGAACTGGACGCCGAGCCGGGCTTTGAGCAGGACCGCCGGCTCCTGGAAACCGACCCCAAGCCCTGACCCCGCCCGCCGCAAACCCGCCGCCGCATCAGAGGTCCGGCACCGTCTTTCCCGGCGGCGCTGCGTCTGCCTCGGCGGGCGGGTGCCGGCGTTCTATCCGAGGGTGACGTTTTCCGTGCGGCGCAGGTGGTCGGTGGGAGTCACCGCTGTGTCCAGCAACACGATTGAGCCGCCGCGGGCCCACGTATGCAAGGCGGCCCGGACGACGCCGTCCCAACCGTCCCGTGCCTGCAGCAGCACCCGCTCCGGAACCGGCTGCGCGGCAACCGTGCCGGCAGGAGCCAGCAACTGGGCAAAGCTCGCCGCCCCGCCGGGGGTCTCCCAGGCGATGGCGTCGGCCGCGGGCACTTCGCCGGGAAAGAAGACATCAGCATGCGCGCGCACCTCGCCGGAGTAGTCCACTGCGCCGTCGGGCAGCCCGCCCGCCCAGCGCATGGCCAGGGCCGGCAGGGCCACGGCCACCAGTACGGGATTCGCGCGCGCACCGTCCGTGCGGGCTGTTGCCAGCTGCGCAGCGGCCGCTGCCGGGTTCGTCGTGGCCACAATGTCCGCCCGGTCGTAACCGAAGGGCATGGCAACTGCGCCCGGAACGGTCGCGGCTCCGGAATGGGCGGCTCCTTCCCCGGCCACGGCCGTCGCCCCCACGGCCCACGTGGCGAGCAGCCACACCAGGGACCGCCAGTGAACCGGCACGTCCACGGCAACCACGGTGCCGGGTTCGGCGTCGAGCTCGTCGGCCAGGAAATTGGCGGTCTTGGCCACCCAGTTCTCCAGCACGCGGCCGGAGAGTTCCACGCGCTCGGCGTCGGGCCCATACCAGGTCAGGCGCGGGGCGGTGGGGTCAAGGGTGCGCAGGGCATCGAAGAGCCGGGGGAAGGTGCTGGGGATCTGTGCCATGGAAACGATCTTTCCACGCACTGGTCAAAAATGTCCTGCAGTTCCCTGCGGCCGGCTCTCCGGGAGTGGCTGCGCCACACCTGGCGGCGTCTGCGCCGCGCGCGACGTCAGATTAATTCATTCGTTTGTACAAATAGCAAATCGGGGCGTGAAACATGTCACTTGCGTGTCATGTGGCGAGGTGAAAATTCACCGAATCCCGGGAGAACTTTCAGCTGCTTCCCTGCCCGGGGAGTAAAATCCGCGCCACGGCGCGCAGGAGGCCGCGAACTCCCCCGGCGTGGCGCTGCGCACATACGTGCAGGTAACTGGATAGGATCGCCCGCCAGCTTGACGAAAGGAGACTTACGCGGATGTAATTAGACGCACGCATCGCTGCCGAAGGCGCAAGGGCCCGCAGAATGCGGACGGCCCGGCCGCGGCAGCCAAGACGGCACAATCCAGGAGGACGATCATGGGGCACGCGCAATTGAGTGTGACGAACGACCACGACGAGCGTGTGCAGGTGCAGGCCGCGGCGCAGTACCGGCTCAGGGGAGTGCCCGCCGACTGGTTTGTGGATCCGGCAGACCCGGAGGCTGCGGCCAGCCACGAGCAGGCCGGCCGCGATGCGTTGGAGGACGCCGCCACCGCGTTCCTGGGTGCACATGACCTTGCGCACGACGACGGTGACCAACCCGCAGTGAAACCGAGGGTCCTTGGCGCGGCCGAAGCCGTGTGGATCGGATTCCGGCCCGGTCTTGACGACTTCAGCGACGAAGGTGAACTAGGCTGGCAGACGGACGCTTTGTGCGCACAGACGGATCCGGAAGCTTTCTTCCCGGAGAAGGGCGGCTCCACCCGCGACGCCAAGAAGGTGTGCGGAGCCTGCAACGTGAAGGCACAGTGTCTGGAATACGCTCTCGCCAGCGATGAGCGGTTTGGAATCTGGGGTGGCCTGTCCGAGCGTGAACGCCGGCGGCTGCGGAAGCGAGCGGTCTAATTCTTGAAGCAGTAAAAGTCACTGCCGTTTTGGTTGCCCATAACGGCGGTGCCTACCTTCCCACGGTCTTGAGCGCCCTGGCGGCCCAAACCCGCCCGCCCGCCTCCGTACTTGCCGCCGACGTCGGCTCCACGGATAATTCCGGGGAACTGATGCGCCAGGCGCTGGGCGAACGCCATGTCATCAACTTTGACCGCCTCAGGGGAGGCTACGGCGCGGCCGTCAACGCCGTGCTCGAGTACCAAAAGGCCCGTTCGGCGGCTGCCGTGCCGATCACCGCCGGAGCCGCCACCGCAGGCATCTCCCGCACGGCGTTGCGCGCCCCCGCAGCCCCCGGCTCCGACACTGAAAGGGGGCCGGAAACCCGGCCCGGCGACACTGACCCGTCCGGCGCGGCGGTGTCAAGGCACGAGTGGATTTGGTTGCTCCAGGACGACGCCGCCCCCGCCCCGGACGCCCTCGAACGTCTCCTGGACGCCGTGGAGCGCTCCACCACTGCCACCGTGGCCGGCTGCAAGCAGCTTGACTGGGACCACCCGCGCAAGCTCGTCGACGTCGGACTGAAGGCCTCAAAGTGGTTTGACCGCTTTACGCTCGTCAACCTTGACGAGCTGGACCAGGGCCAGTATGACGACCGTACCGACTTCTTTGCCGTCAACGCGGCCGGCATGCTGGTGCGCCGGGACGTCTGGGAAAAACTGGGCGGCTTTGACCCCGCCCTTCCCGGCCCCGGCGATGACCTGGACTTTTGCGCCCGGGTCCGCCTGGCCGGACATCGCGTGGTGGTGGTGCCGGCCGCGAAAGTTTTCCACGCCACGGACCGGGCCACCCCGCTGGGCTCGCCCGCCGCTGCCCGCAGGGCCACCATCTTCATGCGGCTCAAGCACGCACCGTTGTGGCAGGTGCCGCTGCTGGCCATTGGTGCCGTGCTGTCCGCCCTCTACTGGCTGTTCGCCGGCTTCCTGCTCAAGGCGCCGGGCCACGCCCTGAGCATGTTCGCGGCCACCTTTGCCGGCCTGTTCCACCCCCTGGCCCTGGCGCGCAGCCGCCGCACCCTGGCCGGGACGAGGAGGCAGCACCGCTCCGCGCACAGGGGCCTGCTGGCCACGCCTGCGGAGGCCCGAAACCAGCTCAAGGCGCTGCGCGAGGCGGTGGGGCCGGAGGAGGAACCTGCCGAGCCCGCGCAGGCCGGACCGTCCATCCTGGAGCCCACCGGCGACATCCACCACGAAGCCGTCACTTCCCTGTCGGCGGTCCGCACGGCCCCCATTGTCAGCGCCGTCGGCCTGGTCCTGCTGCTGGTGGTGCTGTCGCTGGTGGTTCTGGGGCGCCTCGTCGGCGCCTCCGCCCTGACAGGTGGCGGGCTGCTCCCCGTCTCCGGACAACTGGGCAGTGTTTGGCAGCACGCCACAAACTGGTGGGTGTCCCTTGGCTCGGGGCTGCCCGGCCGCGGCGATCCTTTTAACTACGTGCTGTGGCTGCTGGGCGCACTGGGGCTCGGCAACGGCTCCGCCGCCACGTTGTGGCTGGTGCTGCTGGCCATCCCGCTGGCCGCGTTCACCGGGTGGCTGGCCGCGGGCGCATTTTCCCGCCACCGCTGGCCGCGCATCGTGGCCGCCCTGGTCTGGGCCGGTGCGCCGGTGCTCCAGACGGCCCTTGGCCAGGGGCGCGCCGGTGCGCTGCTGGCGCACGTGCTGATCCCGCTGGTGGTGCTGGGCCTTGTCCGGGCAGCCGGGGGCGCCGAGACCGCCCTCGGAGTTGCCGGACTCCCACAGGCAACGGACAAGCCCCAGGCCGCCGTGAAGTTGGGCCGGCCCGGCGTGGGCGGGAACCCGTCGTGGACCGCCGCTGCGGCGTCAGGCCTGGCCCTGGCCGTGGTCACGGCTGCAGCGCCCAGCCTGTTCGCGCCCGCCGTGGTCACGGTGCTGCTGGCAACGATTTTCCTGGGCCGGCGCGGCAAGACCATGTGGTGGTCGCTGGTGCCCTCAGCCGCCCTGTTCCTGCCGTTTGCCTGGTCCGCCCGGGCCAACCCGCGGGCACTGCTGGGCGATCCCGGCGTGCCCCTGGCCGGCACTCCCGGCCCGCTGTGGGAACAACTGCTTGGCTTCCCCAATGCCGTGGCACCCGCCCAAAACCTGCTCGGCGGCACCACCCCGGCCAGCGGGCCGTTCTGGACCTGGGCGGCGGTCCTCCTGGTCGGCGCGCCCGTGGTGGTGGTCGCATTCCTCGCCCTGTTGACGCCCCTGCGCCGCTCCGGCACGGTGCGCACCCTGTGGCTGGTGGCACTGCTGGCACTTGCCGTCGCCTACGCTTCCAAGCTCCTGGCCGTTTCCCTGGACGGCACCACGCTGGTGACGCCGTTCAACGGCCCCGCCGTCTCCGTGGCACTGTTTGCTCTGCTGGGTGCCGCGCTGTTGGGGTTCGACGCCGTGTACCGCCGCGCGTATGGCTCCTCCGACCGCGGCAGGGGTGCCAGGCGGGGGAGTCGGGGAACCGCCGTCGTGCTGTCCGTTTTGCTGGTGGCGGCGCCCGTGGCCAGCCTGGGACTGTGGGCTGTGAACAGCGTGCGCGGCAATACGCCGGGGTTGGCCGGGGCCTCCCTTGTGACCCCCGCGGGCGCCGGCAGCATCCCGGCCACGGCGGCCGACCGCGGCACCGGCCCCGAGGCCAGCCGCACCGTGGTGCTGCGGGTCCTCCCGGGCGGAGGCGTGCAGGCCACGCTGATGCAGGGCGCCGGCACCACCTTGGATGCGATGTCCGCCATCGCGTCGGCGACTTACGTCACCGGCGCCCCCGGCGCGGAGACGGTGCGGGAGCCGGACACGGCGACGGCCATGCTGCGCGAAACCGTGGCAGTGCTGATGTCGAAGGCGGGCATAGATCCGCGCCCTGAACTCATGGAGCTGGGGGCAGGCTTCGTCGTGCTGGAACAAGGGGACACCGCCGCCGAACTGATGGCCGGGGAACTGGTTGCCGTGCCCGGCCTGGACACTGTCGGCCCCACCGAGTCGGGCTGGCTGTGGCGGGTCCGGCCCACGTACCGGAACGCCGGCACCACCGACGTGGTCAACCGTGTCCGGCTGGTCGACGCCAAGGGTGCCGCGGTGGCGCCTGTCCCCTCCGAAGGGCTGGGGGTGGAGGCAGCCGTCCCGGCGGGTGAAGCAGGCCGCCGCGTGGTCCTGGCCGAACGCTTTGACCCGGGCTGGCATGCATCGTTCAACGGCAGGGAGCTGAAAGCCGGCCAGGACGGCTGGGCACAGTCGTTTGATCTGCCCGTGGCCGCCGGGAAACTTGAAATTCACTATGACGAGCCCTGGGACGCCGTGATGGGCCTGGCGCAGATCGTGCTGCTGGGACTGACCGTGCTGCTCGCCATTCCGGTGCGGGCACGGCGCGGCCGGACAGGGGCATACCGGGACGAGACGTCATTGCACAAGGTAGGTAGAGGTGTCTGAGGACCAAAAGAAGGCCAATAACGCTCCTGCAGATCAGGGGGTGGTTTCGGGTGACGCTCCTGCAGATCAGGGGGTGGTTTCGGGTGACGCTCCTGCAGATCAGGGTGCCACCCAATCAGGGAAACCGGCGAAGGACGCCAAGCCCAGCAAATCTAAAAAAGCCGGCGCCCCCGCAAAGGATGTGACGGAGGGGAAGCCCGCTCGGGCATCGCGCGGCAAGGTGCGTGCCCGTGCCCGCCGCTGGCCTGCGGTGCTGGCCGGTTCCACGACGGCGGTTCTGGCCGTTGCCGCCGTTGCGGCCGGGACGCTGCTGCCCGGTGCCGACGCCACGGCCCGGCTGAGCCCGGGCGCCCAGGTACTGCCGGTTGGCGTGTCGCTGGCCAACTGTGCCGGGCCCACGCAGCTCCTGTCCGGTTCGGCGGCGGGCACCGACCCCGGATTTTCGCCGAACTCCTCCTCCACTACAACGATGCTCAACGCCCTCGCCCTGAGCGCCCCGGACGGTGTCCTGCCCGGCGCCTCCGTGGATGCCATGGCCGCCAAGCCCGCACCGCTGTTCACCATTTCCCCGCCACCCGCGGACGCCCCGGCGGCCACTGCGGGCCCGGGCACCCCGGCCACGATGGCGCCCTTGACGGGTGCGGCGAAGGCGCGCGCCGCCGTCGTGCGCGACAAGGCCGTGGACGCCGCATCGGTCCTGCGCGCCCTGCCGTACGCCGGGCAAAGCGCCCGCAGTGCCGGCTCCGTGGTGGTGACGGCCGGCGACGGGGACCTCCGGGGGCTGGCAGCGGCGACGTGCCAAACGCCGTCGAACGACTTTTGGCTTTCCGGTGCCGGCACCTCGGTGGGCCGCACGGCCGTCCTGGTCCTGGCCAATTCCACCACTACCCCGGCCACCGTGACGCTTGGGCTGTTCGGTGCCACCGGCCCTGTCCAGGCGCCCGGCGGCAAGGCGCTGGTGATTGCTCCGGGGACCACACGATCCGTGGTGCTGTCGGGGCTGGCACCAGACCAGGAACTGCTGAGCCTGCATGTCAATAGCACCGGCGGGGCCGTCACCGGCATCATCCAGCAATCGGTGCTGCGCGGGCTCACCCCCGGCGGCGTGGACTTCCTGCAGCCCATCGGCGCACCGGCATCCGAGGCCGTCATCCCGGGCGTGCGTGTCCAGGACCCCGCCGCAGCCGCCAAAATCTCGGCCCAGAGCGGGTACGCCGACGCCTCCGCCGCCCTTGAGGTGACGGTCCCGGGCGGCACCGACGCCGTTGTTGAAGTGAAGGCGTATGGTCCGTCGGGCCAGGCCGCGCTGCCCGGGGGCGGCGTGTTCACCGCCGCTGCCGGCAAGGTTAGTTCACTGCCGCTCTCCGGGCTGCCGCAGGGCACGTACTCCCTGAGCGTGACGTCCGACTCCGCCGTGGTGGCCGGGGCCCGACTCGCCGATGCCACCAAGCCGGGCAGCGCCGTCGACTTCGCCTTTGCCCCGTCCGCCGGCCGGCTGGGTGTGAATCATCTGGCCACGCTGCCCGGGGGCGTGGACTCCAGCTTCGCGTTTACGGCGCCGGCCGGTGCCGCGACGGTGACAATGGTGCCGGTGTCCGCGGCGGGCGTTTTGGGCGCGGCGAAGACCGTGGAGTTGAAGGCCGGCGTCACGACTGTGGTGGGCGCCGACGCGCTACTTGGCAAGGACGCAGCGGCCGTGCTGGTCTCCGCGTCGGGCGAGCCGGCCTACGGCAGCCAGCTGCTGGGCAGCAAGGGTTCGGCCAACATCGCCGTCCTGCCCTTTGCCCCTGCCGGAGCCGAAACCCATTCCGTGGAGATTACCACCGGCTACTGACCCCCCTTGCAATTTGGGCATGCGCCAGATACCTGTCGGATTGTGCGCATGGACGATCATGCGCGCGTTATACAGTCAATTCCGCGCAGGGCAAAAGTGGGAATGTTTGTGCGCTCCCGGGCGTCCGCCTGACCGACGGCGGGGCGTCCTGATCTCGAACCTCAACAGAGGGCAGGTCAGGGGCCGCCGCGGCGGAAGTGGCCAAAGAGTGGGTCCACGGTGTCCGGGTCGATGTTCAACAGCCCGGCAACCTGCTCGATGAGGACCTCGTGGACCAGCTCGCGCACCTGCCCGGGGGAATCGCACAGCGCTTCGACCGGGTGCCGGTAAATGACAATCAATGGATGGGCCGGGCCGGGTTCGGCGGCAGTGTATTTGCCCAGCGGGGATTGCGCGCCGGAGGCGATGAGCGCCTCAAGGTTCTCCGGGACCTCCTCCACGAGGTATTCAACATTCGCCAGTTGGGCGCTCCAGAGTTCGCGCAGGCGCTCGGCGGAGTCCACCACCAGGTCCTCGAACTTTTCGCGCCGTGTCCGGGCGCCCGGGAGCCCGGGCTGCAACAGGGGCCCCCGCAGCCCGCGGCCGTGGCGGTTGCGCCGGCGCTGCGCAAAGGACCGCGCCGGCGCGGAAGGCCCGTCGTGGAACGAGACGCGGAAACCGGGTTCCTGGGCGTTGGAATGCATGTTTTCACTCTAGTTCACGCCGGCCAGGTGCGCCGTGGAGGGAAAAGGCCCGAAACACGGGTAATCTTGGGAATCGTGGGAACCCTCCGTCAATGCACCCGATCAGCCTGCAGCGAGCCGGCCGTGGCCACCTTGACGTATGTCTATGCCGATTCGACCGCCGTCCTGGGCCCCCTGGCCACCTTTGCCGAGCCGCACTGTTACGACCTCTGTTCCAAGCACTCCGCCCGCCTGACGGTGCCGAGAGGCTGGGAAGTAATTCGGCTGGCCCGCTCGGATACGCCGCCGACGCCGGGTCCCGACGACCTCCTGGCCCTCGCCGACGCAGTCCGGGAGGCCGCCAACGCCGAACCGCACGACGCCGGTCCCCCCGCCCAGCGCGAGGCCCGCCCCACACTGGAGAGGCCCGGTGCGCAGACGCGCAGCGTACAGCCCGACTCCCCGGGCAGCGGCCGCCGAGGACATCTGCACATCCTGCGCGACTGAGCCGGCGTTGGGCGGAATTGCCCCGGAACTGGGGGAGCGTTGAAGAGAAC